>Ga0224497_10001267_pt1 | contig 16311 bp, 17 predicted proteins | sample SF_Jul11_sed_USG_4_FD_167970 | JGI IMG/M metagenome (GOLD analysis project Ga0224497, IMG submission 167970) | Sediment microbial communities from San Francisco Bay, California, United States - SF_Jul11_sed_USGS_13 | ecosystem: Environmental > Aquatic > Marine > Sediment | place: USA... | reverse complement strand
GCAACGCGGCGCAGCGCGGTCAGGCGCTCGGGCGAAATCCGCCCGATCGCCGTCCACGCGCCCTTGAATTCATCGATCTCCGCGATCAGCTTGAGGATCGCAGGTGTGATCGCTAACGTGTCTGTCCGGATGCCGTCATCCATTCTGACCTCCAATTCCATCCATTTACAGGATGACTCAGACCCCTCCATTTGTCCATCCATTTCCATCCAATTATATCCTGACCCGCATATTCTTAAGAAAGCCAGCCCCTTACCAGCTTCCATAGCGTTGGCTGAAAGATGTTCCGCGGCGTGGATTGCGGCGGAGCCGGGCTGCCTGTCCTGCGTATTGCTCTACTTTCCCCATAGAGAATAAGGAGCCGCTCATTAGCCGACTCCTGTCGATAGGCGAATAGGATCTCCGGCGTTTAGACGCCTGGTTACGACGAGAACAGCGACAGTCATCAGCGTGCCCGGGTTTTCTCAATTCGAGCAACTTCCTTTTAAGAATCGCGTCAGCCGCCCATCGGGTTCAAGGCATTGCGGGATCTATGGGGTCAGACTGTGATGGTCCGGTTTTGGTGGATACGTGGAAAGGGGGCAATATCCCCGATGGAATATTTTCATTTCGATTTCTTTTCCGCCAAAGGAGCAATGTCAATGAATGCTCAAACGCCGTACTCGATTCATACAGATGTCAAATTCAAACCCCTGGAACTCATCGACGTGCAGAGGCTTCAGAAGGAAACGAAGGACCAGTGGTTCAACCAGACGCTATGCCAGGTGAACGACTGTGTCGTTCGGCTGGGCGTCTTGCAGGGAGAGTTTCACTGGCACAAGCATGACGACGAAGATGAATTCTTTTATGTTGTCGAGGGTCAGTTTGTCATTGAACTTGAAGGTCGAACTGTCGAGTTGCGTCCTCAGCAGGGATTCACTGTTCCAAAGGGCGTACTGCATCGAACTAAGGCGCCGGTCCGCTCGGTTATCTTGATGATCGAAGGCAAGGGTGTCGTTCCCACCGGCGACTAAAAAAATAAAAGCGGGGCTTCAGAGAAAAGATATGTGTCGATCACTTCACCGCAGTCACTTTGATCTCCACCAGGTTGTCGGGCGCGAGGTCGGTGCCCACGCAGGCGCGGCAGGGCCAGCCGTCGTCGGGGATCCAGTCGCACCACACTTCGTCCATCTCCGCCTTTGTGGACATGTCCGCGAGGTAAACCAGCGCCTCCACGATGCGGTGCTTGTCGCTGCCGGCTTCCTTTAAGTTGGCTTCGATTGTCTTAAGCGCCGCGCGGGTTTGATCCGCCACCGTTGCGCCCTGGGCCGTCGCCACCGTCCACACGATGCCGTTGTGTATCACGGTCTTGCAGCGGCCTTTGGCCGCGCCTTTGATTCGAGTGATGTTCATTTCCCCTCCTCAATCAACGCTACTTGATCCCGGCCTGCATGAAGGATTGGACGAACTGGCGCTGGAATAAAAGAAACGCGATCAGCAGCGGCGCCACCGCCAGCAGAGTGCCGGCGGTGATGATGGACCACTGCACCCCGGACTCCGGCGCGCCGAAGATGGCGAGCCCGACGGTGAGTGGCCGGGTCTCCACCGAGTTGGTGATTACCAGCGGCCATAAAAAGTTGTTCCAGTGATAGCTCACCGAAACCAGGCCGTAAGCGAGATAGGTGGGCCGCGCCAGCGGCACGTAGACCTTCCACAGGATCTGCATCGGTGTGCAGCCCTCTACGCGAGCGGCATCTTCGAGTTCTTTGGGCACGGTCTTGAAGGTCTGGCGAAGAAGAAAGATGCCGAAGGCGCTCGCCATATAGGGCAAACCGATGCCGCTGATGGTATCCACCAGCCCCAGTTGGCTCATGGTGGTGTAGTTCGCAACGATCAAAACTTCCGGCATGATCATGAGCTGCAGCAGCACCAGGGCAAAGGCGATCTCCCGGCCCGCGAACTGGAAGCAGGCAAATGCATAGGCGGCGAGCGTGCAGAGCACGAACTGGACGATGAGAATGGAGGTCACCATCATGAAGGTGTTGAGGTAGTAGCGCGCAAACGGCGCCTGGTTCCAGGCCTCTTTGAAATTTTCCAGCGTTAAGGGCGCAAGCAACTCGAAATTAACCGCGAACTCCTTTGGGTGGAACGCGCTCCAGAAGGCGTAGAGCAGCGGCAAGATCCAAAGCAGCGCCAGCAGCCAGGCGCCGCCGGTCTCGATCCAGCCCAGCCGTCCCTGTCCCGCTGCGTCAGTCATCGGTAGTGGATCCTTTTATCCAGCAGAAGGAACTGACCCACAGAAACGATCGCCAGCGTGCCGAGCAGCACAACGGTCAGCGTGGCGGCATAGGAGTCGTCAAAGAAGCTGAACGCCACCTCGTAGATGTAGTAGAGCAACAGAGAGCTTGCGTTGTCCGGGCCGCCCTTGGTGAGGATGAAAAGGTGATCGACCAGCTTAAAAGAATTGATGAAGGCATTGATCAGCACGAACAGCGTCGTCGGCATGAGCAGGGGAAACGTGACGCGGCGGAAATAGTAAACGCGGCTCGCGCCCTCGATGCGCGCCGCCTCGTTAAGCTCCGGCGGCAGGGTCTGGAGCGCTGCGAGGTAGAAGATCATGAAAAAGCCCGCTTCCTTCCAGATGGTCATGACGATGATGCAGCCGAGCACGGTGTCCGGATCGCCAAGCCAGTTATGGCTGGGCGCGCCAAATATCGAAGAGACCTGATCGATGAGGCCGATGTCCGGTGTGTAGAAGAACAGCCAGATATTGGCCACCGCGATCATGGGCAACACCGTGGGGGTGAAATAGGCCATGCGCACAAGCCCCCGGCCGGAGATGCGCGAATTGACCCAAAGGGCCATGAGAATGGCGATGGCGATGCTGGCGGGAATGGTGCCGATGGCGTACCAGACGTTGTTGTCGACAACTTTCCAGAAGACCTCGTCGGTAAGCATGAGCTCATAGTTCTCCACGCCCACAAACTTGGACGGGCGGGTTACCGATCCGGTGGAGAAAAAACTCTTGGCCAGCGTCGCCAGCGTGGGATAGTGGGTAAAGGCAATGAGCAGAATGGCCGCCGGCGAGAGCAGCAGCCAGCCGTAGACATTCGCGCGGGTCGAACTGGTGAACATTTCCGGCGTGATCAGGCGTGAACCTATTTTCTGCTGCTACCGAAAACCGCGGGTGAGCGAAGGCTCACCCGCGTTGGTTTCAGTGACAGAAAATTTTTAGCGATAGCGCTTCAACAGACGATCGGCCTGCTGTTGCGCGTCGCCCAGGGCTTCCTCCGGTGACTTCGCACCGGTCAGCACCGACTGAATGGCGTCGTCCAGCAGCTTGCGAACGCGTCCGGTTTGATAGGTCGAAAGCTCCGCGGTCGCGTACGCGAGCTGATCCCGCGCCACCGCGGCCGGCGGAAACTGCGTCACGTAGTTGACCAGCTTGGGCGTTTGGTAAGCGGCGGGCCGGGTGCCGATGTACCCGGTGGCGATGCTCCACTCGGCGGCGCGCTCGGCATCAGTCATCCACCTGATGAAGGTCAGCGCGGCCTTGCGCTCCTCTGGCGTGGTCTGCTTGAAGATGTAGAAGTTGCCGCCGCCCGTGGGGGTGCCGCGGCGCTTGCTGGCGGGCAGCATGTCAACGCCGAAATCGAATTTGGCGTTGCTTTTCACAGCGGTCAGGTTGCCGGTGGAATGCCACATGATCGCGGTTTTGCCTTCGAGGAAGTTCTGCCGCAGCGTGCCCCACTCGATGGTGCCCGAGGGCATCACTTCATATTTCGTTCCGAGGTCTCTCCAGAACCCAAGCGCTTCCACCACGGCCGGTGAATCGAAGTAGGTCTGATTACCGCTGTCGTTCATCAGCACCTGGCCGTTTTGCATGGTCAGCGCGCCGAACATCCAGTAGGGATAACCGGTAGACGGGATCATCACGCCCCAGCGCTCCACGTTGCCGCCGGCGTCTTTCTTCACCAGCTGCTTGCCCATGGAGGCCAGCTCGCTCCAGTTTTGCGGTGGCTTTTCCGGGTCTAAGCCTGCGTCGCGGAAGGCATCCTTGTTGTAGTACATGACGATGGTCGAGCGCTGAAAGGGAATGCCCCACACCTTCCCCTGGGTCACGCCGTTTTCCATCAGCGTCGGATAGAAGCTCTTCAGCCACGCTTTTTCTTCTTCGGTGGTGACGATGTCGTCGAAAGCGACGATGGCGTCCTGCTCCATGAGCTCGTAGATGTCGATGGAGAACATCACCGACAGCTGGGCCGGGGCACCGCTCTTTAGCGCAGCCAGGGCCTTGATGCGGGCGTCGTTGTAGTTACCGGCGTAGATGGCGTTTACCTTGATGTCCGGATGCTCCTTGTGGAAATCCGCCACCAGGCTGTCTACGACCTTGGTCAGCGGTCCGCCCACGGCCACCGGGTAATACATGGTGAGCTCGGTCGCGGCCAAAGCCGCGCCGCCGAAGCTGAACGCAAGCAGCAGGGCGGATGAAAATGCCAAAAGGTGGCGTCTCAGTATCGTCTTCATTGTCGTCTCCTCTGTTTGTGATCGGGGTGTCCTTAAAATCCCGCGACCGAATTTGGACTTCTTATTCACGGGCGCCGCGTCCTTGAGCGCCCCGGGTCGAGTTCAGTGGGAAGCTCGCCTGCCGGTGGCGGCGTCGAAAACGTGCACCGCATCTTTAGGCCAGCTGAGCTTTACTGGGTCGCCGTCCCTGACCTGGACGTGTCCGGGCAGGCGAAGGACCAGCTCCTGGGAACCCACCCGGGCGGTGAGTATGCTGTCCGCGCCGAGATAATCCGCCGACACTAGGCTCGCGGGAACTCCGTTATCCGAGATGACCACGTGCTCCGGGCGGATACCCAGTCTGAAGCCCGCGCCGTGGCCGCTGAGGACGGGATGCTGCTCCGCGCCTTCCAGCACGCCGCCCTGCGGGCCGTCCTTAAGCGAAAGGATATTCATCGGCGGCGTGCCGATGAACTGCGCGGAGAATACCGTTTCCGGGCGACTGTAAAGCTTGTCGGGCGTGCCTTCCTGCTCGATGCGGCCATCCCGCATCAGGATCACCTTGTCCGCCATGCTCATGGCTTCGGTCTGATCGTGGGTGACGTAAACCACAGTCATGCCGAGGCGATTCTGAAGCGCGCGGATCTCCACCCGCATTTCGTGACGCAGCTTCGCGTCCAGATTGGAAAGCGGCTCGTCCATCAGACAAATCGGATTTTCCGCGACGATTGCACGGGCCAGGGCCACGCGCTGGCGCTGCCCGCCGGAAAGCTGCGCTGGTTTGCGATCCAATAGCTCGGATAAGCCCACAAGCTCCGCCGTCTTGCGAAGACGAGTGTCGCGCTCCGCAGCGTTTACTTTTCTCACCTTGAGGCCGAAGATGATGTTTTCGGCAACGTTTAAGTGCGGGAAAAGCGCATAGGATTGAAACACCATGGACACGCGCCGCTCTGCCGGAGGCAGATCGGTGACGTCGCGTCCCGAAATCTCGACTCTGCCTTCAGTGACCGCTTCGAGCCCCGCGATTATCCGAAGCGTTGTGGACTTGCCGCAACCCGACGGGCCTAAAAGGACGACAAACCGTCCCCCTGGCGCAACGAAGCTGACGTCGTCGACTGCGACGGTTGCCTGCCAGCTCTTTGTTACGCCGGTGAGTTCGATATTGGACATGGCTTTTGCGTCAACAGCGCGAATCTACCTTCATTGTTCTTTTCGAATAACACCGGCCGCATTGTTTCGCGCGGGCGCAATCATTTTTGAAACGCCCGGGCACCGCAGATCCCAAGGCGCGCGGCCGTCTGACCGCGGCCAGAGCCGGCTATTTGTCCAGCTTGGTGTACTTGGACCCTTCCAGGGTCAGGTTGTACATGAGGCCCTTGTTGTTGAAGACGAAGCCGACGATGGGATCCTTGATGTTCTCGGTGTCGATGGTGCCGCCGGCGCCGAGCGTGATCAGGGCAACGGAACCGTCGACCCCGGCTTTCCATCCCGAGCTGTTACGAAAATCGTTCAGCGCTTTCTTGTCGAGAAACACCAGCACCACGGTTTTGGACTGAGCGCCGAGCTGCAGGCCGATAGAAGCCGCTGCGGTGCTGTAGTAGGCGACGGTCTTGCCGTGGATGCGCAGCGCGCCCTCGCCGTACTCGCCGCCGATGCCGATGCCCGCTTTGATGACATCGGGGAATACGAGAACGCCATCGGCGCTGGCCAGGAAGCGCTTACTGCCGCCGATCTCTTTTTCAAACCGTTCCAGCGCCACGTCGACCTTGACATCGATCTCTCTGGCGCTCGCCGCTTGGGCGTCCCTCATGGACGTGAGCTGCGCTCCCAAGATGAGGAGCAGGAATATTGAACATCGCAAGGCGAGGCGGATAGACACGGCGCATTCTCCAGCTTTTTGAAACGGCCGACGAGCGGCAAGCGAGTACTATAGCGCTGCGGGAAGAGGGGGCCAAGAAATGGGCAGCCGGTGAAAATTCAGCTTTTGTGCAAGGCGCGGACATTTGCCCGGAAAAATCTCCCCGAGGATAATCCAGGCCTGGTTCAGCGGTAATTTACATGACCCTTTCGCTCCAGCTCGCATCACGCATCCAGGGCTTCGAACCGGCGACCTGCGGTCCCGAGGCGCTCAGGGCAGCGCGAATCGCTATTACCGACACCCTGGCGGTGACCCTGCTCGGCGCCTCCGACGCCGCCACTAGGATTCTCTCGCAAACACCCGGCATGGCCGACGCAGACGGTCCCTGTGCGGTCGCCGGTACGCCGCACAGGCGCTCGCTGCTGGATGCCGCCTTGCTCAACGGCGTCGCCTCCCACGCCCACGATTTTGATGATTTTACCCAGGAGTTCGGCGGCCACCCGTCGGTGCCCGTGCTGCCGGGACTGCTGGCCCTTGCGGACAGCCGCAAGGTGAGCGGGCTCAATCTGCTGCACGCCTTCATCGTCGGCGTCGAGGCGGAGACGCGTATCGCTTTAGGCGTGCACTTTCATCATTACGAAAAAGGCTGGCATCCGACCGCCACGCTGGGCGTGTTTGGCGCCACCGCGGCCTGCGCTTACCTCATGCGTCTCGACGAAAAGCACACCGCTACCGCGCTTTGCATCGCCGCGTCGCTCGCCTCCGGGATCAAGGCCAACTTCGGCACCATGACCAAGCCGCTGCACGTCGGCCACTGCGCGCGCAACGGTCTGTTCGCGGCCATGCTCGCCGAGGGCGGGTTTAGCGCCAGCCTCTCGGCCTTCGAGGCGCCCCAGGGCTTTCTCAACGTCTTCAACGGTCCCGGTCGCTACGACGTCGAACGCATGCTCGGAAATTGGTTCGACCCGCCGCTGGTATTGAATCCCGGGATCAGCATCAAGCAGTTCCCCTGCTGCGGCAGCACCCACCCTGCCATTTACGTGGCGCTGGATCTGTTGCGCGATCACCCCATCGTTGTGGGGGACATCAGCGAGATCGAGATCCGCACGCACCCCCTGCGTCTGCCCCATACCGACAACGCGGATCCGGTAAACCCGCTGGAAGCAAAGTTCAGCATTCAATATTGCGTCGCCCGCACGCTGGTCTCAGGCAACGTATCGCTTGCGGATTTCGAAGACTCACGCATCCGTGATCCGGAAGTGCGCCGGCTGATGGCATCTACACAGGTGTTTCCGGACGCCGAATTCGCCGGTAACAAGAACCGCGCCTTTGGCGCCTCGGTGGCGGTAACCTTGAATGACGGGCGCCGGGTCGAAGGCCGGGTCGCTCAGCGGGCGGGACGCGGCCGGGACGATCCCATGAGCACGGACGAGCTTAAAGCCAAGTTCGACGACTGCGCCCGGGGCGCGCTGTCTTCCGCCCGCGCCGCCGCGCTGTGGGAGCTGCTTTTAAGGCTCGAGAGCCTGGCGGATGTTCGTGAACTCACCGCTTCGCTTTCGTCGGAAGCGCCCCGCGCCCGCGCCGCCGGGGCGTGAGGACATTGGCAAACGCCGCGCGGGTCCGTAGTATCGCGCCCCCCCATTGAGCTAACGAAAAGTCATGGCAGCAGCGCAGTTCGCCATCAGTGACGCGCGCTTCGATGAGCGGGAAGCGGAGATCCGCGGCATCCGCACAGCGGTGTTTACGGAAGAGCAGGGCATCGATCCCGGGATCGATTTCGACGGCAACGATCCGGAATGCGTTCACGTGATTGCAACCAATGCGACGGGCAGCGCTATCGGCACCGCGCGTATGTTCAGCGACGGTCATATTGGCAGAATGGCCGTGCTCCAGGCGTACCGACGCCAAGGCGTCGGGCGCGCCATGCTGGAAGCGCTGATGGCCGCCGCGAGCAGACAGGGACTGAAGCAGGTGTATCTCAACTCACAGGTCCGGGTGGTTGGTTTTTATCAGGCCCTTGGCTTTGAAAAATCCGGGCGGCCCTTCATGGAGGCCGGCATCGAGCACATTTGCATGGTGCGGCAGGTAACCACATGAGCATCGAAACAGCACTGAATCTTGAATCCGATCTCCCAAGCGCATCGCGCCCACAATCAGCCCGGCGCGGCCCCGGCGCGGAGAGACCCAGAACATCGGCAAGAGTCCGGCGCTTGGAATCGCACCTTCGCGGCCTCGTGGGCAAGGCCATCGAAGACTACCGCATGATCGAGCAAGGCGATCGGGTGATGGTGTGCCTGTCCGGCGGAAAGGACTCCTACACCCTGCTGGATATTCTATTGAGCCTTCAGCGCAGCGCGCCGGTGCGTTTCGAGCTCATCGCGGTCAACCTGGATCAAAAGCAGCCCGATTTTCCCGAGCACGTGCTGCCGGATTACCTGTCGAGCCTGGGCGTGCCCTTTTACATCATCGAGCAGGACACCTACAGCGTGGTCAAGCGCGTGATCCCGCAAGGCAGGACGATGTGCGGACTGTGCTCGCGGCTTCGCCGCGGTTCGCTCTACACCTGGGCGGCAAAAAACGGGATCACCAAGATCGCGCTCGGGCATCATCGCGACGACATCGTGGAAACCTTCTTTCTCAACATGTTCTTTAGCAGAAAGCTGAAAGCCATGCCGCCCAAGCTTTTGAGCGATGACGCAAAGCACGTGGTCATCCGACCGCTCGCCTGTTGTTCGGAAGAGGAAATCGCGCGTTATGCGCGGGCGAAGGATTTCCCCATCATTCCCTGCAACCTGTGCGGTTCACAAACGCACCTTCAGCGCGCGGCGGTCAAGCGCATGCTGGCGGATTGGGAGCGGGAGTCGCCGGGGCGGGTGGACGCCGTGTTCCAAAGCCTGCAGTCGGTGCAGCCCTCGCACCTGGCGGACTTCGAGCTGTTCGACTTCAAGGGCCTTTCGGCCCTTCGCTGAGGTGGGCTCGGAACACCGGTCGTGACTGAAGCCGGGGCGCGAAGCCACGGCAAGATCCCAACACGCGAGTCGCGCCCGCTTGCCGGCATCGCCTGCATGCTGGTCGGCGTTGCGCTTTTGACCTTCAGCGACGCCGCGGCCAAGTGGTTTACCGCGGACTATCCCGTCGGCGAGGTGGTGTCCATCCGCGCGATGTTCATTCTCGCCTTCATAGTCATCTTCACCGTCTGGCGCAACCGGCTTAGCGAGCTTCGCGTGCGAAGCTATGGGAATCACCTGCTGCGCGGCGGCTTCGCCTGCGCCTCGACGCTGCTCTTCGTCATGGGCTTAAGCCTGCTGCCGCTCGCCGACGCCATCGCCGTGACCTTTGCCGGACCGTTGTTCATCACCGCGCTGGCGCCGCTGATGTTGCGCGAGTGGGTGGGGTGGCGCCGCTGGCTGGCGGTGCTTGCGGGGTTTGCCGGCGTGCTGCTGATGGCGCGTCCGTCCGGAGACTACGCGCGCTGGGCAGTGCTTTTGCCCCTGGGCGCCGCGTTTTCGGGATCGCTGCGGGATCTGTTTACGCGGCAGATCAGTCTCACCGAGAGCTCCACCGGGATTCTTTTCTCCACCAACGTCGTCGTGCTCTGCGCGGGGATTATTTTCTTTCCCGCCGGCTGGCGCCTGCCCGGGGCAATGGATCTTCTGTTTATGGGGCTTGCGGGCGGACTCATGGGCGCGGCCCACTACCTGCACATCGAAGCCTTTCGCCTGGCCGAAGCCGCGGTCATCGCGCCTTTCAAATACACCAACATGGTGTGGGGCGTGATTTTAGGCTTCGTCGTCTGGGGGCACCTGCCGGACCGCTGGGTGGTGGGCGGCAGCGTGGTGGTGATCGCCAGCGGCCTCTACATCTTCTACCGCGAGCATCGTCTCGGGCAAATTCATAAGGCGCCGCAAAGCGCTTGAGTCGAGCAAAGGCTTAATCGCTCAGCCGCGGTGCTTGGCCTGGTACATCTCGGTGTCGGCGTGGGTCAGCAGCGCGCCTTCGTCTTCGCCGTGGGCGGGATAGAGCGCAAGTCCGATGCTGGCGGAAATGTAAACCGTTTCTCCGCGGACCTTATAGGACTCGTCCAGCCGCGCCTTCAGCGACCTTCGCTTGCTCTCGGCTTTTTCCACGTCCTCGATGTCGGAGAGGACAACCAGAAACTCGTCGCCGCCCCATCGGGCCACGGAGTCGGTTTCGCGGGTGCCGGCCAGCAGCCGCTTGGCCACTTCGACCAAGAGCTCGTCACCGCCTACGTGACCATAGTCGTCATTCACCTGCTTGAACTTGTCCAGATCGATGAACAGCAGCGCCGCCTTGGTGTGATAGCGATGCGCGCGGGAAATAGCGCGTTTCAGCCGGTCGAGGCCGAGGGCACGGTTGGGGAGCATCGTAAGGCTGTCGTGAGTCGCGAGATGGGTGAGGCGTCGCTTAGATTCCAGCATTCCTTTGCGCGATTCGAACAGCTGGCTGACGACTTCCGCCAGCAGCTTCAGCGACGCGCGCTGGAAATCGAACAGCCCCGAGGGCACATTCCCCGCAACACACACCGTGCCGATGCAGAACCCTTCCGCAGACTTGATCGGCTGCGCGGCATAGAAGCGGATGTGTGGAAACTGGGTGACCAGCGGGCTGTCGGCGAAGCGGTTGTCTTCGCGGGCGTCGCGGACCTCCGTGAGGCCGGGCTCTAAAATAGAGTGGGCGCAGAGCGCGTGAACCCTGTCGGTTTCTTCGACATCGACGCCGTAGCGGGCGTAAAACCACTGACGGTTGCGATCGATCAGGCTGATCATCGCCATGGGCGTATTACAGATCTCCGCGGCGAGCTTGATCAGGTGCTCGAACACGGGCTCCGCCTGGGTCCCCATGATGCCGTAGGATTCCAGGACCCTGAGCCTTTCGGATTCGTTTTCAGGCAAGGGTGCGACAGGCATTTGCATTTTCTCCGGCTCTTTCTTTTTTCAGGCGCCGGTTAACGACACTGTTTTTATTTCCATGTGCTCGAGTATCCCCTCGATACCCGCTTCGCGGCCGATGCCGCTCTCCTTGACCCCGCCGAAGGGGGTTTCCGGGGAGGCCACCATGAGGCTGTTGATGCCCACCATGCCGGCTTCGAGATCCGTGGCAAGACTTCGGGCGCGACCTTCCGAAGCGGTGAAGGCGTAAGCCGCGAGTCCAAAGGGCAGACTGTTGGCGCGCTCCATGACTTCGTCGTAGTCGCGGAAAGATACGATGGGGGCCAGCGGGCCGAACGGCTCTTCGGTCATGATGCGCGCGTCGTCCGGCACTTCGGTGAGCACAGTGGGCTGAAAGAAAAATCCCTGGTTGCCGATGCGCTCGCCGCCGCACTGCACCGTGGCGCCGCGCTCTTTGGCATCGCTGACAAAGTCTTCCATAGCATCCACGCGGCGGGGATTGGCCAGCGGTCCCATCTTCACGTTTTCATCCAGTCCGTCGCCCACCGGAAGATCTCTGAATACTTCGGTGAAGGATTGAACGAAACGCCGGTGAATCGATTCGTGCACGTAAAACCGCGTCGGCGATATGCACACCTGACCGGCGTTGCGGTGTTTGCCGGCGGCGGCAATCTTCGCCACCTTGGACACGTCCACGTCGTCGAACACCACCACCGGAGCATGGCCGCCAAGCTCTAATGTGATCTTTTTCATCCCCTCCGCCGCCAGGCGCATGAGCTGCTTGCCGACGGGAATGGAGCCGGTGAAGCTGATTTTGCGAATGATCGGCGATGCGATGAGATGGCTGGAAACATCCGCCGGCACGCCGAAGACCACGTTGACCAGACCCGGCGGTGCGCCGGCTTGTGTGTAGAGCCTTGCGATGGCGATGGCGGTGCCGGGAGTCTCCTCGGCGGGCTTGACGATGACCGAGCAGCCGGCGGCGATCGCGGTGGCGACCTTGCGCATGGGCATCAGTGCGGGGAAATTCCACGGCGAGAATGCCGCCACCGGACCGACCGGCTCGTACTCCACCAGCATCTTGGTGCCGTCGTAGCGGCAAGGCACCACGCGGCCGTAGGTGCGTTTGCACTCCTCCGCCGCCCACTCATGACTCTCCGCGGTAATCTCCACCTCGATGCGCGCCTCGGCCAGGGTTTTGCCCTGTTCGAGGGTCATCACCCGGGCGATATGCTCGGCATTTTCGCGGATGAGGGCGGCGACCCGCTTCAGAAGCTTCGCCCGCTGGTGGGGATTGACCTTGCGCCAGGTCTTGAACGCCCGGTCGGCGGCAAATAGCGCCTGATCCAGATCTGAGGTCGAGGCGTGAGGAAGCTGACCCAGCACTTTTTCCGTTGCCGGGTTGATCACGTCTTCGGTAATACGGTCGCTTCCCTGTCGCCAATCCCCGTCGACGAGAAGCTCGAGCTTTTCGTACATATGGCTCGATTTGTTTTGGTTATTTAGGCCGAGACCCTTCCGCAGGCCACGGAGTTAAGGAAAAACGCTAACAGAGCGTGAACGGGCCAACAAGAAGAAAATTGTAAATCAGGCTTTTGTCACGATTCGTTTTCTCGTATTAGGAGAAATGGCTTCTTCAGATGCATTGGCAGGCATACGGTTCGCGAGCTTTGTTCGAGTAATGACTGAGAAGTGTTAAAGAAGTCATTGATGTTTGCTCTTGGAACACGCACCGCCCGACGCGCCTTGCTTGCGCTCATTTCTGCTGCAGTTTAGGAACGCGAAGCGCAAGATCGCGCTCGGCCGTTCCCGCTCAGGCGAGATAACGCTTGGCGCGATCCAGGTAGTCCTGAAGATCCACGATCTCGTTTTGCTCGGCAAAGGTGAGCATGCGATCTATCTGCGAGAGGGTTGAACGCTCCCGCCTGAACTGCTGAAGAAATGCGCCCACCTGCTTGCCGATGAATCGGCCGATGGACCCGGGATGGATGACCACGCTGAATCCCAGCGCCTCGAGCTTTTCCGCAGGCAGTATCGGCGTCTTTCCGCTTTCCACCATGTTGGCGAGCAGGGGCGCTTTCACCGTGCGGCCGATCAGGGCCAGCTCGTCTTCGGAAAGCGGAGATTCGACGAAGATCATGTCGGCGCCGGTCTGGGCATACGCGTTGGCCCGTTCCAGGGCGGCTTCGAGGCCCTCCACAGTGCGCGCATCGGTGCGGGCGATGATGACGAAGTCCGGATCCGTTCGCGCATCCAGCGCGGCCTTCAGCTTGGCTAACATCTCAGCCAGGGACACCACGCGCTTTTCGTCGAAGTGGCCGCAGCGTTTCGGCATCTGCTGGTCCTCGATATGACAAGCGGAAACGCCCGCGCGTTCGTAGGCGCGGATGGTGCGGGCCACGTTCATGGGATTGCCATAGCCGGTGTCGGCGTCGGCGATAAGCGGCAAATCCACCGCGTCGGCAATGCGGCCCGCCTGTTCCAGCATCTCGGAAAAGCTCAATAGCCCCAGGTCCGGCACTCCGAGCCTGGAATGAGAAACCCCCGCACCGGTCATGTAGATTGCCTCGAATCCGGCCCGCTCGACGCAGCGGGCGAGGTACGCGTCGTAGACCCCCGGGGCGATGAGAATCTCCTCGCGCCCAATCAGCCGGCGCAAGCGCTGATTTCTGCTCATGGAGAAGATCTCCTTATATATGCCGGCACGCCGTCAGGCGCCGCCGTCCGCGAGCATACCTTCTACCACCGTTTGCACGTCAAACGCCTCGGACAAGGTCGCCGCCGTGTTGGGCTTGCCGTCCAGCAGCGCCGCCAGAGTGTCCAGGGCCCGCACCCGGTCCGAAGCGGCGGCTTCTTTCGACTCCAGGAACGACCGCCAGCCCTCCGCTTCGTGAACAAGCATGCCGCCGCCGCTGGAGAGCCTCAAGGATCTTATCGACCCCCACACGGTGTACTCCATACCCACCGGCCCGCGCCCGCCCACTCCGGCGTTCACCAGAACGGGGATGCCGCCGAAGTCGAGCTCGGCGACGACACGTTCCTCCGCCAGACGTTCGTCTTCGGGATAGTGGGCGTGGGCGTAGACCACTTCTCCGGGTCCAAACAGGCGCAGGCTCAAATACACCCAGTGGGACAGCACCTCCCGGGTGAAGCCGCCTTCCTGACGGTAGCGCAGCCACGCGGCATCCTTTTGGAAGCCTCTTGGCCAAGCGGGGAGGTGCAGGTTCATGCTGACATAAGCCACCTTGCCGAGATCGCCAGCTTTCAAAGCGAGCTGTGCCCGCTCCGCGTCCAGCGAAGCGGCGTGGGCGAAGTTGACTGCGCTGGCAACGCCCGAGCTCTTGAGGTCGGCCAGCAGCGCGCGGCTCATCTCCAGGTCGACGCCCAGGGGCTTCTCGCAGAAGACCGCCTTGCCGGCGTCCCAGGCGGCCTCCAGGTAAACGGCGTGGGAGCGCGGCGGACTGGCGATGTAGATGAGGTTCACGTCCTCGCGGGCCACCAGCGCCTCCTCCCTGTGCGCGATCTCCAGCCAGGAGTTGTTCTCCACCGCCTTGACGCATGCGCGGTCGTCGGGGTCCCAGGCCGCCGCCACCTCGAAGCGGGGGTGGGCGTTCATTTCGGCGAGCATGACGCGGCCCATGCCGCCGAGCCCGATGATGCCGGCGCTGTAGGATTTTGGAGGTTGGTAGGTGGCCATTTACATAGGGGCGACTATTCGACTCCAATTATAGTGGCAGGGGATCTGGGGCGGAGCGCATGACCCGTTGCGACAACAAAAATCCACAAAACTTTCCTTCGTTTTCCGCATGATGGGACTGCGCACGGCACCCAACAGCGTCAGTCCCGGAACGATCAAATACGGCCTCTCTCAGATGGCCGATATGAAGATACTCGTTGTGTGTGCGGCACTCGCGGCCACCCTGTTCGGCTGCTCGAACGGCGACCCCGATAAGCCCTATCTGGAATTCGCGGGCGGCGGGTTCATTTACAATTACCGCCTGGCGACGGCGGACTATGGCTTCGTGGTGCGCAGATTGAAGAAGATCCCGGCCGGCACCATTATCGAGGTTGAGTTCGAGAACCCCAGCGGCGGCCCGCCCATCATCATTCGACAGCTTGCCGAGTCGACTAGACTTTCTTACAAATTCGAAACGCCGCCGGTGACGGGGATCAAGGCGAATACGGATTACCGGGTGGAAGTGCGACTAATCGATCCCGACAGCCAGCAGGTCTTCGCCCGCTACACGAAATTGTTCCACGCCGACGTGGACCAGAACATTCTTCCGGAGAAGTCTCCAGTGATTGGGCCGGGGCATCAGCCGAATCCAGAGGCGAAGTGAAACGTTCATGGGATCCGATTCCTTGAATCCACTTTAAAGCACAATATGTTTGGTGGTGGTATTCGCCTGACGGTTGGCCACTGAATTGAAGTGGTGGTCATGCCACCCCTGATGGGTTATTCGAAGGAGTTAGCACGACTCTGAGAGCAACCTAAAAGGAGATGCGACATGACCACCGAGAAGAAGGTAGCACGACGCAAGCTGAGCCTCCTAGAGCTCGCCACCGAGCTCAACAATGTGTCCCGGGCCTGCCGGGTGATGGGCTATTCAAGGCAGCAGTTCTACGAGATCCGAAGAAACTTCCAGACCTATGGCGCGAAGGGCCTGATTGACTGCCTCCCCGGGGCCCGGGGTCCCCACCCGAACCGGCTGTCACAAGAGGTGGAGGGCGCGATACTGGCGCACAGCCTCAAACACCCGACCCACGGCTGCCTGCGGGTGGCCCAGGAGCTGGCGCTTGAAGGTCTCATGGTCAGCTCCAACGGGGTACGCGGGGTGTGGACCCGGCATCAGCTCGAGATTAAACATGAGCGGTTGCTGCGTCTGGAAAAAGCGGTTCGGGAACGCAAGCTCGAGCTGACCGAAGACCAGGTGAAGAAATTCAAGGGGTCAGATCCTGAAGTATCCCCACAAAACTGAAAAGAATTTCAATAACTTAAATGGCGATCGCGTTTGAGCCTGTATTTACAATGTGAAGCGACTTCTCAATCCCAATGCG
>Ga0224497_10001266_pt1 | contig 16312 bp, 12 predicted proteins | sample SF_Jul11_sed_USG_4_FD_167970 | JGI IMG/M metagenome (GOLD analysis project Ga0224497, IMG submission 167970) | Sediment microbial communities from San Francisco Bay, California, United States - SF_Jul11_sed_USGS_13 | ecosystem: Environmental > Aquatic > Marine > Sediment | place: USA... | reverse complement strand
TTGATGGGTCCGTTGGCCTCCAACAGAACATAACCAGGGAAAAACTTCCTCTTTGAAGCACGGCGCTTGCCCTCCTTAAACTCTACAACATCTTCGGTGGGAACCAGCACCTGCCCGACTGCTTCACCCATACCCAGTTGATTAGCTCGCTCAACAATCCCTGTCCGAACTCGCCCCTCGAACCCAGCATAGGTGTGAATGACATACCAGTGGCTCGTCATGAATTCCTTTCTTCTCCGTTAGACAATCCTGCTGATTAACCAAACCAGAAATGAATCCACTACCGACAAATATATGGACATAATCACACAAAACAGTAACACGACGGTTGTCGAACCAATGGTTTCAGATTTCGTGGGATATGAAATTTTCTTTAGTTCACTGCGAACGTCAGATAAAAACTCCGCAATAGAAGACCAAACTTTCTTAAACATTCCCTATCCTTTGCATTTCACGTAGAACTTCTTCAATTTCCCCCACACTCTTGCCCCGAGAACCTATTTTGGCAGGGGCACAGGGATTCGAACCCGGACTTTCGGTTTTGGAGACCGACGTGCTAGCCATTGACACTATGCCCCTTCAATAACGTAACGCCCTAATCCTAGGAGCTGCCCAAAGCCACGACTACTTAACCTCTTTATGAGGAATATGTTTCCGACAAAACCGACAGTACTTCTTCATTTCCAAACGATCAGGATCGTTCTTTTTGTTTTTCATCGTTGAATAATTTCGTCGCTTGCAATCTCCGCAAGCCAGAGAAATGATTACACGCATAGCTACACCCCTGTATTCTTATTCCACAATTTCCGTAACCACCCCGGCACCCACTGTCCGGCCCCCTTCACGCACGGCAAACCGCACCCCTTGCTCCATTGCAATCGGCGCAATCAACTCCCCGGCAAACGACACATTGTCCCCCGGCATCACCATTTCCACCCCTTCATTCAACTGCACGATGCCCGTCACATCGGTCGTCCGGAAATAGAACTGCGGCCGATAGCCATTGAAGAACGGCGTATGCCGGCCCCCTTCTTCCTTCGTCAATACATACACTTCGGCCTTGAACTTCGTATGCGGCGTGATCGACTTCGGCTTGGCTAAGACCATGCCCCGCTCCACATCTTCCTTCTTCGTGCCGCGCAACAAGGCGCCAATATTGTCCCCCGCCTGCCCTTCATCCAACACCTTGCGAAACATTTCAACGCCGGTGACAATAGTGACCTGAGTCGGCTTTAAGCCCACAATCTCGACTTCATCCCCAACCTTGACGAGCCCACGCTCTATCCGGCCCGTGACCACCGTCCCTCGACCACTGATGGTGAAGACGTCTTCGATGGGCATCAGGAAGGGCTTGTCGATGGCCCGCTCGGGCGTGGGAATATAGGTATCGACAGCCTCCAGCAACTTCAAGATCGACGGCACCCCCACTTCGCTTTGATCCCCTTCGATGGCTTTGATGGCCGAGCCAATGACGACCGGCACATCATCCCCTGGGAAGCCATATTTCGTGAGGAGTTCCCGCACTTCTAATTCCACCAGCTCCAAGAGCTCTTTGTCTTCGACTTTGTCGGCTTTGTTTAAGAAGACGACGATGTAGGGCACGCCCACTTGGCGGGCTAAGAGGATATGCTCTCGCGTTTGCGGCATGGGCCCATCGGCGGCACTAACGACGAGGATAGCCCCGTCCATTTGCGCGGCCCCCGTGATCATGTTCTTGACATAGTCCGCATGCCCCGGACAGTCCACATGCGCGTAATGGCGATTATCCGTCTCATACTCCACATGGGAAATGGCGATCGTAAGAATCTTCGTCGGATCGCGCCGCCCCTGGCTTTCACTGGCCTTGGCCACGTCGTCATACGGTATATACGCGGCCTTACCTACGCCACTCATCACTTTCGTGAGGGCCGAGGTCAAGGTCGTCTTGCCATGGTCCACGTGCCCAATCGTGCCCACATTCAGATGCGGCTTCTTCCGGTCAAATTTCGCCTTCGCCATCCTCTTTCCTCCTCAAATCACTTATTTGCCATAAAAGAATAGTTTATAAAGAGAGGCCTCACTCACCTTGATTCTTTTTGATTATTTGTTGAGCCATGATTTTTGGAACCACTTCATACGATTCAAATTCCATACTATACGTTGCTCGACCCTGGGTTTTCGATCGCAAATCGGTAGAATATCCAAACATCTCACTCAATGGCACAGTTGCATCCACCACCTGAGACCCACCCCTGGCCTTCATACCATGAATTTTCCCACGACGACCATTCAAATCCCCGATCACATCACCCATAAAATCCTGAGGAACCAAAACCTCCACCTTCATTACCGGCTCCAATAAGACCAGGTCAGCTTTTTGACAGGCACTCACCAGAGCCATGGAGCCTGCAATCTTGAAGGCCATCTCACTTGAGTCAACCTCGTGGAAAGAGCCATCATATAGAGTTACCTTTAAATCTCTTAGTGGGTAACCGGCCAAGATACCACTTTCCATTCTTTCCCTAACACCTTTTTCTACTGGGGCAATGAATTCCCTTGGGACAGATCCACCCACAATTTTATTGACAAACTCCAAGCCCTTTCCAGATTCAGCGGGCTCTACACGAAGCCACACATGCCCATATTGCCCACGTCCACCCGTTTGCTTGACATACTTCGCTTCAGCTTCAGCTGTACCACGTATCGTTTCACGATACGCCACTTGCGGCTTCCCAACATTTGCCTGAACCTTAAATTCACGCAGCAATCGATCGACGATAATCTCCAGATGCAATTCACCCATACCGGAAATGATTGTCTGCCCAGTTTCCTCATCAGTCTTGATCCGAAAAGAAGGATCCTCCTGAGCGAGTTTTTCCAGAGAATATCCCATCTTGTCCATATCTTGCTTGGTCTTTGGCTCGACAGCCAAAGAAATCACCGGTTCCGGAAATTTAATAACCTCCAGCAAAATTGGATGCTTTTCATCACACAATGTATCCCCAGTTCTCGTATCCTTTAAACCTACCGCCGCTGCAATATCACCAGCAAACACTTCATCAATTTCTTCACGCTTATTGGCATGCATTTTCAACAAACGACTGACTCGCTCTTTTTTCCCCTTAGCCATATTGTAAACATAGGACCCGGAAGTGAGCCTGCCAGAATACACCCTAAAATACGTCAACTGGCCCGAAAACGGATCCGACATGATTTTAAAGGCCAGAGCCGAGAACGGCTCACTATTTTCTGGTTTTCGAAAAATTTCCCCCTCAGTAACAGGATCAATTCCTCGAACGGGAGGAAGATCAACAGGAGAAGGGAGGTAATCAACCACCCCATCCAACAAGGGCTGAACACCCTTATTCTTAAAGGCCGAACCACAAAATACCGGGGTAATTTTCAACGCTATGGTGCCCAACCGAATGGTCCGCTTCACTTCATCCACCCCAAGGGTTTCTCCACCTAAATACCGCTCCATCACCCCTTCATCAAACTCCGCCACCGCATCGAGCATTTTCTCCCGATACACCTTTGCTTCCTCAAGATTTTCTTCTGGAATATCTTCCGTTACAAAAGCTGCACCAAGGGTCTCATCATCAAAAACTAACGCTTTCATAGTGACTAAATCTATCACTCCTCTGAAAGCCTCCTCTTTTCCCAATGGCAATTGCAAGACAACAGGGTTTGCTCCCAAGCGATCAACCAGCGTTTGCACAGCGGGGAAAAAATCAGCCCCAACACGATCCATTTTATTCATAAACGCAATTCTGGGAACCTGATATTTATCGGCTTGCCGCCAAACCGTTTCAGATTGAGGCTCAACGCCCATAACGGAATCAAACACAGCCACAGCTCCATCCAACACTCGCAACGACCGCTCAACTTCAATCGTGAAATCCACATGACCAGGAGTATCAATAATATTAATTCGACTATCTTTCCATGAACATGTTGTCGCAGCAGACGTGATCGTAATTCCCCGCTCACGCTCCTGCTCCATCCAGTCCATGGTCGCCGCCCCCTCATGAACCTCGCCAATCTTATAGGAGACCCCCGTATAAAACAGGACGCGTTCGGTGGTCGTAGTTTTCCCAGCATCAATATGGGCCATGATCCCAATATTTCGCGTTTTACTGAGGGATACGTCGGTTACCACAAATTCCTCACGTAACAATGCTGCAAGAGACTTGACTCACTAGGAGCACAAAAAAAAACAAAGGCTCCCTACCCTATCAAGTCCAGTGCAGCATTACGGCCAACATTACCACCGATAATGAGCAAAAGCTCTATTCGCTTCCGCCATCCGATGGGTTTCATCCCGCTTTTTTACTGCGGATCCATTATTGCTGGCGGCATCCATTAATTCAGCCGCCAATCTCTCTTTCATACTTTTCCCGCTTCGTGACAATGCGCTTTCCTTAATCCAACGCAACGCCAAAGCAATTTGACGAACCGGCCGGATTTCAACAGGCACCTGATAGGATGCCCCTCCAACCCTTCGAGATTTCACCTCAACCATTGGCTTCACATTACCTAGGGCCGCATGAAAAACCTTAAGAGGCTCATCGCCGGTCTTCGCCTTCACAATATCAAAAGCTCCATAGCACACTCTCTCGGCCGTACTCTTCTTCCCATCACGCAAAAGGATATTTAAAAATCTTCCCACTACAGGATCCTTATAAAGTGAATCCTGCACTACCTTTTGACGAAGAACCAGAGGCCTACGTGGCATATACGATTTCTTTCAGAGCTAGAGGACGATTAAAAAGTTTTCCTACAAGAAATAAAGAAGGGATTACTTTGGTCGTTTTGCTCCATACTTCGAACGACCCTGCTTGCGGTTCGCGACACCTACAGCATCCAATGCACCACGGACCATGTGATAGCGAACACCAGGAAGATCCTTCACACGACCACCGCGGACCAAGACAATGGAGTGCTCTTGCAGATTGTGACCCATTCCAGGAATATACGCCGTCACTTCCAGGCCTGTTGTCAAACGAACTCTGGCCACCTTACGGAGAGCAGAATTTGGCTTTTTGGGAGTTGTGGTATACACACGAAGACAGACACCTCTTCGCTGCGGACAACGATTCAAGGCCGAGCTTTTACTCTTAGCTTTAATGGCCTTTCGGCCCACCCTAATTAATTGATTAACTGTTGGCATTTTTTATTTTTCGTCGCATAAAACAGTGAATACTTTATCCCCCAAAAATTACTTGAGGGGAACCAGCCGATCTTATAGATTTAACGTCCTACTGTCAAGGCTTTTCACGGCTTTCTTAACCGATAATAAAGGATCAGCTTCTTAATAATTGAGCTTGATCAATACCGGCATTTTCCCCCAAAGGCAGCGCTTCTTCTTCGGTTGGCCTTGGAACAAATGTCTCCCGGTATTCTCCCCAACCCGTCCCTGCAGGAATAAGTCGACCAACAATAACATTTTCCTTTAACCCTCGAAGCTCATCGGTCCGGCCATTAATGGCAGCTTCCGTAAGAACCCTGGTGGTCTCTTGGAATGATGCACCAGAAATAAAGCTATCCGTACTGAGAGAGGCCTTGGTAATTCCCAACAGCACAGGCTTGCCTAATGCGGGCTTTCCGTCTTCTGCCAACACTCTCTCATTTTCATCATCAAAGACAAATTTATTCACCTGGGTCCCTGGTAAAAACGAACTATCACCTGCGTCTTCAATCCTGACTTTTTTCAACATTTGCCTGGTGATGACCTCAATGTGCTTATCATTAATTACCACACCTTGCAAACGATATACTTCTTGCACTTCATTCACTAAATATTTCTGGAGTTCACGCGGACCAAGCACACTCAAAATATCATGCGGATTTGCTGAACCATCCATCAACGGCTCTCCGGCCCGCACCCAGTCCCCTTCATGAACATTCACATGACGACCACGAGGGATTAGATATTCTTTAACATCGCCAATTTTATTATCGACGGTGACCTTTCGAAGTCCCTTCACAAAACCTCCAAATGAAACCTCTCCATCGATCTCACTGACAACGGCATGTTCCTTTGGTTTTCGCGCTTCAAACAACTCCGCCACACGAGGCAACCCACCAGTGATATCTTTTGTTTTAGTCGTTTCTCGAGGAATCTTTGCTAACACATCACCTGGGAACACGGTCGAGCCTTTGTCAACGAAAATATGGGCTCCAACCGGAAGCAAGTACCGAGCTGGAGACCCTGAGCTCAACTTTGCCGTTTTTCCCGATTCATCCTTGACCGAAAGTCGCGGACGCAAGTTGGTTCCGGCTTGCTCAATCACGACACGACGCGATAGCCCGGTAACTTCATCAACTTCATCTTTCATCGTGACACCTTCGATAATATCACCCAAGGCCACCTTTCCTCCGACTTCCGTCAAAATAGTCAGCGAGTAGGGATCCCATTCCACGAATTTCTGCCCGATTTCAACTTTACCACCATCTTTCACTTTCACCTTGGCACCATGGACCAAAGGATACTTTTCCCGCTCACGGCCCGTTTCATCATATATAGCAATCTTGGCATTTCTGACCATAACGACCCAATCACCTTGCTGAGTCTTAATCGCCATGTTGGGATTATGGAAATCTGCATTCTTTTTTGCATCAAAACTCAAATATTTAATGACGCCTTCATGCTTTGATTCTAGAACGGTCTGCGCAACCACCTTACTGGCCGTTCCACCAATGTGAAAGGTTCTCATCGTCAACTGCGTACCAGGCTCTCCGATCGATTGAGCGGCAATCACGCCCACAGGCTCACCCATTTCTACGAGACGGCCACGGGCCAAATCTCTTCCATAACAACTTGCGCAAACCCCCCAACGAGATTGGCAAGTGAGCACCGAACGAATTTTTATGTGATCAATTCCAGCCTCAACTATCGTTTGACAGAGCTCCTCATCCAATTCTTCATGGGCCTTTACAAGGACTTCCTGGGTAATGGGATCATGCACATCTTCAGCAGTTAACCGACCCAGAATCCGCTCATCCAACGCTTGAATGACCTCCCCACCTTCAACCAATGCAGAAACAATAATGCCGTCAGTCGTGAAACAGTCTGGCTCGCTGATAATGACGTCTTGTGCCGCATCCACGAGGCGCCGAGTTAGATAACCCGAATTGGCCGTCTTCAAAGCCGTATCAGCCAAACCCTTTCGTGCTCCGTGCGTAGAAATAAAATACTGCAACACGGTCAACCCTTCACGGAAATTGGCGGTAATTGGTGTTTCAATAATTTCCCCAGATGGCTTAGCCATCAACCCACGCATTCCTCCTAACTGTCGAATCTGTTGGGAGCTTCCCCGAGCGCCAGAGTCAGCCATCATATAAATAGGATTGAGACCTTCCGTCGCACCTCGACCGCCACCCTGACTAATTTCTTTCATCATTTCGATGGCTATCTGCTCACTCACATGGGCCCATATATCAATGACCTTATTATATCGCTCGCCATTGGTAATCAGCCCTTCGCTATACTGATTTTGCACTTGTCCCACCTCTCCTTGAGCGCGGTTGATCAATTCGCCCTTACGAGATGGAATATGCATATTGTCGATACAGATTGAAATTCCAGCCTTGGTCGCATACGAGAACCCTAAATCCTTCAAGCGATCCAACATTACCACGACCTCATGAAGCCCCACCAATCGGTAGACGCGATCCACCAATTTAGTAATTTCCTTTTTGGTCATCAACTGGTTCACATGCGAAAATGGCATATTAGCAGGCAAAATTTCCGAGAAGATCACTCGTCCAACTGTAGACTGAACGAGCTCATCCCCAATTCGCACCTTGATCCGCGCCTGCTCTTCAATTTCACCTGAATCATAGGCGATACGAACTTCGTCGGGTGAGGAGAAAATTTTCCCTTCCCCCTTGGCTCCATCACGATCATTGGTCAACCAATAGCAACCCAAAACCATATCCTGGGAGGGAACAGACAGGGGTCGCCCATTAGCAGGTGACAGAATATTATTTGCGGCCATCATCAACACTCGACACTCAATTTGCGCCTCTACCGAGAGAGGAACATGCACGGCCATTTGGTCACCATCGAAGTCGGCATTGAAAGCGGCACAGACAAGCGGATGCAGACGAATCGCCTTACCTTCAACCAAAATTGGATCAAAGGCTTGAATGCCTAAACGGTGAAGCGTTGGCGCTCGATTAAGCATGACCGGATGCTCACGAATAACTTCATCCAATACATCCCAGACTTCTGGGCGCTCTTTTTCCACCAATCGCTTGGCACTCTTAATGGTTGTGGCGGCACCACGCTCTTCTAATTTATGAAAAATAAACGGCTTAAAGAGTTCAAGCGCCATCTTCTTAGGTAACCCGCATTGATTCAGTCGAAGTTCCGGTCCAACCACGATGACTGATCGCCCGGAATAATCGACGCGCTTTCCTAAAAGGTTTTGCCTGAAACGCCCCTGCTTGCCCTTCAGCATGTCGCTAAGAGATTTCAATGGTCGTTTATTCGCACCTCGAATCACTCGCCCACGACGACCGTTATCAAATAACGCATCCACCGCCTCTTGAAGCATCCGCATTTCATTTCGAATAATGACGCCCGGAGCCTTCAATTCAACCAATCGCTTCAGACGATTGTTCCGGTTAATGACGCGTCGATAGAGATCATTCAGATCGGAAGTAGCAAATCGACCACCATCCAGTGGTACAAGGGGACGCAATTCAGGAGGAAGCACCGGAATCGCATCCATAATCATCCATTCCGGATTGTTCCCGGAGGTATGAAAAGCTTCAATCACCTTTAAGCGCTTGGTCAGCTTTTTCCCAACAGCGACTGAGGTCGTACTTTTTATTTTGTCGTGGCGCTCATCCCACAACGCCTCAATATCAACTTTCCGCAATAGCTCACGGATCGCTTCAGCTCCAATCCCAACCTTAAATGAATTAGCACCAAACTCCTCAACACATTCTCGATATCGTTCTTCCGTCAATAATTCTCGATCCTTGAGACTGCTATTGCCAGGATCCAAGACAACATAAGCCTCAAAATAGAGAATTTTTTCCAACTGCTTGAGACTCATGTCCAAAAGAATACCAATGCGGCTGGGCACCCCTTTCAAAAACCAGATATGTGCAACGGGTGCGGCCAATTCAATATGTCCCATACGCTCACGACGGACTTTTGACTGAATCACCTCCACGCCGCACTTGTCACACACAATACCCCGATGCTTCATCCGCTTATATTTTCCGCAATTACATTCCCAATCTTTCGTCGGCCCAAAAATTTTGGCGCAAAAAAGGCCGTCGCGCTCAGGCTTAAAGGATCGGTAATTGATGGTCTCAGGCTTCTTTACTTCCCCATACGACCATGAACGAATCTTTTCCGGCGAGGCAATACGAATGCGCATCGCATCAAAGGAGACGGCATCTCGAGGCTTTTCAAAAAGGGAATATATACTATCCAAGTGCATTCCTCCGGGTTATGTGGAAGGGTGAATGGCCATGATCAACGCGGCTGGCTACTCCGCAGATTTAATCAGTTCCACATCCAATCCCAAACTCTGCAATTCTTTGACTAATACATTGAAGGACTCAGGCAAGCCAGGCTCAAGGAAATTTTCTCCCTTCACGATGGCTTCGTACATTCGAGAACGGCCTGGCACATCATCCGATTTGACTGTGAGAAACTCCTGCAAGGTGGAAGCAGCCCCATAGGCCTGCAACGCCCAAACTTCCATTTCACCCAAGCGCTGACCACCAAACTGGGCTTTCCCGCCTAATGGCTGCTGCGTTACCAAGGAATATGGCCCGATAGAACGCGCATGAATTTTATCGTCGACAAGATGGTGCAGCTTCAACATATACATGTAACCAACCGTGACTGGACTCTTAAACGGTTCACCAGTCCGGCCATCATATACCACCGATTGACCCGACTCCGGCAATCCCGCCTTGGCCAACAACCCTTTGATTTCCTTTTCTGAGGCTCCATCAAAGACCGGGGTTTCCACCTTAATACCCAGAACATGCGCGGCCCACCCCAAATGGGTTTCCAAAATTTGCCCGACATTCATCCGAGAAGGCACGCCCAAAGGATTCAATACAATTTGAACAGGAGTGCCATCTGGAAGATATGGCATATCCTCTTCGGCCATTATTCGAGAAACAACACCTTTATTCCCATGACGTCCAGCCATCTTATCTCCGACGGCAATTTTCCGCTTAATGGCTAAATAGACCTTGACGAGCTTGATCACTCCAGGTGGCAATTCATCGCCCCGTCTAAGTCGCCCAACCTTTTCATCATATGCCGTTTGTAAAATTTCAATTTGATCTTTGGCTTCCCGCTCAATTTCGTCAAGCTTTTTCTGTTCCTCGGCATCGGCCAAGATCACTCGGCGTGCATCATCATCCGTCAACTTTCTGAGCACATCTGCCGTAATCCGACCCTTCTTCTTCAGGATCACTTCTCCACTATCTGGATCCATCAAATCCCGCCCAACAAACTGCCCCAACAACAACTTTCTGATTTTCCGATTCCGCTCTTCCTCGATAATCCGAAGCTCTTCTTGGTAATCTCGTTCAACCTTGACACGATCATCCGTTTCGATCGTACGGGACCGATCATCCTTATCCACGCCTTTGCGTGAAAAGATTTTGACATCCACAACAATCCCTTCAATGCCAGGCGGGACTTGCAAGGATGTATCTTTAACATCCCCCGCCTTTTCTCCAAAAATTGCACGGAGAAGCTTTTCTTCAGGGGTGAGCTGCGTTTCACCTTTCGGTGTGACTTTCCCAACGAGAATATCTCCAGGCTTCACCTCTGCCCCGATTCGAACAATCCCACTCTCATCTAAATTTCGAAGTGCTTCATCTCCCAAATTAGGAATATCTCTGGTAATTTCCTCTTTTCCCAACTTAGTATCCCGCGCTTCAACTTCAAATTCTTCGATATGAATAGACGTGAACGTATCGTCTTTCACCATTTTTTCGCTGAGAAGAATGGCATCTTCATAGTTGTAGCCACCCCAGGGCATAAAGGCCACCAAAATGTTTTTACCCAGGGCCAACTCCCCACGATCCATGGAAGGCCCATCGGCCAACACCTGCCCTTCTTTTACCGGTTGCCCCGCTCGGACAATGGGCGTCTGCGTAATACAGGTATTTTGATTGGTCCGCTGGAATTTCACCAAATCATAGGTATCCAGTATCCGAGAATTTTTTTTCTTTTCGTCTTTTTCCCTGCTACTGGCTCGCACCACAATTCTTCGGGCATCCACAGACTCCACGATGCCATCCCGCTGCGCAATGGCTAAATACCCGGAGTCTCTCGCCACAACCGATTCCATTCCCGTTCCCACAAGGGGAGAATCACACTTGATCGTTGGAACCGCCTGTCGCTGCATATTGGAACCCATGAGCGCCCGGTTAGCGTCATCATGCTCCAAAAATGGGATAAGGGCAGTGGCCACACTCACAACCTGCTTGGGTGAAACATCTAAATAATCCACTTTATCGGGAGTCGTTGTGACAAATTCTCCGGCTTCTCTCGCCGTGATCGTCTCTGAAGTTAATAGACCATCCTTATTCATCGCTGAATTGGCTTGAGCAATCACCACCTGATCGCCATCTATTGGTGAAAGAAATTCAACCTCATCGGAAACCCGGCCCTTCCTCACCTTCCGAAATGGCGCCTCAATAAAGCCAAATTCGTTGATTCGGGCATAGGTAGCCAGGGACGTAATCAAACCAATATTGGGACCTTCTGGCGTTTCAATTGGACAGATCCTACTATAATGGGACGGATGCACGTCTCTGACTTCAAAGCCAGCCCTCTCACGCGTCAAACCGCCTGGCCCCAACGCAGAGAGCCGCCGCTTATGAGTGATTTCGGCCAAGGGATTCGTCTGGTCCATGAATTGAGACAACTGGCTTCCAGCAAAAAATTCTTTAATGGCAGCCACAATAGGCTTGGCATTGATCAGGTCGTGCGGCAAGACGGTTTCCATATCCAGGAGGTTCATACGCTCCTTAATACTTCGCTCCATTCGCGCCAACCCAATACGAATTTGATTCTCGAGGAGTTCTCCAACAGAACGAACGCGACGATTGCCTAAATGGTCAATATCATCGACATCGCCTTTCCCGGCCTTCAGATCAACCAGGCATCGGACGACCTCAACAATGTCCTGCGCCGATAAGGTTCGTTGCTCTAATGGCAAATCAAGGTTAAAGCGTTTATTCATTTTCAAACGCCCGACCGGCGACAAATCATACCGCTTGGGATTCAAAAAAAGATTTTCAAACAGCAGCTTCGCTGACTCAATCGAAGGCATTTCACCTGGTCGAAGCCGCTTATAAATTTCAACCCAGGATTCTTCCTTGGAATTGGTGCGTTCAGCTTCCAAGGTATCCAAAATAACCGGGCTGGTCGTCGGGCTATCTAAATAAATAACCTTGAAACTCTCCATCCGACCTTCCAGAATCCGCTCCAAAACAGGCGCCGTCAAGCGCTGATTTTTCTCCAGGAGTACTTCTTGGCTTTCTGGGTCCACAAGTTCGGTTAAGACGGCTCGGCCCACCAAATCTTCAGACTTAATGGGAATTTCCTTGATCCCAGCCGATCGCACACGGGCCATGAGGGTTTTATTTATTTTCACGCCTTCCTTGGCTAAGACCTCACCTGTTCCCTTATCGACGAGGTCGACAGGAGCACGCAATCCGGTATGAATCGCCGGATCTAGCTTACGGAGCAATTTTCCACTGCTCACCCGAACTTCCTCGACAGGGTAATACATTTTCAGCAGATCATCTGTACTGAAACCAAACCCTTTCAGCAAAATCGTAGCAGGCATTTTCCGGCGACGGTCGATGCGGACATACAAAATATCCCGAGCATCATATTCAAAATCCAGCCATGACCCGCGATACGGAATAATCCGTCCGGAAAACAACACTTTTCCACTTGAATGCGTACGCCCCTTATCATGGCCAAACGAGGGTCCAGGCGAACGATGCAACTGACTGACGGCCACCCGCTCCGTTCCATTAACGATAAAGGTCCCTCGATCAGTCATTAAGGGCAATTCCCCGACATAGACTTCTTGCTCTCGCACGTCTAGCACACGGTTTTTCACCGCTTTATCCTGCTGATCAAACACGACCAACCGAACACGCAACTTGAGCGGGGCCGCGAACGTCATGCCCTGCTCAATACATTCACGAATGTCGTATTTTGGGGTTCCTAACGAATAACTGGAAAATTCCAGAATGGCCGAGTTATTGTAATCCATAATAGGAAACACACTCTTAAACGCCGCATGCAACCCTTTTTCATCACGGCGATCAGGCAAGGTTTCCGCTTGCAAGAACTCTTCATAGGAACGACGCTGAACCTCGACTAAATCAGGGATGACAATATGTGTGCGAATTTTTGAAAAACTATGTCGTTGAATACTGCCCTCAAAGGCTGCTTGTGCCATTCACATCTCCTTGTGGATTAACAGCTATTCGAAACCGTGTGGCGTTTCGAAACTTCCTAAACACGAGAGAACTATTTCACTTCGACCGTGGCACCCACCTCTTGAAGCTTCTTTTGAATCGCTTCAGCTTCCTCTTTGGAGGCGCCTTCCTTGACAGCTTTCGGCACACCCTCTACCAAGTCCTTGGCTTCTTTTAATCCCAAACCAGTAATTTCACGCACAACCTTAATGGCTTGAATCTTTTTGTCTGCAGGCGCTCCGGTTAGAATGACATCAAATTCGGTTTTTTCTTCCACTGCAGTCGCTGCAGCACCTGGAGCCGCCGCGACAACTCCCACGGGAGCCGCTGCCGTCACCCCAAAACGGTCCTCCAAGCCTTTCACCAATTCAGATAGTTCCAACACACTCAGACCCTCTATGGCCTTAATGAAATCTTCCTTCGACATTTTTGTTTCTGTAGCACTCATCTCTCCCTCTCCTTTCTGCGTTTTGTTTTCTTGTATAGCCGCTAACACCGCAACAATACTTCTCACAACTTGACCCAAGACCCCCACAAACCCCCGAATGGGACCCTGGAAGGCCGACAACAACATGGAAAGCAATTCCGACTTCGATGGTAAATCTGCCACCGAAGACAAGCGAACAGGATCTAACTCCTCCCCATCAAGCACCGCTCCCTTGATCTGCAATTTCGCTTCACACTTTTCCGCTCGAATAAAATCTCGAATCACTATCGTGGGCAACACGGGATCATCATAGCCAATAACCAATACGGATTGACCATTAAACAAGGACTGCAAGGGAACGAGCGGGGTATCCCTGATCGCCCTAACAGCCAATGTATTCTTCACCACATGCATATGCGCCTGCGCTTGGCGAAGTTTTTTCCGCAAGTCATTCACTTGATTCACCGGCATCCCAGCACATTCAGTCACAATGGCTATTCGCGCACGAGCAAACCGTTCGTGCATGATAGACACCACTTCTGTTTTGTCAGTTTTTTTCATACCCAACTCACCTACTCAGATTAAAAGTTCACCCAACTTGCTTAGCAAGACCTACGCTATCTAAACGAATCGCTGGTCCCATCGTGCTAGACAATGTCGCACTTTTCACATACTTCCCTTTACTGGAAGATGGCTTTGCCTTCAGAATCGAATCAAACACCGTCCGGACATTATCGGCAATTTGCTGACTCTGGAACGACACTTTTCCAACTGGCACATGGACATTCCCGGCTTTATCAACCCTGTATTCCACTCGACCCTTCCGAATTTCCTGAACGGCCTTGCCGACCTCAAATGTCACGGTCCCCGTCTTGGGATTGGGCATCAACCCTCGAGGCCCGAGCACCTTCCCCATTTTCCCAACCGCACCCATCATATCTGGGGTCGCAATCATGGAATCAAATTCCAACCAGCCATCTTGGATTTTCTGCAAAAGGTCATCACTCCCGGCAAAATCTGCCCCTGCCTCTCTCGCCTCCTGCTCTTTCTCCCCCTTGGCAATGACCACAATGCGAATCTTTTTACCGGTGCCATGAGGCAAAACCGTGGTCCCACGCACCATTTGGTCTGCCCGCTTGGGATCCACCCCTAAAGACAGAGCAATTTCAACCGCTTCGTCAAATTTGGCAAATGAGACCTCCTTCAACAAAATACTTGCCTCTTCCAAGGAGTACTCCGGCTTCGACACCTTCGCTAATGCTTCTGTAAATTTTTTCCCCACAGTACTTATCCTCTTTTAAAAGCCCTCAATAGAATTACCCTTCAACCGAAATGCCCATACTCCGCGCCGTCCCAGCGATCACAAGCATGGCAGCAGGAATATCACTGGCATTCAAATCTTCTACTTTCAACTTGGCAATCTCTTCTAATTGCGCCCGAGTGATTGTTCCCACTTTATTCTTGTGCGGGATTCCAGACCCTTTAATCACGCCCGCAGCCTTTTTCAAGAGATCCGACGCCGGCGGTGTCTTCGTAATAAAACTAAAGCTTCGGTCTTTGTAGACGGAAATCACCACAGGAATAATGCTGCCCTCTTGTTTTTGGGTCTTGGCATTAAACTGTTTACAAAACTCCATAATGTTCACGCCATGTTGCCCCAAGGATGGGCCAACAGGAGGAGCAGGATTGGCTTTGCCAGCCGGAATTTGCAATTTAATTTGACTCGTTACTTCTTTGGCCATACATTCACCTACCTTAAAATTCTTAGACTCTCACCTATCTTCCATGAAACCATTAAAATAGCAGAACGCTGAACGACCCCTTATGTCCGCTCAACCTGCGAAAACGCCAGCTCCACTGGCGTTGATCGTCCGAATATACTCACCAAGGCCTTCACTCTCGCATGATCTTGATCCACCTCATCAACTAACCCATTAAAGCCTAAAAATGGTCCATCAACAATTCGCACGTTGTCTCCCTTGGAAAAACTCGCCAACTCCCTTGGCGCCGAAACTCCGGCCTCAAGTTGCTTCAAGAGCGTCGACACTTCTTCAGGATCGAGTGGAATTGGTCGAGTCCCGCCTCCCACAAATCCCGTCACCTTTGGAGTCTCCTTGATCATCGTGACCATCTCGTCATTGATAGGCCCATTGGCCTCCAACAAGACATAGCCAGGGAAGAATTTCCTCTTTGAAGCGCGCCGCTTTCCGTCTTTAAACTCTACGACATCCTCCGTGGGAACCAGCACTTGCCCTACGGCCTCACCCATACCCAGTTGATTGGCCCGCTCAACAATCCCTGTCCGAACTCGCCCTTCGAATCCAGCATAGGTGTGAATGACGTACCAATGACTCGCCATGAATTCCTTTCTTCTCCGTTAGACAATCCTACTGATTAACCAAACTATAAATG
>Ga0224497_10001264_pt1 | contig 16317 bp, 12 predicted proteins | sample SF_Jul11_sed_USG_4_FD_167970 | JGI IMG/M metagenome (GOLD analysis project Ga0224497, IMG submission 167970) | Sediment microbial communities from San Francisco Bay, California, United States - SF_Jul11_sed_USGS_13 | ecosystem: Environmental > Aquatic > Marine > Sediment | place: USA... | reverse complement strand
TAAATGACGCATTGGGCGCGCCAATTCCGGATGCAAAGATCGAGCTATTTAAGGTCGGCAATAAAAATAGAATCGGGAAGACTAAAAGCGACAGGTTCGGTGCCTTTACATTTAAAGAGATCGAGCCCGGTGAATATCGACTGGTCATTTCAGCCACACATTTTGGCACAAAGACGATTGAGAGCCTTTTGATCAAATCCGGCGATACGGCAGAGGTCGATGTAACGCTCGATCCTGCAATTACGACGGTTGAGGTCGGGATAATTCTGGAGAACCCCTTGATCGACTTCGATAAGACCGACATCTCCACGACGGTATATCGGCGGCCTTAACACCCGCTTATCAGCACGACGCGGACAGCGTCGAATCTGGCGTGATGCGACCCCGTCGGGGTGGTCGGGAGAATAAGCGAACTGAAGGCCCCGGCTGGTAGACCTCCTGTCCCTACGGGACGGTTAAGGCATCCCAAATTCCTGCAACCTCGAGCTTTGAACCATAAACCTTGAACTGCAAGCGCTGCGCGCTTGCTCTACTCCCACTCAATCGTGCTGGGAGGCTTGGAAGTGATGTCGTAGACCACGCGGTTGACTCCGCGTATTTCGGATGTGATTCGCGAGGAGACCTTAGCGAGAAAATCGAGCGGCAGGCGGGTCCAGTCGGCGGTCATTCCATCGGTCGAGTTGACTGCACGCAGCGCGATCGTAGTTTCGTACGTTCGGAAGTCGCCCATAACGCCAACTGATTTGACGGGAAGAAGAACTGCAAAGGCCTGCCACGTTTCGCCGTAAAGCTCGTTTTCCTTTAGTTCATCAATGAATATCTTGTCGACTTTCTGCAGCAGTTCGACCTTTGGCCTTGTGACGCTGCCGAGGATTCGAACCGCGAGGCCGGGCCCGGGAAAGGGGTGGCGCTGGAGTATCTCGTCAGGTATGTCCAGATCGGCTCCGATTATACGAACCTCGTCCTTGAACAATTCAGACAAGGGTTCGATCAGCTTGAGATGCATCTTCTCAGGCAATCCACCGACGTTATGATGTGTTTTTATTGTCACGGAAGAGCCGTGGATGGGTACCGACTCGATTACGTCCGGATAGAGTGTTCCCTGGACCAGCCATTTAACGCCCCCGATTTTTTTGGCCTCGGCGTCAAAAATGTCGATAAACGTTTTCCCGATCGCGATCCGTTTTTTTTCTGGTTTTGACTGCTTTCCAAGGGCTGCATAAAACTCGTCCGCCGCATCGACTCCAATCACATTCAGGTGCAGATTGTTTTTGTACATCCGGAGCGTGTCTTCGAATTCCCGATACCTAAGCAGACCGTTGTTTACAAAAATACATGTTTGCCTGTCGCCGATGGCCTTGTGTACGAGCATCGCAGCGACCGTCGAATCGACTCCGCCCGAGAGGCCGCAAACAACCCTGTCATCCGGCCCGACAGTCTCGCGTATCGTTTCCACCTCTTCTTCAATAAACTGCGCAGGAGTCCAGTCGCCCTCGACACTGCAAATATAAAAAAGAAAATTCCTGAGAATGTCTTTGCCTTTCGGCGTATGCGCTACTTCGGGATGAAACTGAACGGCGTAAATATTGGACTCGGGATTCTCGATCGCTGTGATCACATCCCCGGTACTCGCAGTCTTGTGGAAACCTTCGGGCAACTCGGTCACGTGGTCGCCATGACTCATCCAGACATCCAGTTCCTCGGGAAGGTTGCTGAAAAGGCGCGTCGGCCCGCTTTGTCTTTTAAGCTGCGCGTGACCGTATTCGCGCTCGTATGCGGGTTGGCTTTGGCCGCCCAAATCAACCGCGATAAGCTGCATTCCATAACAAATGCCGAGTATCGGGACATTGACATTGGCGTAGAATTCCTTTGAAAGCCGCGGCGCGTCCTCGTCGGTAACACTCGACGGTCCCCCGGAAAGAATTACGCCCTTTGGGTTTAACTCCTTGATGCGGTCAAGTGATGTGCTGAAAGGATGTATTTCGCAATATACGCCCTGCTCGCGCACCCGACGGGCGATGAGCTGCGTGTATTGCGATCCAAAGTCGAGAATAAGTATGAGTTCGTGTTGAGATGACATTGAAATGGGATTATACGAAAGCCGGCGGGCAATGGAAAATGGAAAACGGATAATGGGAAATGGGAAGTGAAAAATGCGGAATCGAATTGAATTCGAAGAAGAAAGAATTATTTTCGGGACCTAACAACTAGTTAATTTTTCTTTTCACATTTTCTATTGATCAGTCTTCCGCGGACATCGTTAATTCGGTCTTGATCCTTTGAATGTCGCCGCCGATCGAACTCACCTTCTTAACGATTGTTTCGTAACCGCGGTCGATGTGATAAACACGGTCGATCAATGTCTCTCCCTTTGCCGCAAGTCCCGCGATAACCAGTGAAGCCGATGCACGCAGATCCGAAGCGAGGACCTTCGCGCCCGTAAGGGGAGTCGGTCCGCTAACGGTCGCCTCGTTGCCATGGATGTCGATATCGGCACCCATTCTATGAAGCTCCGCGACATGCATAAAGCGATTTTCGAAGATGGTCTCCTTTATCAACGACTTACCTTCGGCCTGGGTCATCAAGGTCATATACTGTGCCTGCATGTCGGTTGGGAAAAGAGGATGCGGTTCGGTCGTAACATCGTTTGCCCTGAGTCCACCCGGCGCACGCTTTACGTGAAGCGTGGAGTCATCGATCTCTTCTATTTCGACACCGGCCTCGCGAAGTTTTTCTATCACGGCAACGATGTGTTTGGGTTCGCAGTTCTCGATCGTGAGGTCGCCGTCCGTGATCGCCGCGGCGACGATAAATGTCCCAGTTTCAATACGATCCGGGATAATCGTGTGTTCCGCAGCGCCCAGGCCCTCGACACCTTCGATTGTGATTGTCGGGGTGCCCGCTCCGCTAACCCTGGCTCCCATCTTGTTGAGCAGATCCGCAAGGTCTTCGATCTCGGGTTCACGTGCGGCGTTGCGGATAACGCTTGTACCGGTTGCATGGACCGCGGCCATCATCACATTCTCCGTACCCGTCACGGTGACTTTTGAAAACTCCATTTCGGCGCCGACAAGCCGGCCCCTTGGTGCGGTCGCGACAACGTCCCCCGACTCGAGTGAAACTTCGGCACCGAGTGCTTCAAACGCACGGAGATGCAGATCGATCGGACGCGTTCCGATCGCGCAGCCGCCGGGAAGCGAAACTTTTGCCTTACCAAAACGGCCGAGGAGCGGACCCAGTGCGAGAACACTCGCGCGCATGGTCTTGACGAGTTCGTAAGGAGCCTCAAAAATCTCAATTTCAGAGGCGGTTATTCGGTGTGTGTTCTTTCCGGGCGTGAGAGTTTCCGCGCCAAGATCTTCCAGCAGACGACGCTGGGTTATCAGATCGCGAACATATGGTACATTGTGTAGCGTTACCGTACCGGGCGTAAGTAGTGTGGCTGCGAGGCATGGGAGAGCCGAGTTCTTGGCGCCGCTAATCGCCACTTTGCCGTGCAGGGCTCTACCGCCCTTGATCAAAAACTTATCCATATTGTTCGAGTTTGAAGATACGGTTGCCCGCCCGTAACATCTTCGTTTTAGTATCTGTTATAGGGGTTAATAGCGAAGCTTATCACGTGTCTCAATATTGATAAACTCAAAATTTGTCCTGTTCAGACCGGATTCAAGCGCAAAAAAGTCCTTGCAGGGCGTTCAAACTTTGCACAACGGCTCTCCCCTTTTAAATGTGCATTCAATAAAATAATTTAGACGGAGCAAAAAATATCGTGAACAAACTTATCGTGCGAAGAGCCACATTTCTGTTCTCAATGATCCTAAGCCTTTTTATTTCAATCGGTTTCGGTCAGAATGGTCTGCTAGTCACAGCTGGTTCGGCGGGTCCCATTAAAATTGGAATGACTGTCGCCGAAGCCAAAACGGCAATGCCGAATTTCGAATTCAAGCGGACCTCCGATGGCGACGGTGTGGCTCTTGTCGCGGTTTCAAAAGGGGATACGATTCAGATGACACTCTACGCGGGAGAGGAGGATCCGGAGTCGGCGGTTAACTTAGGCGGGGTCATCGAACAGATCGAGGTGTGGACGGATGGCTACCAAACAGTCGATGGCGTCGGACCCGGGACGCTTTTGTCCGACGCCGCTGCAAAATACGGCGGAATCAAAGAGATCATGGTCAGTGAGATCGAAGCAAGACAGTATGTTGAGTTTGTTAACGGGCCAAAAGACATCGGTTTCAGAATTGATTATTCAGGTATTTTTGCTGACAACGAGAGGACGACAAAAAGATACGAGAAAGGGGCCAAGATCTTGTCAGTGATCATCCAGGGTGACGGCACCGAGACAAATGTAGGATTTTTCAGCGAATATACGGATCTCGGAAAGGATTGCAGGACCCCTGAGGGCCAGGGTGAAGAGGGCGGGCACGTATCGACCTACTGCGATGGACCGGGCGATTACCGCGTCCATATGTACGACACTGCGATGACGCTTGAAATCACAGTCGAATCGACCGTTTCGCGGAACAATATCTCCGTTGCCCGCGAAAGCCTCAGTTTTAAGCCACAGGGAAGAATGCTGGAATGGCGCTTTAAGAAAGGCGAGCCCTTTGCCGTCATTTTGCGGGGAAACAAATACCGGCAGGATGAAAACGGCCAGATCAAGTACCCGGCGGAGGTTACCGGCGAATATCTTTTTGTTCGCGGACTCCCGGGGTTTGAGTCGATAAACGCAGACGTGAACGTGCGGACGACAAAATTCGCCAACGAGGAAGCGCGCAAGATCGCCGCCGAAGGTTATGTGAAACTGAAGTCACCATCCCGGGAATCCGTCTTGATTAACACATCGGACTACAACCTGATGATCATCAAGGCTGCTGCTGCCGCCGAGAGCTGGGTCAAGTCTCCAATGCAGGTCGCACTAAGGCTCGTCGGTGATTTTCAAGAAATGAAGATGCGAAAGATGGTCTTCGATGCACCGACCGGGGATGGATTTGATTCATTCAAACTAACAGTCGTCAGTGACGGCCTGCTCGACGATTCAATACGAGCGGAAAGACTCGATTTCGAACTGATCAGGGAAGCAAACGGCATCTGGCAGGTTTCGTCCGCGAAAAAATCCTGGAAGTGCTGGCAGGGGCGGGGACACCAGGATTTCAGCGCAGTCCCTTGTGTGTGAGAGTGCGGTAGAGCGAGAGGGTGAGAGAACGAAAGAGCGGGATTGCCTTGATAATTGACTGCTGATAATTGATAAATGAAGCGTGAGTTCTACCATCACCTTCGAAAAGGCGCGAAAGGAATATCCAACCGGCAACGGCAACGTTGTCGCGCTCGAGGGGCTCGACCTACATATCGAAAAAGGCGAAACGGTGTGTTTTATCGGCACCAGCGGATCGGGTAAAACCACGGCGCTTAAGATGATAAACCGCCTCGTCGAACCGACGGCGGGTTCCGTAAGCATCGACGGAAAGACCGTTACGGATTTCGATTTGATCAAACTCCGTCGTTCGATCGGCTATGTCATACAGCGCGGCGGACTCTTCCCCCATTTAACTGTTTCCGAGAATATCGGCCTGCTCGCAACCCTCGAAAAACGCGATCCAAACGTAATAAGAAACAAAACCGAAGAGCTTCTGGATCTCGTGAATCTTCCGCGCGAGCAATTTGCCAACCGGAGACCCAGGGAGTTGTCGGGTGGACAGCAACAGCGTGTTTCGATCGCTCGCGCCCTTGCCTTCGATCCCGAGATAATCTTGATGGACGAACCGTTCGGTGCGCTTGATCCGATCACAAAAAATGAGCTCCACGACGAATTCCTAAAGCTCAAGGGAGTCGTTGACAAAACAACGATAATCGTTACCCACGATCTCGCGGAAGCATTCAAGCTTGGCGACCGCGCCGTCCTTTTGAATGATGGACGCGAAATTCAGACGGGGACAAAAGATGAGTTCATAAATAAACCCGCCAACGAGTTTGTTGAAAGATTTGTCGCCGCACATAGTTCAGGAGGATCGGTTTGAAACGATTTGCCCTGACCATCTTGTTGTTTCTGCTCCTTCTTCCGGTGTACGCACAGGAAAAGAAGCCGGTCGTCGTGGCGAGCAAGAGCTTTACGGAAAGCCGTGTTCTCAGCGAGATCATCGCTCAGCTGATTGAGGCACGGACCGATATCCCGGTCATTCGAAAACACGGACTCGGCGGCTCGCTTATTGTCTTCACGGCTTTGGAAGAGGGTAGCGTCGATATTTATCCCGAATATACGGGGACCGCCTGGGCGGTTGTTCTCAAAAGAAAAGACAAGGCTCCGGACCCGCTCCGTACTTTTTTGGAAGTAAAACGCGAGCTGGAAGTGTCGCACGCCGCTACGATGCTCGACCCTTTTGGATTCAACAATACATACCTAATCGCCGTCCGCAGTGACACCGCGAAGAAATTCGGTCTCCAGGATGTTTCCGATCTCGTAGGGCTCGAAGACGAGCTTAGGTTTGGATGGAGTACAGAGTTTCTGAATCGCAACGACGGTTGGCCGGGGCTTAAGCGGGTCTACGGTTTCAAAGACGTTGGGGTCCGGGGAATGGAACACGGGCTCGCGTATCAGGCGGTTGGTGAGGGAAGCGTCGATATCATCGATGCCTATTCAACCGACGGCAAACTGCTGAAGTACAAGCTCGCTTTCCTGAAAGACGACAAATCGTTTTTTCCGCCATATCAGGGTGCACCGGTCGTGCGTAGTGAAACGCTCGATCGGTACCCCGAGTTGGAAGCGCTTCTGGCAGAATTAGCGTTCAAGATTCCGGACGCGCGGATGCAAAAACTCAATTATGAGGTTGAAGAGCAGGGCAGGGCGTTCGCCGATGTCGCGCGCGAATTTCTGACCGACGGAAAGTTTATCGGTGACGAAACAAGAGCCACGGGTGATCAGGCTTCGCGTGGAGGATCCTTGTGGGAATTTATCCGGAGCCGGATTCCGATTACGCTTCGGTTAGTTGGCGAGCATCTCCTGCTAACGGGACTCGCGGTTGTCCTGGGTATACTCGTCGCTGTCCCGCTCGGCATTTGGCTGACCCGAAAAGAGTCCGCGAGCGGTTTGGTAATGGGTATTGCGGGTGTGATTCAGACGATACCGAGTCTCGCGCTTCTTGCATTTATGATCCCGATCCCGCTGCTTGGTTTGAGCATGCAGTCGGCGGTGGTCGCCCTCTTTCTCTATTCGCTCTTGCCGATCGTCCGGAATGCATATACCGGTATAAAAGAGGTGGACGCGGACGTCATCGAAGCGGGAGAGGGAATGGGATTGACGCCGCGCGAGTTGCTCAGGCACGTGCAACTGCCTCTGGCGATGCCAACGATCATGGCTGGGATCAGAACGGCGACCGTTATCTCGATCGGTGTCGCAACACTCGCGGCATTTATCGGCGCCGGAGGACTCGGCGAACCGATCATCACGGGTCTTCAGCTAAATTCACCGCGCCTCATCATGGCCGGCGCGGTCCCGGCGGCGCTGCTTGCATTGCTTGCAGATTGGTTGCTGGGAGTTGTCGAGAAACGCCTGGTGGCTTAACAGATTGATGATAGGAGGTTCGCGAGTTTGCTTCAGAACGAGACCTTGCCGCGGATTAACGCGGAATTGGGGGGGGGGGTGATTTGGCGGACCTGAACTTTGAATTCCCAACGCAACTGATAATTGATGGCTGGCAAATGAAAAGACACCCTTGTCCGCAATGATCGCTTGCGATCAAAAGTCTGACCACTAAAAGATGACAAACAAATTAATAAGAGTGTTGACCTGGAATGGCAAGTTTATTGACCCGATCAATCTTGAACCACGTACCAGGGGCGGAAAAGCATTCTTAATACTCTACTTTCTGATATTTGCGATCCTTGGGCTGAGTTCTTTGTACGATGCCTGGATTGGCGGTGAGGGGTTATTTTACCGCATCCTCGATATATTAGTCGGAATATTCGCAACCTACATTTCTTTTGTCGGTTCTTTTGCGTGGATTTGGAGACGAATGAAGCTGCATCGAGTCGGTGATTGACCTCCTGTTTCGATCGATTTACCACTAAATTTCATAATATTTTAAAAAAAGAAAATTTATTTTCACGAATATCCGGCGCGAGAAATTATGCAAGATAGACATCTTCTAAAGAGTCAACAAAGTTTAAAATTTGGCGCATAAGAAGTTGGAACGATATCCACAATTGTGGAAACCGAGACCTTCGTTCTTTTCCACAGGTTTTTCCACAAACCCCCGTAAAATAAGGCGAATAGTTAAAGTATTTTCTACTTGACACAAAATAATAGTTCGTCTAAAGTCATTACACAGTCGAAATTGCTTACGGGCATTTGACCGGTACAAGAAAGAGAAATCAGACGCGGTGACGCACTGATTTGGAAGCAAGGATAGCGGAATTGAATTGCTGATACGTCTTGAATCGAAGCCGAAAGGCTTGGCTAGGGAGGGACGAAAGAAACTTCCGAGTTGGGTGGATAAAAACATCCAACAGCTCTTTGGAACGGATCCAGCTAAAGGGTGCTAAGTCGCTTAGGTGTAAGCCTAAGCCTCGTTGCCGGGAACGTAACCGGTGGTGGAGGAAAAGCCACTAGAAAAGACTACCTAACGGCACTTCATCGAAAGATGAAACACGAAGCGTAAGCGGAGTGGGTGCTGGCCGGAAATGAGCTTTCCGCAAAGTGATTTTCGGAATATAAAAAACCGCAGTTCGTTGTGTGTACATGCACGAACTGCACTCCTCAAAAAGTACTTCGGTATTTGGAGAGGAACTCTGAAAGCGCTTCGGTGCGAGTAAGGGAAAAGAATAGTGTCGCTTTGAGTAATCAAAGCGGCACTTTCTCTTTTTAAAACGGGAAGGCGGCTCACAGCTCACAGATCAAGCGACCTCCAGGTTCTAATCGCCTTTGAAACCTTTTCATGAGCCTCTTGTTGCACAAAGTGTCCCGCGTCGGCAAATGTCAGAATCGTCAGATCAGTATCGACGTAATCCCAAGAGTTATTGAGCATCCCCGCCGGGAGCGCCTGATCGCGCATGCCGTGGATTATGAGTACCGGGGTTTTTACCTTTCGAACCGGAGCGGGAATCGCCGGTGTGCTGGAATCTGCAGGGGCCGCGGGATAGTTTGCCCTGTAATAATTGAGCATGCCTTCAAACGAAGATCTCTTGAAAGCCTCGATGTAGCGCTCCCGTTCGAGATCGCTCAAATTTGGGTGGAAATTGGCAAGGCCTTCCGGTGTCAACATTTTTTCCGCTCCCTCCTTTTTAAAATCCTGGGCGTATTGCCCCGTCTGCGGATTCGCGGCCAGGTAGCTGCTGATTCCCGCGGGATGCGGAATATTGCACGCAATTAGCCCTTCGATACGATTCGGATAGTACGTTGCGACCTGCCACGCGATGGCGCCGCCCCAGTCGTTGGCGATGAGTGTCGCCTTTTCGACCTTCAAATCATCGATAACGGCGATCACATCCTTCATTAGAAGCGGCATTGCATAATTTTGGACTCCTTTTGGGGCATCGCTCTTGTTGTAGCCCCGCAGATCGACCGCCACCACCTTAAAGTCTTTTGAGAGATCGGCCATTTGGTATCTCCATGTGTACCAAAAGTCCGGAAAACCATGGAGCATGATCAGTGTCGGGCCTTCGCCCATCGTGACGTAATGGATCTTGACGCCCTCGTTATCGGCGAAATGATGTTCAACCTGCTCGAAAACATCCCGGGCCCGAACCGTTAGACTAAGACCAAGAAACAAATCGCGATCGACAAGAAGACCCTCATTGAATAACAACTCCCGTTAAAAAGTGAATGCCAAAAGTAACAAGATTCCCGACCAGCTTACTATCAAACCGGCTTTTATTGCTTGAAGACCTTTTGAAAGATCGATGAAAGTGTTGGTCGCGGAAGATAAATCCCGGAAATGTGATCAGCAAATCCCGGACGGCGGAAATATCACAGATCGATCGATACGCCGCTGCCTTCAGCCAGTGCGCGCCTGAATATCTCCGCTCCAACCGCAACGTCCAACGCCGCGTTTCCTACTGACTTAAAGAATGTGATTTCCGTATCATTTTCCCGGCCCGGTTTCGAACCGTTCAGGATTTCCCCAATTTCAGCGTGTATTGTCTCGGCTCCGATCGCCCCGTATTCTATTGCCTGAATCAGATCGCCGGCTTCGGAAAGTGCGCCGTCTATCGAGTCAACAACGATTTTTGAACATCTCCGTATTGTCTCAAGCCCGACTTCATTCATATCGGGCGTAAATGAACCGATGCCGTTAACGTGCGAGCCCAGCCTGAGGTCCAGGCCGCTAAAGACGGGAGTTTCGGACGTAGTCGCCGTACAAATAATATCGGCCTTACGTATGGCTTCGGCCGGATCATTGACTGCTCTAAAATCGATCTTGCCCCGAAACATTTCTGACATTTCATCGACCCACGAAACGGCGGACTCGGCTGAAATATCGAAGACAAAGATTTTCTCAATCTCCCGAACTGAACAAACCGCCGGGACGATCAGCCGACTCTGAGCCCCCGCACCGATCATCGCCACGTTGGCGGAATCGCGCCTGGAAAGAAGATCTGTCGCAAGCCCACAGGACGCGCCGGTTCTGAGCGACGTCAGGTATGCGCCCTCAATTGCCGCCAACGGCATTCCGGTTTGAGAATCGATCACGATGATCAGGCCGTGGATCGCAGGCAAATTCTTTCCCGTGTTTTCAGGAAATACCGAAACCATCTTTACCGCCATCGAGTCGTCTACTGAAAGATACCCGGGCATTATCAAAGTGACGCCTTTCTCATCGCGGCCCGTTAGGCTCAAACGGTTGGGGACTACCGCCGTTCGACTGGAAAGCTCAGCGTAGGCTCTTCCGACGACAGGAATGGCGTCGCTCACAGGCATTAGCCGCCTGACTTCTTCTTTTGAGATGACCAACATAACTGCTAACGCAGGAAAAATCCCTTGCCGATCTCATCCGCGGCGTTGAGATAGAATTCGTTCTTTCCCGTGATAAACGCTTCACCCGCGATCGAAGGAATCACCGCCGGGTAGCCGCCGAATTCTGTTTCCCCTTCGATTGACCCGCGAAAAACGCTACCGACGATACTCTCGACCTCGATCCGTTCGCCGACACCGATCTCGCCGCGGGCGTGGTGGATCGCCAAACGGCCGCTGACCCCGGTCCCGGTAGGCGAACGGTCCACCTCACCATCGGCAAAAATACACACATTTCGGCTGTGATGCGGGTCCTCGCCACATACAAAGATCACGCCATACAAAAAACCGAGATCATCTTCAAGAGGATGAATGATCTCGCGGCTTTCCATTACGTCTTGTTTTATCGCTCTTCCGGCTCTGATCAAACGTTCGCTATCTGAGGGTTCGCATTGCAGGCCCAGATCGCCGGCGTTTACGTATGCATAAAACGCACCGCCGAACGCAAGATCGTAGCGGACCTCTCCATATTCCGATGTTAAGACCGAGGCATCGAGTTCGGCGACAAATGAAGGTACGTTGGTGAACCGTACTTCTCCGACGCGTCCGTTTTCGTATGCTGAAAATGACGTAATGAGCCCGGCCGGCGTGTCTATCCTCAAAACGGTTTCCGGTTCGCTCGCGGGGAAAACACCGGTCTCGATCAAAACGGTCGAAAGAGCGATGATCCCGTGACCGCACATCGAGCTGTAGCCCTCGTTATGCATAAACAGAACACCCAGATCCGCGCCGTCAGACACGGGCGGTGTCACTATGCAGCCGTACATATCGGCGTGGCCCCGCGGTTCCCACATCAAGGCCTTTCTGATGTGGTCATAGTTTTCTTTTGCGTCGCGGCGCTTTTCGAGGATCGTTTCACCAACGAGATCTGGAAAACCCGAGACGATAACTCGAAACGGTTCACCTCCTGCGTGAGATTCAATTGTACGAATGATCAAACAATTGTCGGCTGGTAAATAGATTTCTGCGTTAGTGAGTTGTTCTTTCACGATTGAGAGAATCATAACTCAGAATCGATTTCGTACGGAGGAAAATAAGGGATTACATTTGCCCGTCATTACTTGATTACAGATTTTCAAAGAGATTATCGAGACTTTATAACCGAACATCATGTAATTTGGATATAATCGGAAAGTTAGCAACTGACACGGAACACATAGGAATTTTCGAATGAGGCTCTTTTCCCCTGCACCAATCCTTTTGATTCTATCGGCCGCGCTTGCGGCATTGTCGCAAACGCCAACTCCTACACCGATTGAATCCGATGAGGTTGTAAAGATTTCGACAACCCTGATCCAAATCGATGCGACCTTCACAGACAAGAAAGGAAACCCGGTAAGAGACATATCGCGTGATGAGGTCGAAATATTCGAAAACGGCAAAAAACAGGAAATCACGAACTTTTCTTTTGTTTTCGCACAATCGGATCGCAGACCGGAGACCGAGCCCGATGATTTACAGGTTCCGACCCGGCCCCGCCCGCTCGCGCCTGGACAGGTTAGAAGAACAATCGCGCTCGTTGTCGATGATCTGACGCTTTCATTTGAAAGCACCTATTATGTCAGGCGGGCTTTGCGCGACTTTGTCGACAACCAAATGCAGGAAGGTGATCTGGTCGCGATAATTCGTACCGCCGGCGGGATCGGCGCCCTGCAGCAGTTTACTTCAGACAAACGCCAATTGTATTCCGCGATCGAAAAAGTGCGCTGGAGTTTTCTTGGTAACGGCGGAATAGGTGCGTTCGCGCCGGTCGAGTCTCGGTATATAGATCCGCGCGCTGAAGAGTTAAAAGAAAAAATCGACGAGACCCGGCAAGAAGTCAACGACCTGCGCGAAAGTATTTTCGCGACCGGGACCCTCGGAGCGATCAACTACATAGTTCGTGGAATGCGCGATTTACCCGGACGGAAATCGGTAATGGTCATGTCGGACGGATTTCGGATCTTTCGGCAGAACAGCCGTGGGTTTGGCGAATCGACAAGGGCTTTCGCTTCGATGAAACAACTTATCGTCCAGGCGAACCGCGCCTCTGTTGTTATTTATACGATGGATGCCAGAGGACTTGTAGTAGACGGTTTCATGGCCCCGGATGGCGTCGAGGACCTTTCAGTCTTTGATATCGAAGAGGAAATCGCAGACAGGCGGCAGCGTCTCTTTGATACGCAGGCAGGTCTTATTTATCTGGCGAGGGAAACTGGCGGACTTTCGATCGTAAACAACAACGATCTGCGCACCGGGATTCGCAGAATGCTCAATGATCAGAGTTATTATCTTATCGGTTACCAGCCGCAGGAAGAAGTATTTGATCCTGAAAAGCGAAGGTTCAACAAGCTTGAAATAAAGGTCAAGCGAAAGGGCGTCAACGTAAGGTATCGAAGCGGTTTTTTCGGAGTCAGCGATGAGCAGTTCGATGCTCAACCCTTGAGCCGCACCGACTCCGGGCGAATTCTCGATGCCCTGACTTCTCCATTTGCAGTCAACGATCTGACGCTAAGTTTGAACACGATATTCAAGAGTGAGGTCGATGACAAGTATGTCGCGATTTCATTTCTTCATATCGATATCAAGAATCTGGAATTTGAAACCGCTCCGGATGGCAACAAAAAAGCCGCGTTTGAACTCGTGGCGATAAATTTCGGCGAAAACGGGAAGCCTGCGGATGAACTCGGCAAAACATTTGTCCTGAACATAGCGCCGGAAAAATTCCAAAGCTTTCTGGACGAAGGTGTCGTGTATGCCTTCAATTTCCCCGTAAAAAAGGCTGGCGCATATCAGATGCGTGTCGCGATTCGGGATCATGCCTCCAATAAAGTCGGCTCAGCGAGTCAGTTTCTGGAGGTTCCGAAACTCAAAAAGAACAGAATAACCCTTTCCGGGTTGATTCTCGACAATGTCTCGTATCGCGAATGGAACGAGAGCCAGGTAGACGGCGGCATCAGGATTCGAGAAACGGAATCTCCCGAATCTATAGGGTTGGTCTATTCAGCAGACACGGCATTGAGAAGATTCAAGGCCGGTACCGTCCTAAAATATGGATTCGAGGTTTATAACGCGGCTTCTAAATCCGGGGGCCGGCCGGAGCTCGAAATGAGGACGCGTTTTTACTCAAATGGCAAGGTCACGTATGAAGGAAAGGACAACCCCATAACTCTTGCGCCAGGGACAAACGGCAGGATCATCCCGATAATGGGGGCGCTGAACCTGGGGTCGAAACTGACACCGGGAGACTATGCTCTGCAGGTAATTATTACCGATAAATTGGCTAAGAAGAACAACCGAGTTGCCTCACAATTCGTCTATTTTGAGATCGTTGAATGAACGGCAGGATTCATCACACATCACCCATCGCCTCATAGATCCGCTTGTTGATCGTACATGTGTCGTAGATCGCCTCGTCGAAGTAATTAATACCGAGAAGCTGAAAGACGTCGATGTACTTGCGCGTCAGATGCGAGAGTTCGTGTAGCAGAACGATCGTTCTACGTGTGCTCATCGAGAGGCCGAGCGACTGGCCGGTGTGGTCCAGGCCGACCGCGATGTTGAAGTCGTGGAAAAATGGCTTGTAGAGTGTGACGCGCCCCCTGTACAAGTAGCCGGCGCCGACCGCTGAGATCGTCTTTGCAAGCGAAGTACCGCTGGTTGACCAAGGTCTTGATTTGACGATCTTGTTCAGACGCACTTCGGTTAGTTTCGCACGGGCATTGCCATAAAAGGTCGATGAAACGGCCTCGTTGACCTCATCGTTTTTGAGCATGACAAGCGCCGAGGCTATAGCTGCTTGCCTAATTTTTTCGGCACCTGCTTCATCCATATGCTGTAATTGAAAATCTCGATCCTATTCCTGATCTTCGGTTGTAACCGTTCCCACGGACGTCTCGTACTTCGTGTATTTGGAAAAGTCGATTTGCCAGTCAGACTCTAGCATCGGAAACAGATCACGATTCTCCAGAGAATGTACCTTGAGCTGCTTCCAGAACCAATTTCCATCCTCCATTCGAATACAATCGATGACCGCGACAGGAGTTTTGATCTTTGCCGATCTTCTGAATAACTCCGCTTTGACGAACGCACCGTCTTCGATGTCGATCCAAAGAGTCCCTTTCGATTCGGGCAGAAAGGCGGTCCCTTCACGCAACCGACGCTCGCTAAATGTCTTAATTACACAGTTGTCGAAATAGTATATAGCGGATTGGCGTCCCTCGAGCGATATTTCGCCGGCTTTTTTTAAGTCACAATTGGCAAGGATTGAATTTGGCTGAAGGAATACGCCGTTAACCCAAAAGGCGTGGCCCGGCTTCAGTTCGCTGACCTCGTTACGGGCCGTTGAAGCGGGAGGGTTCCGGTTAGCTTCTTTCAATTGACGTGCCGCACGTTGGCGGTTTCGCCGAATTTTCTTGTCTGAAAACGGTTTTCCGTTTTTACCAACCAATATTGTACGGCAGCCGTATCGGGCACATAAATATTCGTAGGCGTAAGATTTTTGTTCACTTGTTTTATCGACAATCGTGACTGTGAAGTTGCTGGAATAATCTGAGCTGAAAGCCAATGCGTACTTCAGTGAATTAACTTTTGCACGTTCAATCAGTTCATCTGTTTGCGTATTCTGAGCCGCGACCGGCACCAAGAATACCAGAACCATAACCGTTTTGATTGCTTTCTTGAATGAGTTCATCTAACGACCATTGATGCATTAACGTGAATCTCAAGATGCCCGATCCAGGTCTTTGACCAACGCCTTCTTTAGAATCAAGAATGCGCATCTTGGTAATTTATCGAAAAACGCTAGGATCACGGTCCCTTTGGGTATTTCTTCGCATCGAATCCAATTGTCGGGATTGCAATTACCCAAGATTTTATTGGCATTTTTTGACCACGGGACATAGAGTTTAAAAGTCCGGCGAACCGAGAATGCATCAAAACGAGGATTCATATGTTTACAAAAATTACCGCACTTTTCTTCATAGTATTGCTAGCTCTTCCCCATTTTAACTACACGCAAGACAGTCCGCCAAAACGAAGACCCACCGTTGGACTTGTTTTGAGCGGGGGAGGAGCACGCGGGTTTGCCCATATCGGCGTCCTGAAGGTCCTTGAAGAAAACCGGATTCCTGTCGATTATGTCGGCGGCGCGAGCATGGGCGGGCTGATCGGTGCGATGTACGCGTTGGGAAAGACCCCCGATGAGATCGAATCTTTTGTTTTGGGGCTCGACTGGGACCGCCTCCTGAACCTCCAGACATCGACAACGTTTGAGAATCGCTCTTTCCGGCGCAAGGAAGACCGCCGAAATATTCCCGCACCGGTCACCCTCA
>Ga0224497_10001263_pt1 | contig 16326 bp, 14 predicted proteins | sample SF_Jul11_sed_USG_4_FD_167970 | JGI IMG/M metagenome (GOLD analysis project Ga0224497, IMG submission 167970) | Sediment microbial communities from San Francisco Bay, California, United States - SF_Jul11_sed_USGS_13 | ecosystem: Environmental > Aquatic > Marine > Sediment | place: USA... | reverse complement strand
ATACTCGAGACCGCATATTGCGGAGGTATCACCAGCACCATGGGGATATGGGCAATCTGCACACTCCATTGCTGTACCTCCACATCGGGATGATACTGTTGGATTTGCGGCAACGGCTCCTGCACAAAGAGCTTGATTGCCCCCGGCAAAATGCGCCGTCGATACGTGGGGATCCACACCACATGATATTGATGCTGATACGCCCCATGGGCACTGAGCCGAACTTCCATGCGCCAGTGTCATCCAAAATCCCTCATGTGGCAAGGAGTCCCCCGCTTCCAGCGGGGAGCGCTTGCACCCACGGGCTTACGCCACGTGGTCCTCCGCGCTGGCTTTGATAGGGCTTTTAAGTACCGCAAGTAGAAAGATTGAATGATCAAAAATTAATGAGATGCCATCTCAATAATTCTGGAAAGAGAACAAAAAACGCCGTTCTTCCTCTTATACCTTAGCTTTTTCATCAAGCATTGATTCCCATATCCTTAACAGTAAGCAGCTGTTCGTAACTATCAAAAGCCTCAATATTTCGAAAAATTAAATCCCTGATACCTGGTTTTTTGTCAGTCATTTCTCGCTCCGCAAGATAACCAAGGCGCTCTAAATAATAGATTTTTCGATAAAGACTTTCGTAACCAGAAATACTACCGGCAAGCTCAGGCAATTCTTGAGATATTTTTGATATAAAAAATGGCAACGCTTCATTAATTTCAAAAACAAGAGTCTCAATGGGCAGATTCTTATGGCACGGGCGATAAAAAAAGTAACTATAAAAGTCATATAACGCCGAGCGATATTTTGCACATTCCCAATCAATAAGTTTCATTCCCTGTTGTGTTTTTAGTATGTTTTCCGGACAAAAATCTCCGTGAGTAAACACATGGAATACAGGAACATCTTTTTTGGTTTGTAGAGAGTCAACAATCCGATCTAGAAAATCTTTGATCTTTGCTTCATCCGTGTTCAGTAAAGGCTGCCCTCCGATTCGGGTATCTTCTATATTCTGAATTAAGTCGGCAACAGATTGTGCAGCATTTTTGATAAGTGGGCTTTGAAGCATTATGAGATTAATGGCATGAGGCGCTAAATCCTGAAAAAAACTTTTCAAAAATGCCATTGAGTCCATCGAAGAGACCCTTGGAGAATCAACCGAACCGATAACATAATCTTCTTCATACCATCTCTTCATCAGGTCCCATTTCCTTAAAGACGGAGCAAAACTAACACGGGAAGCGATTTTCATATGCTCTATTTCGTTTGATATATCATGAAGACTTACATCAGGATCAAATAATCTTATAACTACTTCACGACGAAGGTCGAAAATTTTGTATCCTTTATAAACCGGTACACATATTTGTCCATACAAAGGCAAGCCTACAATAGATTTAGGAGATTTAGGCTTTCGCAATTGATATTTATAGGCGACAAACTTTATGAGGGCAACTACATTGTTTTTAAAAAAAGAGACGAGGTCGCTACTCGGAAAGCAATCAACCAAGAACTTGGGCGCATTAGTCTTTAATTCCGAACGAATCTTGGTGGTACTTATCGTGTCTTTTTTAAAAAATAAGATCCAGATTAAAACTACAATATTTTGTTGCAAACATAAAAATCGCCTGGTCCCATTTTCCAGTTGCATATATTGAAAATTACCTGGTTGACATACAGACATTTTTTAAGGTTTCCGTTTATATTTTTTCGGATAATAATTTCTTTTCCCACACTTGTGCACCTGGAACTTTTCTTTTAGGTCATAGCGCAATAGCCCGGTGGGGACTTAATTTGTCATTGTCTATAGTGGGCCCTATTGTCTAGGCAATGGGGTCCACTATAGTCCTAACGCTTGAAGATCAATCATTTCAATGCGCATTCTTGACCTTTTTTGAAAACGGGCGATAAAACCTTGAAGTTAATTACTTCTCCCCTTCTATTGCATCCCTCTTTACTTAGACGTTATCTACCTTGGGAAAAATTCCGTCTCCCACTTCAATAGGGGCCTTACCACTCCCGGAATATCTCTAACGGTATCAACTCGTGCCCCAGCCCCGTCCATAGGATCAACGACTTGAATGCCAAGGGCATCATCCACCCAAAATCGGTTCCGAACCCTTGGATTAATTACATACATTCCTTCTGCAAGAAGATCACCTGGAATCCAGGCCTTGCTCATATAGCGTCCAATTGGCCTAGACTTCTTTCTCCACGAAGGATCGTTATCTATTGACTGGAAAACATCGATGCCTTCCCCGTTTATGAGTTTGAAGTAGATCTCAAACTCATGACCAGACTGAAGCACCTCATATTCCAATTCAATGGCCACCGGTTGACTAATATCCACAACGCCCGTGACTCGTCCATCCACAGTTTTGGCCCGCAGAGCACATAGTCGGATTACATCATCCCCCGGGGCTTGGAACAGGTCAGGCCATACTTTTTCGGCCCTCGCCCCTCCTTCGGAATTCAGATAAACGCCTACGATTTCAGGAGATGGACCATCTGCCAGCACCTGCCCATCGTTTAGAAGAATTGCCCGAGGACACAACCGGGTAATAGCCTGCATGTTGTGAGAGACAAAGAGGACCGTGCGACCGTGTTGGCCGACATCCTTCATTTTATGCATGCATTTCTTTTGAAAACTGGCGTCACCGACCGCCAGCACCTCATCAATAATCAATATCTCCGGCTCCAGATACGCAGCGACGGCAAAGGCCAAACGCACTTTCATCCCGCTCGAATACCGTTTCACGGGCGTATCAATAAATTTTTCGACCCCGGCGAAGTCCAGAATTTCGTCAAATTTCCGATCGATCTCCTTCTTCCTCATCCCTAATATGGTCCCGTTCAGGTAGATATTTTCCCTGCCCGTCAGTTCCGGATGAAAACCGGTCCCTACCTCCAGAAGACTGGAAACCCTGCCCCGGATGGTGACACGCCCGGTGGTTGGGACGGTAATTCTCGAAAGGATTTTCAGAAGCGTCGATTTTCCAGCACCGTTGACCCCTATAATGCCGACCACTTCACCTTTTTTCACCTCAAAGGAGAGATCTTTGAGAGCCCAAATCACATCGGAAGGATTCGTGTCTTGATCAGGACTCACATCGTCAAAATTATAGAGTGCCCGATAGGTCCGATAGTTCTTGAGAGGGTTTATCATGAAATTGCTTATGGTTTTCAGAAGACTATCCTGCATCGTTTCTTTCAAACCAATCCGGTAGCACTTGCTGATATGTTCTGCTTTGACAGCTATGTTTTGGTCATTCATGTATTGTTCCTCGAATGGTCCTTGCTCCTTTAAATCACATCCACAATGAATCGCTCCATCCGCTTAAAATACAACGCCCCACTTATGACCAACAAAGCAGCCGTCAGTATTCCAGGCCAGATGTACAACCAAGGAATTGGGGTTCCAAGCAAACAGGCTCTCAACCCCTCTATCACCCCAACGATGGGATTCAGCGAATACAGCAAACGATATCCTTCCGGTATAGATGATGCCGAATACACGATAGGGGCGGTATACATCAGCATTTGGATGAAAAACGGCATGGCGTGCCTGATATCACGAAATCGAATGGCCAGTGAAGATAGCCACAATCCTACGCCCAAAGGAATGGATATCATCATGCCGACAAACACCGGGAACCACACGAGGTTCCACGTGGGAAACACACGATAGTACAGCATGATGCAGAGGATAATGAGCATTGAAATTCCAAAATCAACCAGCTTAGCCAGAACGGGAGTAATGGGAAAGATTAATCTCGGAAAATAAACCTTCCCAAGGATACTCGACCCCTGAATCAGACATTGGCTCGATTGTGTCATGGCCTGCGCAATATAGGCCCAGGGAATGATGGCCACGCTGGAAAATAGAATATACGGAATTCCATCTGTCGAGACCTTGGCAATTTTTCCGAAAATTATGCCGAAAATAATAATCTGTATGAGAGGGTTGAGTATGGCCCATGAAAATCCCAACACGGTCTGGGCGTATAAGGTTTTAATATCACGCCACACAAGGAAATAAAACAGATCTTGATAGTCCTTCAGCTCTTTAAAATCGATAATCTGCCAGCCAGATTTCGGTTCAATGACGGTGAGTGCATCTCCCGAACTCTTCCCATCTCCCTTTAATCCACCCTTTAATAGACCTATCATGTTCATCCTTTTATATATTTGATCTTCGATAATAGACTTATAAAACTGCCACCTGATCTTGACAAAAAATAATGTATCTTATGGCATTACCTGTTGATGGCACTCTCAACTAGAGGAAACTGTGATTTATACCATTCCACAGTGCGCTACAATCCGGTTTTTAGCGAGGTCTTCGGTTTCCATCCAAGCTTTTCGAATGTTCTCGATACCTTAGACTTTCACGCTGGTTCCAATACCCGATCAGGTAAGACACAGAATAGAGGCTGAGTCGCACACCTCACGATTTCAACCAGCCACGCTCTACCAACTCACAAACCGTCACCAGCGTCCCCGATCCCAAATTGTTCTGAAACGAAATAAATTTGGAAACCAATAGGCAGTAATTCTTTGCTGCAAGGCAGCAGCGCAATCCTTTCGGTGTTCCCTCAAGCCGGAATGAATCCAACCATTTCTCTCTCCCAGGACTTCTTGGAAGCTAATTCCGAAGAATTCGGCATAGGTTCGCAATTGCATCATGTTAAGAATCAGCGTGTTATTTCCTTCAATAACCCATGATCGACCAGAATTTCGGCTGCTTCATAGAGGACATCAAAAGGCAGGCCGGAACGTTCCGCAATCTCTAAGACGGAGTGATGGCCATCAGACAAATTCAACATCCATAGCATGGGCATTTCTTTTTTAGCACCATCAGACTGCCCCCCCATTACCTTATATATGCCCCTTTTCCCTAGCTGAGGTTCACATTTGGGGTTTTGGCTCATAAATATCTTGTTCCGCTCAAGAATGGTCATGGCCTGCAAGCAATAGGAAAAAGATTCTTCAAGAAACTGGGGTTGGACAAAGGTCAGATTATCACCAGAAGTATGGTATTCAGGATACTGCCCATGAGGAGTCCGCATAAAGCATCCTACCGGCAAGTTGAACCCGGGAGAACAATATTGCCTTTCATCATACCCATAGGGGAAAAATTCAATAATAGTATATTCACATTGAGAATGCTTGAAGACATGAGAAAACACCCGATCAATTTCGGCGTTTCCTCTTCGCGATTTTTTGTACGTAAATCCTCCCGAATCTCCAACACCGGTCAACACAACCCCGTGACGAATGTTCTCTGTCGCTTTTTCGTGCCCTGAAAGCCACGCAATGGAGCCAATGGTGGTAGGTATAAAAAGAAACCGGTAGGTATACCGAGGCTTTTCCGATCTAATCTTTTTCGCCAGATGAATGGCCAAAACCGTTCCAGAGAGATTGTCATTGCATAAGGACGGATGGCACACATTGACCGAAATCAACACTTCCTCAGTGGTTTGGCCCGGAATGACATACTCCCCATACGTTAAGCTTCCCTTTTCCAAGGAAGATTGAATGCATACCTCGTATTCCTCATCCTGAAGTGCCTGAAATTGCTTGTGCGTTAAACAGAATCCCCAGCTTTCCTTATAATAGGAGGTTCGATACGGTATCCATTCCGGCGATTCGGGCAATGTATGGAGGTGGGGTTTTAATTCCTCAAGGGTCATTTTGGTATGAATGGGCTGGCTGTATTGGACAACATGCAAGTTTGATTTTTTAAAATCGACAACACGCTCCCCCTTGTTGTTCTTAATGTAGGCATCTTGAATGTTCCACTCCTGTGGCACTGTCCAATCAAATACCTTGGTTCCGCTCGGAATCTCATGGATTTCAAGCGGAATATGCTTTCTGATGAGGCGGAGAGTCTCTCGAACGCCATCGCCTGTAATACTCCGACAGATGGGGTACAGTTCAGTGATAAACCGATGCATCTCCTGCCCGACCTGAGTCGAAGTTTTGTCAGTCATATTGAGCTGGCCCCATTCTTTCTTTGGCCACTTGGCATGTTAGGTTTTCTACGAGTGAGGATGAAGTCTGAATAGTTCTGATCGCGATCAGAAATGAGCCGTTCATCGACCGGCCATTGAATCCCAAATGCAGAATCATTCCACCTCACACCTTTGGCACCTTGAGGATCGTAGAACGCAGGCATCTGGTAAAAAATCTCAGACTCATTTTCTCGAGTCTGAAATCCATGAGCCAACCCCTCCGGGATGTTCAACATTCGACGGTTTTCTGCGGTGAGCACGACTAATACCTGCTTGTTGATGGTTGGAGACATTGGACGCAAATCGGTGATCACATCCTAAATGGCATCCTTGTGTAGAATCTCGGGAAAAATCACGAATAGACCTGGACGTCGGGGATAGGCACCACGAATGCCCCACCCCAATCACGAATAAACGCCATTTGCTCCATGATCTCATCTTTCAGATTCCATGGTAGGATCAACAGGTAATCAGGCTTGGTTTTCTTAATTGCATCCGGTTCATCAATAGGAATATGGGTTCCCGGCAAAAATTTCCTCTGTTTATGAGGACTACGATCAACCGTATAATCAATGAAATCTGTTCTGATTCCACAATAATTCAAAAGGGTATTTCCCTTTGCGGGTGCTCCGTAGGCTGCGATGGTTTTTCCTGCTTCCTTTGCAGAAATGAGAAATAACAACAGTTGCCGTTTGACGTAGGTGACCCGACCGGAAAACGACAAGTAATGCTCTAACTGGCAAAAACCCTCTTGTTCTTCACGATGCTGAAGCTCAAGAACGCGGGGCTGAATGGATTTGGTTGAGTCCTGTTCGTGCCCACAGTAAATCCTGAGGGACCCGCCATGAGTGGCAAGCTCCTCCACATCAAACACTGTCAGCCCATGTTTAGCAAAAATCTTTTGAACCGTAAAAAAAGAAAAATAGGAAAAATGTTCATGATAGATTGTATCGAATTGGGTTTCCGCCATTAATCGCATCAGATGAGGGAATTCCATCGTAATGACCCCTTTGGGCTTTAACAACACTTTCAGACCTCGAACGAAATCATTCAGATCCGGAACGTGAGCCAGCACATTATTACCAATGAGCAAGTCGGCTTGCGTGCCTTTGCCTGTAAGATCGTGAGCCAATTTTTCTCCAAAAAACTCGACAAGAGTTGCGACACCATTTTCTCTGGCCACGTCTGCCACATTTCGAGCAGGCTCGATTCCCAAAACTGGAATGCCCCGGCCACAAAAATTCTTTAAAAGGTACCCGTCATTACTAGCTATTTCAATCACCTGACTGCTTGCATTCAAGTCAAAACGTTTCATCACCTGCTCTGAATATTGTTGAGCATGTCGGAGCCAGGAATCTGAGAAGCTGGAGAAGTAGTCATAATCAGAAAAGATGTTATCCGGGGTGGAACATTCCTCCAGTTGGACCAGCAGGCAGGTTTTACAGACATAGACATGCAGAGGAAAGAACATCTCTACCGCATTAAGCTGGGATTCCGTCAGATTGGAATTGGCAAGGGGTGACATCCCAAGATCCAAAAAGGTGACTTCTAAGGGAGTTTCGCAAAACCGGCATACACTTTTCTTCACAGCAAGACCTCTTTCATGTAAGCGAATGTTCGAATCTTGGAAGGTCCGTTGAGGAAAATTCCTTTTGACGTCATAGAAGATATCGAAGGAGAAGACTGGCCGTGGTTCCTCTCAAAGGCAAGGAACATTTTTCAAGCCTCAACGAGATTGACTCTCCCATCAACCCATTCAAGATTGTCAGTAACCAGCTCCGACGCTTTCAACCGCTTGAGCAAGTTCAAGCGAATGAGTTGTGAATTCCGAAAGTCCTTATCATTAAAGTTTATGGCCTCCATTCCATCTTTTAATTCGACTATCGCAGTTTGCAAATCAATTGAAGGTTGAAATTCTGGCGCCAACTTCATAAACCGCTCAAAGCTCACTTGATAGGATCTTCGGTCAGGCTGCGCCCCTTCATTGATGGAAATTTTAGTTCCCGGGATAACCTGAGCGACCGCTTCCGCCAACTCTCTGACCTGGTAATTCCATTGATTGCTACCGATATTTATGGAAAGGGCTTCACCGCCATTCCGGCTATTCCTTCGAATACCCCATTCAATGGCTTTAGCCATATCTTTGATATGAATAAGGGGGCGCCAAGGGGTGCCATCACTCAAGATGACAATTTCTCCATTGACCAACGCACTCGCGACAAAGTCATTTAACACCAAATCCAGCCGAAGCCGCTCACTCATTCCACACGCGGTTGCGAAACGAAGGCACGTCACCATGAACCGTTCATCAGCCAGGCGGCGAAGATCTTGCTCGGCACCCACCTTCGATTTGGCGTAAGCCGTTAGCGGATTCAACGGCGAATCTTCATTCCTGGCTCCTTCTGCAAAGCCATAGACGCTGCAGGAAGATGCAAAAACAAACGATTTCACACCCCGTGCTTTAGCTTTAACCGCTAGGTCATAGGCAGCATGGTGGTTTACATTTGCCGTCACATCTTCAAATAATGCCCCCATGGGATCATTGGAGATCGCCGCTAAATAGACGATTGCATCAACGTCCTGGAGAACCTCCTCAGGTGGATTTCGAACATCAGCGAAATATTGAATATTGACCTGAGCACGACTGACCATCTCAGCAATAGTGAGACAGTTGGCAAAATATCCCATATCCAACCCAATAAGCACTGCACCCGGAAAGGATCCCCTCAGCCTCTGGACGACAGCCGGACCGACATACCCCAAATTGCCTGCAATTAATATTTTCATAACACTCCCCACCTGTTTGCGGTGACTTCCCTGAGAAGATCGGTTGCTGCGTGGTTTTATTACTTGCCATTTGGTCTGTGATGACCCTACCTCAGGATTCCTTGTTATACATCTTTCAATAAAGGAGAATATACCTCAAAACTTATTCACTATTGTCCATAGGTCCGGGGATCATTTCGACCAAGTTTTCCAAGGTGCTTTACCAGATCTCCATAGTTCCTCCAAATAATTTTTTTCTCGTAAGGTATCCATACAAGACCAAAAACCATAGTGACGATACCCCATCAGTTGCTTATCTCGGGTTATTCGTTCTAAGGATTCCTTTTCCCAAACGGTTTCGTCACCATCGATATAATCAATAGCCTTCTGATTGAGTACAAAAAACCCTCCGTTGATCCAACCTTCCCCTGATGCGGGTTTTTCATAAAAATTACTGATCAGGTCCCCCTCAAATCCAATCCTTCCAAAACGGGCTGGTGATCGAACGGTTGTAACCGTTGCCAGCTTTCCATGGGACTGATGAAATTTAATCACGGCTCCTATATCAACATCAGCAACCCCATCGCCGTAAGTGAACAGAAAGTTTTCATTTGGGCCCAACCAATTTTTAAGACGCTTTAACCGTCCACCGGTCTGCGTATGTAATCCGGTATCAATAAGATGAACCGTCCAGCTTGGTTGTTTCCCTTCATGGATCGTAGTTTTCCCCTTGGCCAAATCAATAGTAAGATCATTATTAAAAGCATAAAAATTAATGAAATACTCCTTGATAACTTCCGCCTTATATCCTACCGCTATGATGAATTCGGAAATATCACATGCCTCATAAATTTTCATAATATGCCAGAGAATCGGCTTACCCCCGATTTCTATCATAGGCTTGGGGCGTAAAGTGGTTTCCTCAGAAAATCGAGTTCCCAGCCCGCCAGCTAAAATAACAGCTTTCATAATTCTGTCCCTTTTCCTATTTGTTCGACATTTTTAATACCCTGGCCCGGGGCTACACTCAATGCAGCAAAAGGAGAACTGCCAAGAGACAAGTTCCAACACCTAGCATTCTTCATGTGGCCAAACCATTCGTTGTGAGCCACTGTCCATAATAAAATTTTTCCTCCACATTCAACTGACCATCAGCCTGGCTTTTTAGCTGGCTCATTCTTGAACGATGTCTTGAACCGGAGGCCTCAGCAAGCAACCCCAGGGAAATTAATAGCTCTCGCCCCATACATTAGACTCCCTTTGATAATCCCGAAACTGTTTGGCCCGCCTCAATCAGATTGCAATCAAAGGAGAGATTTTTTATTTCGGCTGAATCCTCTCACAGACATATTCTGAAAAAGGGATGGAGCATGTAAACCCGGGAGAGACCGCATTTAAAATATGCATGGATTTGTCATCTCCTTCAAGGACAAAATCCATTTGGAGGCTCTTCTCCTTCATATTGACCAGTTGCGCTCTTATCCCTGGTCTTCCCCAGGATGTATAGTGACCTGGCTGCACCCCATCTAGTAGAGCAGAAGCCAACGTGACCAGATGACTGCGGGAGTATTTCCTCAACTCTTGAAAAGCCAATTTCTTAAAGTCAAAATTAGAAAATCCAATAAGATGCATTTGCCTCAGTGTAAGATCCATGAACTCCTGAACGCTAAAGTTCTCAAATCCGGAGTATTGTTCCCGCCAAAAAGCGGGAATCGCCGTTGGTCCAATCTTGGCTTTTCCCTCTGAGGTGACGGTGACGTGGACACCAAGAAACGGATTCCGCAAATCCGGGACTGGATAAATATTCGTTCGGATGGCTCCACTTGGCTCATCCGAGTAGAGGTAGAGTCCTTTAAAGGGCAGAATTTTATAATCCTCTGAAAATCCGAAATCCTTCGCAATTTTGTCTGCATAGAGGCCAGCCGCATTAATGAGATACCCTACTTTAAAGGTACCGGCTGACGTAAAAATTCCCTCCTGCGTTTTTTTGAGGTACTGAACCCCACAACGAACGTCTACCCCTTCATCAATGGCATCGCTTGTCATTGATTGCAACACTTTAGTTGGGTCCACCGTTGATGTTGTTGGAGAAAACAGGGCTCGCTGGCAAGTTTTCACACGGGGCTCAATGGATTTGGCATCCTCCTCAGTAATGGCTTGTAAGTCAATATCGTTTGCTTTCCCTCGCCTGAGAAGTTCATCAAGAGCTGGGTGTTCGCTACAATCTTTGGCCACAACGAGCTTTCCACACCTATTCATAGGTATCTGCTTGGATTCACAGTATTCCGTCAGCCGTTTATTTCCAAGACGTGTAAATTTGGCCTTCAAACTTTCAGGTGAATAATAAAAACCAGCATGCAACACCCCGCTATTCCGACCACTGGCGTGAGCACCACAGTGATTTTCTTTTTCAATAACAGTCACGGTCGCATCGGAAAACTGCCGTTTCAGTTGTCGGGCGACATTAATGCCAATGATTCCGCCACCAATGACCAGAAAGTCTGAGGTTACCACTTCTTTTGCCTACAGGAGATTCGAGAAGAGTTGTTGAGCCCTAAAACCCTGACAGAATCGACCTTGAGAATTACGTCTACGACGTCTTCACCATTATTTAGACATAACAATCAATCAGGGGAGAATAATATCCGTACACATTGGAACAGGCCACTACAGGGGCAGAAAGTAGAAAATATGTCATCCTTACGCAGGGGAAAACCAAGAAAAAGTCAGTCGATTTTTCGGCTGACCGACAATTTCAGTCCTTCTAAATTCCTCCTTGGCTTGGCCGGTTTTCCCCAAAGTATCGAAGAGGTCGGAACTCAATTGTGCAATTATGGCAGTTTTCATCAAATTTATCAGCCGTAGATTGCGAATTCACGTATAGCCTTGAGGTATGGAAATTCAACCCTCAAGCCGAAAATAGATGAGCTGCCGCCATACCCAGCTAGCTGAGTTAATCACTTCGTCGGCAAGTTTTCCCTTTCGAACAAACACCGAAATTACTCAGGCTGCAGCGAAGAAAACATATGTGCAATAGAAAGCACGCTACATGTATTTGCTTGCCGCATGTTTTATTCTGACCAAGGAACTACACACTAAAATACATAATCATTTCTTAGAGATTTTTAAATTCGTCCTACGATACATCAGGGGATGTTACGCGTATACCTCTTCAAACATGATGTCAAAAAAGGACGCAAAATAGTTAAAATATGTTACCGAGGGCATCGAAATCTATTGGCAAAATTTGCTAATTGTCCCTTTTCTACGACTTCATCCCCAAAATGGTTAAACAGGCTATTTCAATGCTCATTGCAGACCCACACAATTCCGATCAATAACCATACGGCCTTGAAACGCCACGGTTTTCATCAGAAGTGCGACTCGTTGCGTCCCATTAAGTGCTTGCTCAAAAATTGCCTCAACACCATGAAAAGGCCCTTTATTAATTCGAACAATTTGCCCAGATTCCAAGGAAGCTGAAGGGGGTGGGAGAACAAATCCATTGTGAACTCTCTCCCTAATTGAGTCAATGATTTCTTCTTCCACTACTGCTGGTGCCGCGCCAAACTTGACTACCCTCAGAACCCCATGAGCATAAGTCACTTTCCTGTATCCAGTCGTCATGTCAACTCTTATAAAGAAATACCCTGGGAATAATACCTCTCCCTCCCTTTGAGCTTTACTTCGAGTCGATTTCAATTCCCTTAAACGTGGGCAGAAGGTTTCAACACCCAACAAACGTAGATTCAACTCCGCCACGTCTTCCTGACGGGCTTTGCTATGAATGAGATACCACCGCGCGTCCGACATTATATTTTCTGTTCCTTCCATCAGAGCATACCAGAAAATTCAATTAACTCAACGCCTTGCTCCAAGACTTTTTTTCGTTTCCATTTCATAAGTCAACACGGAATGTATTGGTCATCCGACATTGGCCCTTGGCCCTCATAGGCATTGTTCTGCTCCGATTACTATCGCCCCGACATTTTATTTTTTTCCTTCTCGGTAGATTTGGAGTGGGTAAATGAGAGGGGGTGAAGCCCCAAAACTCTGCAGCCCATTTGTGTTTGATCACGGACGGCGAGACATCGAATCTTATCTGAGATCTGTGGCAGACTCCTGGCGGTATTTGTCCAGGAAGAACGCTGAAACAAACCCAGACGCTTTTGGCGTAGTCTTCCTTTTACCGGGGTTCCGAGCCCCCAGTCGGCTACAAGAGGTCCTTGGCCATCCCCACGTCAGGCTAGTGGCCTTGGTCCGAAAAAAAACTGCTGTGCGCTCCGGCTGTGGAAAGCAGCACAGCACCTTCTACGACCGCGCGACACCTCAGGTGCCGATATGAATGCCGCTGGCTGTGGCGGATCGACGTGGCGTTTGAGCAGGGCGGGTGGCATGCCCGCGCTGCCAGGGGGTGAACGTGGAAGGGATAGCGCTTGCCCTCTTCTGCTCTGGCTGTTCCCAAGCGCGTCATGAAACGTCTTTAGCAGCGCTTCCCGAGCCCGAAGCAGAAACTCGCGCTCGACGGTAAAGATGTCCCGACCTTGGGCGCCTTCCTCGAGGGCACTGAGTTGGTACAGCACCTTCAGCCTGTCCCAGTCGCCCTGGTGGACAGGATAGAGACGCATAGACTAGGCCTTTTCAGCAGGGCGGAGACGACAGAGTTGGCCGATGCCCAACTACCACCGAGTCGAGTGCGACTGTGAACCCGGCGTTCATTCGGGCATAAGTCAACCTATAGGTCAAAAGAGGCATTGCACATGAATTTATTATTCCCGAACATTTAACTTTCCAACTTGGCTTCTTTCACAATTTTATAATAAGCTATCCACAAGTTGTTTGCCTTGATCACAGAGGTTATCGCTCTTTCAAAACGCTCGTCAAAACCATGAAAAATTTTCGCCGGTCAGACCGACATGCCAACCATTTTCAACTCGAAGATGCACAAGAGTGGAGCGGTACACCCTTAAGGAGGTCCACAGATGAACAAGATGACCCTAGTTCCCAATAATAAGGGGAAGGAAAGACTCATGCCTGTTTCGGTAAAAATGGACCAGGCAGTCAGGTCTCGACACAGATCTTGTGTGGTGGTAATGGCCTGCTTGTTGGCCCTGGCACTCGGATGCTTTGGCTTCGTCCAGCTGGCCACCGCCCATTCTGGGCTAGATCCAGAGATTGAAGAAATCACCGAGAAATTGACGAAGGATCCCAATAACGTGGATCTGCTGGTCCGTCGTGGGCAAGTCTATCGGTCCAATGGGAAATTTATCGAATCCTTGCTGGATTTGGAACGGGCTTGGCTGCTGGATCGCGAGAACCGAACGGTCGTCTTGCAACGCGCTCTAACCCTATCTGCTTTGGGCCGTGACAAGGAAGCCGAGGCCGCCTTAGATTATTTTCTTCAGGAAGAGTCAGACCCGAAACGGGTCTTTGCCTTGGCCGAACGCGCCAGCATTCATGCGCGAACCGGGAAAGCTGAACTGGCCATCACTGACTTTACGTCAGCCATACAGTTGCAACCCACCATTGAGCTGTACCTTATTCGGGGGAAACTCCAGGAATCCTTGGGAAAGCTCGAGGCCGCAGCGGCAGGATATCAGGATGGCCTTGCCAAGTTGGGAGACGCCATCTTACTGAAAAAAAACCTCATCCGTGTACAGATCGCTCAAAAACAATACGTCGAAGCGCTGGCCTTGATAGACGAGGAGGTAGTTCGCTCGTCAGTAAAAACACCTTGGCACCTTCAGAGGGCAGAAATCTTAGATAAAATGGGACAACCAGACGCGGCCCGTCTCGCATATGAACAGGCATTATCTGAGGCCAATCGGGTGTTGGGAAAACGCCCGACGGCAATGCAACTGCTTGCCCGCGCCGAAGTTTACCAGGCTATGGGTCGCATGGAAGAAGCCAAACAAGATCTCCGTGTGGCTATCCAAAAGACTCCGCACTTTGCCGAGGCCGATGACCTCTTAAGAAAATTAGAGAGCCGATAAACCTTCGCCAATAGCCCCCCCCGCACGAATGAAAGAACACATTGAATCATTTAAAAAAAAAGTCGTGGTGGGGTATGGTGGCGCTGGGCTGTTTGCTGTCCGTGCTGGTGGCCTCTGTGGCGCCAGCCGCCGCCGCTGTTGTGCGGCAACCCTACCTGCAGCGTGTCACCCCTACCTCCATCACCGTTGTGTGGCGCACCGACCTGAACTCGGCGGACAATAGCCGGGTCCAATTCGGCACAGTGTCCGGCAGTCTGACCCAAACGGCCACCGGCACCGCGGTCACGCGGTCCGGGCTTAACGTGAAGGACCACATTGTTACCATTACGGGCCTGACTGCTGCCACCAAATATTTCTACAACGTGGGCACGGCAACCGACAGTGTGCAAGCGGGTGGCACCACGCAGCATTTTTTTGTGACGGCACCACCCATCGGTTCGGCTACGCCTGTGCGAGCATGGGTGCTGGGCGACTCCGGCGACGCCAGTGTCAACCAACGCCTTGTGCGGGATGCGATGTTGACCGAGACGGCGCAGAATCCTCCTGCTCCGAATCTCATCCTGCACATGGGGGACATCGCGTATGAAAGCGGGACCGACGCGGAATTCACCAGCAAGCATTTTGGGATCTACCAAGATATTCTCCGCCAGACACCTCTCTGGCCGACGCTGGGCAATCACGAGGCCCTGTCGGTCACGACATCCCTCGGCATTGGCCCCTACTACGAGGCCCATGTCCTGCCGACCAACGGCCAAGCCGGGGGCGTGGCCTCCGGCACCGAGGCCTACTATGCCTTTGATTACGCCAATGTGCATTTTATTGTGCTCGATTCCATGGACAGTAGCCGGGCCCCGGGCTCGCCGATGGTGACCTGGTTACAAAATGATCTGGCTTCGACCGGGCAAGAGTGGGTGATCGCCTTCTGGCATCATCCGCCTTATTCGAAAGGCGGCCACGACTCGGACAATGCAGTGGACTCCGGAGGGCGCCTAGTCGACATGCGGGAAACGGTTCTGCCCATTCTCGAGGCCGGCGGGGTCGATGTGGTCCTTGCGGGACACTCGCATGCCTACGAGCGGTCCTATCTGATTGACGGCACCTACGGCTATGGCACGGCGCCCAACTTCGCCACGCCGTCGTTCAACACCCTGCTGGCTGATGGCCACATTCTCGATGCGGGAAATGGCCAGCCCTCGGGTAACGGGGCGTACCAAAAAAGTTCAGGGGGCACATCGCACGACGGGACGGTCTATGTGGTCGCCGGCCACGGCGGGAAAACACTGTCGACCAACCCACCCGGAAACCATCCGGTCATGGCGGTGTTTGATTTGGCGTACGGCTCGGTGCTCCTGGACATCAATGACAAGACGCTTAAAGTGCGCAATCTGCAAGCGGGAGGCCTCATTAATGATACCTTCGTCATCCAAAAGATTCCCCCAGGGGCACCGGCAATCACCACGCAGCCGAGCAATGTGACGGTGACGGCGCCGGCGACCGCCACGTTTACCGTGGGGGCGACGGGCACTGCGCCCCTGACCTACCAATGGCGGCGCAATGGGACCACC
>Ga0224497_10001261_pt1 | contig 16334 bp, 11 predicted proteins | sample SF_Jul11_sed_USG_4_FD_167970 | JGI IMG/M metagenome (GOLD analysis project Ga0224497, IMG submission 167970) | Sediment microbial communities from San Francisco Bay, California, United States - SF_Jul11_sed_USGS_13 | ecosystem: Environmental > Aquatic > Marine > Sediment | place: USA... | reverse complement strand
TGCGGGGTCCTAGCGTTTCCAAACCGCCCGGCATGAACACCAGAAACAAGATCAAAATTAAACCAAATAATAGCGGTCGCCACTCTTGTAGGGGGCGTGTTAATTCAAATACCAGAGACATGGAAAGCACGCCAATCAAAGGCCCCCAGTACGTTTTTACTCCGCCAACCACAACCCAAATAATTAGATACACCATTTCAACCATTTCAAAATTATGCGGGTCAATAGAACCTATTTGATATGCCAATAAAGAACCAGCAATTCCTGCGAAGAAACCAGAAACACAGAAGAGCAAAATGCGGTACCTGGTGACATTTATACCAATGCTTCCACATAATTCACGATCCGCATATATCGATTTCCAAATGTTACCGACTCGTGAACGGTCAATGCGATATAGAGCAATAAGGGCCATAACGGTAAAGATCAATGTAAAGAAGTAAAAGTTGGTAGAGTCCCAGAAATCAATAAAATACCAATCGCCGGGCTGGCCAAATTCTAATTTTGGAATACCGTTCACGCCCCGTGCGCCACCGAAAGGGTTGTGAAACTTTAACCAGATATGGCGTATGAACTCCCCTAGCGCGAAAGACGCAATAAAAAATGCAAAACCAATTGTCCTGGAGAGTGGTAGGGCAAGAACAAAACTCACGCTGACAGTAATTGCGGCCGCCAAAGGCATTGCCGTGTAAAATGGCATGCCATATTTCTTGGCAAGAATTCCGGTCGAGTATGCCCCCACGCCCATTAAAATGTAATGACATAGTGTCCAATCTCCCGTTGTTGTCATTAAGCGATAACTTTGCGCCAAGATGACGTTAATCAGGAAGATGGTTAATAGCTCAAGCCTATAGGCAGAAATAGCCTGAGGTGCAATACAAAACAGAGCAATGACAGCGGCGGCAGGCAGCCAAAAAAATGCTGAAGGATTAGACCTTAACATTGCCTAATAATCCTGTCGGTTTGACAATTAAAACAATGGCCATAAAGAGCACGCCTACCATTGTTGCCGTCACGGAATCGTAAACTGTTGAAGTAAAGGTGTGGATAAAGCCAAGAATAAATGCTGCTAGAACTGCGCCTTCTATACTGGCCATGCCGCCAACGATGACCACGATAAACGCAGTAACCGCATAGACATGCCCCATATAAGGCGTAACCGGTATGATCGGTGCCATCAGTGCGCCGCCAACCCCGGCAAATCCGCCTGAAAGTAGCATCGCCAGAAGAGTCATCCTGTTGATGCTAATGCCCTGCAAAACCGCCGCTTCAGGATCCTGAGCGCAGGCTCTAAGCGCTTTGCCAGCCTTTACCTTTTTCAAAAAGAACCATAAACCCGCCACCATAAAAATAGTAGCAGGAATAATTACCAATCGTTGCCAACTAATGGCAGCCCCAAGAATTTGGGCGCTGCCTTTATATGGCACCACCACAGAGCGCATTAAGCCGACGCCCCATTGTTGGCCCACCAATACCTGCATAATAAAACCTGCGCCAGCGGTCGCCATAAAACCTGCAAGAACATTGCCGCGGGTGGGTCTAAATAACAGCCGCTCAAAAAGCATGCCAATCATTGCGACTATAGGAAAAGCTGCAATGACTGCCACCGGGAAAGGCAGCCCTAATAGAGAATACAATACATAAACTACATAGGCGCCCGCCATGAATAGTTCACCATGAGAAAAATTCGCCATTTGCATGACACCAAATGCTAAGGTCAAACCAACAGCCACCATGGCATAGATAGAGCCCAATACAAGCGCATTTGCAAAGGTTTGGACGAATGTTTCAATTCCCATAGTGGTTAACCTCTGGCTACCATATACATTTGCTTTTCTATTGTAACTAGGTGCTCAAAAAACAGTATTGGGGTGGGGATAATCCCTTATGCCGATGCCCGCTAAAAAAAACCTATAAATCTTAGTTTAGGATCCACTGCAAAAGTCATGAGCGGCCACTGGATGCAATATAATCGTGGGTCAACAAATTATCGCCCTTCGCATCCCTGGATGAGAGTAGCTGATGAGCGCAAACCGGAGGGCAAGCGCGACTAAATCGATCGACGCTACCGCTGTCCTGTTCTCGCTCATTGCCTACATCCCTGTAGGCAATGCTACCGCATTCTTCGGTAATTGCTCCTGCTTCGTTCTGCCTCGTCCATCAGAGGACGCGTATCACCTACATCCGCAGCCGATAGTTGTGTTTAAGACCGCACATGTATCAACTTGACGCGCTCAGACTTATGCAAAGGTTTCTTAAATTAATCTAGTTTTGATCATACATCATTCCTTTAGAACGAACATGAGCGATGATCGCTTCTTTGCGTGGCTCAAACCACTCGGAGAAATCGAGCACAGCTTGAATACGTTTAACGCCGTTACGATGCTCGTTAACGGGAACTGGTGTTGCCACCATGTTGTTGATGCCCCACATTTCCGCTCCCGTAAACGGACCGGGGCCCAGGATGGTATCAACTGAATCGGCTGCTTGTAATGCGGCAATAACCTTGTCGGCATCGAACGAACATGCTGCCTTAACCCCTTCAGCCCAGACTTTAAGCATGATCACGTGATCCCAATCAATTCCGGTAATTCCACGGTGAACATCCTCAGGGCCGCCAGGGCCATAACGTTTCATCCAGTCATCATAGAACTTGTGCTGCGACGAGCCTTCACCCCACCATGGATCATCGAATAATGGGAAGCTATCTACTGCGCCTTCCAAATAAGCGGCAGGAACCTTTGTCAAAATTGACTCCGAATCCAGGTAGTTTGCCGAGATTTCGCCTTTGTAACCTTGCACATAAAGCTGCTCAATAATACTAACCACAAAATCCGGATACGATAAATTCAGACTTACCACATCAGGTTTGGTCGCTAATACAGCAGTTACAATAGGTGCAAAATCAACAGTATCGAGTGAATAATGTTCATCGTAAACAACTTCCCATCCATCTACTAACGCGGAACCCACTTCCCAAGCTTGAGAAGTCAGGCCGATGGTGTCATCTTGAGAAAGCACTGCCCAACGTGAAAGTTCTGGATTTCTGGCTTTGTGATAGCCAGGTCTCATCATGTCGATACGGGGTGTTACGTCACCGCCTGCAATGAGATAAGGACGATCAGGTTTTATGTCTGTAGAAATCAAACTCGCATAAATGACCTTTTTTTGAGTCAAGAATGGATGTGTCGCATCAGCGGGATTGCCACCGATCGCACTGATGAATTTCACATCATGTTCAAGCACTAACTGCTTAGCACCCTGAAGGGCTTTAGAGCCCGTCGCCTCGTCATCAAATGTCACCATGTTCAAATTGTAGCGAGTGCCGCAAACATCTAAACCACCATCGGCGTTCACTTCGTCAATAAACATCTGATTGCCTGTCAGGCCTGGAAGACCCCAGCCGGCATCCGGGCCTGATAGAGCGCCTAAAAAGCCAATATTTACCGTTTCTGCGTGGGCGGTTCCCACTGTTAACATCGCGACACTTGCTACTGCAGCCGCTGATAAGGTTTTGCCTATTTTATACATGGTCCTACATACCTCCAGTTTTAGTTAAAAAGTTAACTTCAATTAAAAATTACAACTCGCTCGAGTGTAACATCTAGTAATAGATCCTCTATAAACTCCTGTAAAAATGCGATGCTAAATCTACTCTCTTTTTTGTATGTGAGCCGAGAGAAGATGGCACGGCCTGTTGAAAATTACCGCAATCGATTTCAAAAAAGGAATTATTCTCCCTGCGAAGACTTTACGATTGTTTGCTTTTTCGGTCCAGTCTGGAGCGATAATTTGACTGACCTAAACTGTGTGAGAGTGTGATTGAGCGCACACACGGTACAAAGCGAGCCGAAGCAGTTTTTGTTTAAGATCATCGCAGGCACGATGACTAAGAATGATTCTCAAATGTGATCGTACTCGAGGCATTCATCGACTTGTGAAACCAAATTTATACCAAATATGGCCGGCAAATCTCTCATCCAATTCCAAACCTCGACCGGTTCGTGAAACCGGTTCCCGAGCCTAGAAATCCAAACTAACACATCCACTGATTTACATCTAATTGATTACGAGCAATATATGTACCCCAAATCGTGCTAACACCAATTTGCTGTTAAAGTGCTCTGATTCCGACTAGACCTTGTTTGACATTTGCGGGTGTTCGGACATGTACAGCTCGTAGTTCTGCGGCGTGCGCTCGTTTTACATTCTCGATTGTGTCGTGGAAAAACAATATTGCTCGGGAGCTACTGCCGATTGCCTCGGCGACCGCATCGAATGCAGCAGGCTCGATTTTTCTTAGCTCAAGCTGCGATCCGAGGGCGATATCTTCATCGCTGCCTTCGAGCGCGAGCACGCGTCGAAGATGAGCGAAGTACTCCGAAACACCTATTTCTCTTGGCTCATGTTTTTCGTACCAGGTATCTATAGCACACCGATCGGAAATCTCATCGGCAAAAAACTGAGACTGCTTTTCCCAATATCGAAATGCCTATAGCGATTTCGTACCAATACGATAACCGTCAATCCGCACCGTTAGCGACCCTGCGCAGTCGTTCAAAACCCGCATCGAGATCGGCCTGCAAGTCCAAGATATCCTCGAGCCCGGCGTGGATTCGCAGCATCGGGCCGGTGTCGGTCCATTGCGGTGAGATCCGGTAATCGCCAGGGTGCACGGGTATGCACAAGCTTTCGAATCCGCCCCAGCTAAATCCCATACCAAACAATTGAAGATCATCGAGCATTGCCGAAATTGCCGTTTTCGGTACGTCACTAAGAACAATGCCGAACAGACCCGAGGCGCCGCTGAAATCGCGTTTCCACAATTCGTGTCCAGGGTCGCTCGGCAGCGCCGGGTGTAGTACACGCTCGACTTCCGGGCGTTTTGCAAGCCATTCGGCGAGCTGCACCGCATTTTCCTGATGTATTTTCATTCGCGCCGGCAATGTGCGCAGTCCGCGCAAACCCAGATACACGCTATCGGGTCCGGCACAATGGCCGTGGTGAATGGCGCCGCGGCTCAATTTATCGAAGTGGGCCTCGTTGGCGACGACGATGCCCAGCATTGCGTCGGAATGTCCGACGATGTACTTAGTGGCCGCGTGGATGGAAATATCCACGCCCAGAGCCAGCGGTTTGAAGTATAACGGCGTGGCCCAGGTATTATCGATCATCGTCGTTATGCCGTGTTGTTGTGCGACGCGCGTGATCGCTGGCACGTCTTGCACTTCGAAGGTCTGTGAGCCGGGCGATTCCATGTAGATGACACGGGTGTTGTCGCGAATCAGCGCCTCGATACCGGCGCCGAGCAGCGGTTCGTAATAGCTTACGCTGACTCCGTATCGCGTCAGTACTTCGTCGCAATACAACCGGGTCGGATGATATACATTGTCGCATACCAAAATATGATCGCCGGCTGCGCCAAATGCGCCCAATGCAGTCGTGATTGCGGCCAATCCAGAGGATACGCTGACGGCGCCATGGCCGCCCTCGAGCTCCGCTACGGCACGCTCGAGACCGAGCGATAAAGGGGTACCGAATCGACCGTATCGAATCGAACCGTATTCGTACCGTTTGTTGCGGGCTGCTTCGAGTTCGGCCACGGTCGGAAACAACACCGTCGAGGCGTGATAGATCGGTGGATTGACAAAGCCATGGTAATCCTCAGGGTGACGGCCAAGGTGTATCGCCTGTGTGGCCGCTCGGTGCGGTGGTTGTCGTGTATTGCTCACGGCTGCTCCGTTTGCCATAAATATTATTTTAAGGTCACAATATTCAGCGCGAGCCACTGTAGCGCGATGATGGTTTTAGCGTTCACGATGCGGCCATCCTCGACGGCGGCCCAGGCGTCGGCGATCGGCATTACTCGTACATGGATATCCTCACCCTCATCCGCTATACCGTGAATGCCTTGCGCGAATTTGGAATCCACCGCGGTCCAGAATAGCGTGACCGTTTCCGAACAAGCGCCGGGCGAGGACATGAACTGGGTGATCCTCTCGGTACGGCCGGCATCGCAGCCGGTCTCCTCCTTTACTTCGCGGCGCGCCACTTGTTCGACGCTTTCGCCCGCTTCGATAATGCCCGCTACGCACTCTAAAAGCCACGGGTCCAGGCCGGCGGCATACGCGCCGGGCCTGAATTGCTCGATCAATACGACGCGCTCGCGTTCGATGTCGAGCGGTAATACTGCCACTACATGACCACGTTCAAACACTTCACGTTCAAGTTCGGCGCTAACACCGCCGCCGTATAACTTGTGCCGTAACCGGTAATTGTCGATACCGAAATAACCCGAAAAAACGCGTTGCTTGTCGAGAATCTCCACATCTTCACGGGTCATGGTCGATTTCCTTTGCGAACAGTCAGTTCGCCTTGGTGAATGATCGGCGCTCGGTAGGTCGAACTAGAAAATTCGTGGCACAATGCAATTCCTGTCTCCGATTCCGATTGTACCGTCTAGGAGAACCGACGTGTCTATTCCCATTCAGCAAATCGCCGCCGCGGTCGATGCCGACCGGCTTTGGACTCGGCATATGACCATGGCGAAGTTCGGAGCGTTGCCGGGCGACGGGGTGTGCCGACAAGCATTTACCGCAGAAGACATCAGCGCGCGCCGCCAGTTGTTAGCCTGGGCCAAACAGCACGGCTACGCTGCCGCCGCCGATGCAATCGGTAATTTGTTTGTTCGCCGCCCTGGCGTTGATCCGGCACTAGCGCCGGTGTTGACGGGTAGCCACATGGACAGCCAGCCGCGCGGTGGTCGCTTCGACGGGATCTATGGTGTATTGGCGGGTCTCGAAGCGCTCAATGCGCTGGATACCGCCGCTGCGGAGACTCAAAGATCGATTGAACTGGTGGCGTGGACCAATGAGGAGGGTGGGCGCTACGAACCGGGGTCGATGGGGTCGATGGTGTTCTCCGGCGCACTCGAATTGTCCGAGTGTTTGGCGTTGCGTGATGCGGACGGGGTTTTGCTCGAGGATGCACTGGCAGCGGCCTTAGCCTCGACACCAGGTATTGAGTCGCGCGCATTTAATTTTCCCATTGCGGCCTACCTTGAGGCACATATCGAACAAGGGCCACGGCTCGAGGCGGAAAACTTATCCATCGGTGCGGTAACGGGTATTCAAGGCACGCGTTGGTTTACCATCACGGTGCGCGGCGACACCGGCCACGCCGGTACCGTGCCGTTGGCGGTCCGCCGCGACGCGCTGCAAGGCGCTGTAGCCATGGTGCAGGCGCTCAATGAATTGACCACGGATGTCGATGATATCGTCAAGTTTACGGTCGGTCGTTTCGATGTTGAACCGAATGCGCCGAACTCGATCGCCGATCGAGTGGTATTTACGGTAGACCTGCGCCACCCCGACGCATCGATATTGATGCGACTTGGCGATGCGATTCCGGAGCGGTGCCGTGAAGCCGCACCGCGTTGTGACCTGGAGATTATTGAAACAGCGACCAATTTGCCTTGCGAGTTCGATCCGGCGGTCGTGGCGGCGGTCGAGGACGTCGCGCGTGAGTTGGGGCTCGGTTGCATGCGGATGCCCTCCGGGGCTTTTCACGACGCCCAGCATATAAACGCGTTATGTCCGACCGGAATGATCTTTGTGCCGTGCCGGAATGGGGTCAGCCACAGTCCCGCGGAATATGCCGATCCGAAGAGCTTAGCGGCGGGCACCAAGGTACTCGCGGCGGCGCTGTACCGTCTCGCGAGCTGACTCGAGAATTTCGCGTAGATGGACCATGTTCTGCGGGGCAACGGCCACCGATCGGTGGGCTAATACATCTCAATATGCGCCTCGGTCGGCGCACGCGCGACACCGTTGATGGGCAGGATGTCCTGTGGGCATGCGGAAAATGCGACGATGCACGGCATTTCTGCGCGCAGCACGACGTAATCACCGGGTTTTGACGTCGGTTCGCCCCACGCCAGCACACCCGCGTCGGTCCAGGGAATATTCATGAACAAATTCAATGGGCTTGGCGTTTCCGGTTCTTTAAGTCCGAGTTGCGCCATCGCGGCCGTCAAGTTATCGGTGCAATTGTCGTGATATTCGGTGCAGCCAAGCAGTTGATAGCGATAGTTGTCGCACGCCGCCATTAGCGTATCGTGCACACCGGGCGAGGTGTCCTCTTCGATAGTCACGATCGCACGGCGTTTGTTGGTATATAACGCATCGCCCTGGCGCGGCGTGAGGTTCATCAAACACGGCCGCGTGTGCTCATTGGATTGAAACTCGTTCAGGTCCTCGGTATTGAACATCCACGTATCCACTACCTGCGTGCCATGCGTGTTGATCACTTTGACACGGCCGCCTTGCGGCAAGCGGATAGCCTTACCGCTACGTGCCGGAATTTCTATTCTCTGTGTCATTAGACTACGCTATGTCGTGCGGTCAGAATCGACGGTAACGGAAATTTATCGTGAAGAAAAGTCCCGGCCAGGGATACGTGACGATATCGCACTGTATTCCAACGAAATATTCACCGGGCGGCTGAATAAATGTTCTGACTCGGGCCGGCTGCACGATTGATCGAGGTGTCGATTGCGTAAACGATACCGGGAAGGTTACGCTGCGCACAACAGCGAAAGTCGCGCCAAGGTTAAACTTGGCCCATGCGTGAGACGAGCTACATAAAAACTGTATGAGGAATGACGATGGTTGGTTTACACGACAACGTACGTATCGATTCAAAACGTCTGTGGTCAACGATCCTGCATTCCGCCGAAATCGGGCCGGGGAAATCCGGAGGATTGCGGCGCCTGGCGCTGACCGACGAGGATCGCGTAATGCGGGATCAGTTTGTCGCATGGTGCGAACAAGCCGGCTGCAGTGTGACGGTGGATCGGGTAGGGAACATATTCGCGCGCCGTGCCGGCGCCGACGATAGTTTGCCGCCGGTGGTGATGGGCAGTCATCTTGATACCCAAGTTGCCGGTGGTCGTTATGACGGTATTTTGGGCGTATTGGCCGGGCTCGAAGTCATCCGCACGCTGAACGACCAAGGCGCGGTTACCAAGCGCCCCATCGAAGTCGTGTCGTGGACCAACGAAGAGGGCGCGCGCTTCGCGCCACCGATGATGGCATCCGGCGCGTTTGCGGGTGTCTACGATGTGGATTGGGTGCTCGGCATTAAAGACGATGACGGTAAGGTGTTCGGCGATGAGTTGAAACGAATCGGCTACGCTGGTGATACGCTGGTCGGTGGCCGCGAATTCGACGCCTACTTCGAACTTCATATCGAGCAGGGGCCGGACCTCGAAAGAACCGACGTCCACGTCGGTGTCGTGACCGGAGGATTCACGACGCGTGGCATGATTATCGATGTGCATGGTGAAACCGCGCACGCCGGACCGACCCCGATGGACAAACGGCGCAATGCGACGGTCGGTGCCGCGATGTTGATCGTCGCCGCCAACGATATTGGCTGGGCCTATCATCCCGAGGGCCGTAGCTCGACGGTTCGCATTCTGTGCTGGCCGAATAAACCCGGTATCTTGTCGGATTACGCACAAGTTACTGTCGATTTTCGCCATCCTGAGACGGCGAAGACAGAGCAGATGGTGGTGGACTTCAAGAGCGCCATGACACAAGCAGCCGAACGAGCCAATGTGGAGATGGAGATCGCGCAGACTTGGGGCTTTGGCGATTTGAATTTCGACGACGAATGCCTTGATCTGATACGTCGGTCGTCCGACCATTTAGGCATTCCTTATCGAGAAATGCTGAGCTTGGCGGGCCACGACGCGTATCACATCAGCCGCGTGTCACCGACCGCGTTAATATTTTCACCGTGCCACGACGGCATCACCCACAACGAAGCCGAGCACATCGAGTTGGACTACACCGTGCCGAGCGTCAACGTACTGTTACAAAGCGTACTAGCGAGAGCGGATCGATAGCACACGAACGCAAGCAAGATGCCCGGCCGCGTTAAGGTGAACGTAGGCCGGCTAGAGGCGTAGCCGAAAGCCGGCGAACGGATTTCATCGAGTTCAAATCAAAAGCCGGATTTCGCTTTGCTCTATCCGGCCTACGGATTAGGGAAGGCTGCGGATAGCGCGGCCGGCGTTTTTGGGGATGGGAAATTTGCGGTGTTCGTCACGTAGCGCGAGCAGTCGTTGTTGAACTTCAGGTTCAAAAGGCATTAATGCGCGGCTATTCAAATTGAATCCTAGTGCCATGACTTCATTGGTGGCGGCAAGGTAGCCGTCGTCGGCGTGGTACATGGTGTGGAAGATACAGAAGCGCTTGGTATCGCAACCCAGTAATTGAGTCTCGATGTGTAGCGGATCGCCGCCGCGTACCTCCCGTAGATAATTGACGTGGGTTTCAATGACGGCGTATTCGGCGCCGTCGCGTTGTGCTAGCGGCCGGCCACTGTTGACGTGTTCCCAAAATTCGTAAGTCGCGTGGTCACAGGCCAACACATAATACGCTACGTTCATGTGGTCGTATTCGTCAACCCAGTCAGGATGAACTTTGGACCTATAGGATAGAAGTGACGGATTCATAAATTATTTTCCGGAGCCGAGAGGTAGGGCGCTATTTGGCTGTTTGGCTTGCCAGCAACCGCGCCACGAGATCGGCAAAGCGACCGGCATCGAGGTTCGCAAACGCGAATCGCAAATAGGCTTCCTGGTCCGCGCCGAACATGCTTCCGGGAAGGCATAAGATATCATGGTCGTCGGCCAATCGTTTGGCGACGGCGTATGCTTCTTGCCCCGTGAATGGGTGGCGTACATACCCGAAAAACGCACCACTACTGATTAGCCGATAGTGCAGTCGATCGTCTTGAAACGCGCGGCGGAACGCGTCGGCTTGAGCGGCGATGCGCGCGGATTGTGCGGTGCGCCAAGCATCGAGATGCTGCAACCCGTAGAGAGCCGCCAGTTGGCCGATTCGGGGAGCACAGATCTGCAGGCAATCGAGAATTTTGGTGATCTGCTCCATTAGCGCGGTGCCGGCAACAATCGATCCGACGCGCATGCCCGTTAAGCTGTACGCCTTCGAGAAGCTGTATAACTGCACGACAGTCTGTTCCCAGCCGGGTTCATTGAACAGATCGTGTGGCGGGCTCGATTCACCGTGAAAATCTTTGTAGGTCTCGTCGATGATTAACGCAATACCGCGATGTTTGGCAATGCCGAACAACTCGCGTAACCAATCGCGCGGATACACCGCGCCGGTTGGGTTGTTGGGTGTAACGATCGCGATAGCCCGCGTCTCGGCAGTAAGCCGGGCCTCGATCGCCGCCAAATTCGGTACGCCCGCGGCCGTGTCGTTAAACGGCACGTAGACGGGGCGAATATTCTGCATCGTCAACCACATGTCGTGATTGAAATAGTAGGGGAGAGGGATAACGATCGCGTCGCCGCTGCCCGCAAGCGCCAGAGTCGCGACACAAAAGGCCTGGTTGCAGCCGGCCGTGATGGCGACATGGTGGTGGTCGATGTGCGCCCCGTAGCGGCGAGACATATGTGCTGCCGTCGCGTTGCGTAATTCGGCCAGCCCGGTAATGTCGGTGTAGAAATAGGACGCCGGGTCGTTGGCCTTATCCGCAACATGAGCGCGCAAGCTTTCCGGCGGCGGGTAGCTCGGCACGGCTTGCGCTAGATCCAACAACGGCAGCGTGTCGCTGAAACAGCGCCCGGCAACCCATGCCCGCACAGCCGCTATAGGCGGCGTCGATACTTTGCTTACCCGGTGGTTGAGGGTGGATTTAACGGCGTCGTCCATAGCCGCCTGCTATTTGCATAGTGGTGCGCGGCCAAGCCGCTCCAGTGGCGTGCCTGTGTGCCGTTCAATGCCTAGCCCGGTGGCGATCAGTTCGCGGTCGCGGCCGTGTGCGGCCATCAGTTGAATGCCAACAGGCAGGCTGTTGCGGTCGATACCGGCAGGTACGGTTAACGCGCACAGAGATAAACTGTTGCCGACGCAAGTGTTGCGCAATGAGGCGAGATTGCGCGGACGGTAACCGTCTACGGACAGAACGTCTTGCAATATCGGTGGCGAAATGGGCACCGTCGGTGCCGCGATCACATCGCAGTCGTCAAAGCGCGCCGCCGCAGCGGCCGCCAGTTCTCGTAGCAGCCGGCGTCGCGCGAGATACTCTCGTGCCTCGATTGCACCACCGTCTTTTATGCGTGACGCGACCAGTGGATCGAGTGTTTCGCGCCAAGCCGGGAGCTCGGCACTCAGAAACTCGTCGCATTCGGCGGAAACGACATTACCTTTATGTAGTAATGCCACTGCCTCGCTGGCCTCCGGCAATTCGATATCGACGAGAATTGCGCCGGCGCGAGTCAGATCGGTCAATAGGTTGTCACACACGTCGTCGATGCCGTCTTCACAGTCGTTCCACATCGTGGCGCGCGGCACACCGATGCGCAGTCCCGCCAGGGGCGCCACAGCGATCGGTGACTCGTTATCGCGGTGGGGATCATCGATGCACGGAAAGACATGCGCTAGGTCGTCCACACTGCGGGTGAGCACACCCGCGGTATCGAGTGTCGGACTCAACGGCACGATGCCTTGCAGCGACCATCGTCCATAGGATGTTTTCATTCCGACGTTGCCAGTCACACTCGCCGGGATACGCACCGAGCCCGCGGTATCGGTGCCGAGTGCGAGGAACGCTGAACCTTCGCATAGACTCACTCCGGCTCCGCTGCTCGATCCGCCGGGTACGCGATGACGCGCGGCATCCCAAGGGTTGCGCGGCGTACCCCAGTGCGGGTTCACGCCGAGCCCGCCAAAGGCCAGCTCCACGGTATGGGTTTTGCCCATAATTACAGCGAGTTGGCGCCGCAACGCACCAACCACCGGGCCTTCATATTGCCACTTGGACGGAAGCGCAGTCGGCGTTCCGGCGTACACGTCGGCGCCGCGGACGCCATATAGGTCTTTGATTGAAACCGGTATGCCTTGCAGCACACCCAAGTCAGTGCCGCTCGCGAACGCCGCGTCGGCCGTAGCCGCTGAGCGTCGGGCGAGATCTGCACACCACGTTTTGTATGGGTTTAGATCGACGCTTATCGATGCGTGGCGCCGTATGGCCTCATCGGCCAGCTCCCGGGCCGAAACGGAACCGTTACGCAGCGCTTTGGCCGTCGCGTTGATGCTGTCATACAAGATTTCAGTCATGTCATCATGCCGGTGAGTTTACCTGGATCGTTCCGATCGCCTACAGTGGACCGGTGACCTATCGTTTGTTACCTTACACGGCCTTGAATCCGGACGCTAGAGACACGTACCTCGTGCCACGTCGCGTAAATTTCCGAGACTTTAGGCAATAGGATCAGCGGCTATACGAAATGCCGCCCCGATTAAAAACGAAAACGAATCATGGTAGGGAGTTAATGTTATGAAAATCGAAACCCAAGCGATCCATGCCGGTTATTCGCCGGACCCCACAACGCATTCCGTTGCAGTCCCGATCTACAGCACCAGTTCCTATGCGTTCGATAGTACGCAGCATGGCGCGGATTTGTTCGACCTAAAGGTCGAGGGCAATATCTATACGCGGATAATGAATCCCACCACTGCGGTATTGGAACAACGTATCGCGGAGATGGAAGGTGGGATCGGTGCGCTGGGTCTGGCGTCCGGCCAAGCGGCCACTTCCTACGCCATCATGACGATTGCGGAAAGCGGTGACAATATAATCAGCACTACGACATTGTATGGCGGCACCTATAATCTGTTTGCCCATACCTTGCCACAATTCGGAATCGAAATTCGATTCGCCGACCCCAATGACATAGACGGCATGGCCGCACTTGTCGACGACCGCACCAAGGCGATATTTTGTGAGTCGCTTGGAAATCCGGCCGGTAACGTCGTCGATTTGCAGGCGCTCTCGGATGTTGCGCACGCTAAAGGCGTGCCGGTTATCGTCGACAATACGGTACCGACGCCGTACTTGTGCCGGCCGTTCGATTGGGGTTGCGATATCGTGGTGCACTCGCTCACTAAGTACATCGGAGGCCACGGCACAATTATCGGTGGCATGCTGGTGGATTCCGGAAAGTTCGACTGGGTGGCCAATAAAGAGCGATTCCGTCGATTAAACGAACCCGATGTGTCGTATCACGGTGCTGTCTATACTGAAGCATTGGGCGCTGCGGCCTTTATCGGTCGCGCCCGTGTCGTGCCGTTGCGCAACATGGGTGCGGCGATCTCTCCGTTCAATAGTTTTCTCGCATTACAGGGTCTTGAGACTTTGCCGGTGCGTATGGATCGGATATGCGAAAACGCCACTACTGTAGCGACGTATCTATCCAGTCATTCACAAGTCGATTGGGTTCGTTATGCGGCGTTGGGCGACAATGCGGATAAGGCCAGGCTCGATAAATACATGGGTGGTCGCGCCTCGGGTATTTTGAGTTTCGGCATTAAGGGCGGGCGCGAAGCTGGAACGAAATTCATCGATGCACTCGGTTTGATTACGCGGCTTGTAAACATCGGTGATGCGAAGTCGCTTGCATGCCACCCGGCCACCACCACCCACCGGCAGCTTTCGCCGGAGGAGTTGGCGAGTTCCGGCGTGACTGAGGATCTGGTGCGCTTATCGATTGGGCTCGAGCATGTCGATGACATCATCGCCGATGTGGCGCAGGCATTGAACGCCGCGAAATAATCATCAAAAACGCGCATCGAGTCGGCCCAATTAACCGATTATCTCGGAGCTGCGACGCCCGTTCGGGTGTCGCAGCATTAGCGCCACTAACGAGTTCGATTTCTCCCGAAATCTGATCTCACCATAAGAAACCAGAACTCATACATCGGCGACTGCCGATGTATCGATCCTAGTCAAACAGGCCCTTGAGCTTTTTCTTGAGCTTGTCCTCAATCTTCTTCTTCGCTTTGTCTTTCTCTTTTTCTATTTCCTCGTTGGCTCGTGCTTTGAGCAGATGGCCTAAATCCACAAAATAGCGTGGCGCATCGAGCGGTCCTTTGACACGTACGGGAATCGCCACGCCTTCCAAATCCCCCAAATCTGCGCCGCCTTGCCCTTCGATGGATTCGACGAGCGTGACATCCAACAAATAGTCGACTTGATTTGCAACCAATGACGCCTGACCCGCACCGCTGATCCGAAACACGGGGGCTTTGATATTCAGGTCATCGTTACGGACGATGCCATTGTCGATAATTAAGGTGCCTGACATCGCCGAAAACCGCGTTTCATCTTCGGCTTCGGGGTCTGCTGTGACCTCACGCTGTTTTGCTCGTTCATACGCCTGACGGGCCCGCAAAACAATTTTTTGGATATCAAAACCCTTTATGGCGCCATTTTTTAGATCGAATGCGACGTCGCCGTTCATCGTCTTCTTAAGGCTCATATCGTCAACACCGCTGGCGGCGATATCGACTTCGAGATTACCGGTGCCGGACAGTTTGTCGGAAATTCCGGCGTCGTGCAGAGCCGGCCCGATCTGAATAGCGGATAACGACTCCCGGACATTCAGACGCGGTGTATCGGCAGCGGCATTCACGACGATCTCGCCTTCTGAGCGGCCTTCATATAAGTCCGCTTCAATCGGTTTCAGTGCGACCTTACCGTCACGGGATTGCACGGAAATGGCGAGATTGGAAACGCTCAATCCTTTGGATTTAAGTCGTTCGGCGCGCAGTTCCCCATCGATGCTTAAATTACGCAACATGGCCAACGGCAACACCACTGCGGCCGCCGCGTTGGTCTCGTCGGCGGGCGTTTCCGATCCGCCCTCGGACACTGGTGGTAGATAACGGTCCATATCCAGTTCACCGATTTTGAGATCGAACTGATAGCGTGCATCCGGTAGACCCGATATTGCGAGCGTGCCGTCGATCTGCGTGTCGTCAATCGTCGCCGTCAATGCCGAAATATCGACTTTTTCGGGTTCCGTGCTGATTTGGGTATCGATCGATACGCGTTGCAACGCCAACGGGTCGGCGGTATCCAGCGGTACGGCAATCCGTTGCAGCAAGCTGCGCAGATTGAAGTCTTGGGTGACCAATTTAGCAGTGATTGCGGGCGCGTCGATAATACCCGTCGCCGACACCTCGGCATCGACACGGCCATCCGGCCCATCGAGCTGTAGCGCTCCGGCGTTGGCGGTTTGTTTCGACAGATCCACGTCGAGTTCGGGAATCGTGATGCGGGTAGGTGGGCCTTCGTGTTCAATGTCGAACACGATGCTTGGCGCGGTGTAGGTTTTGGCGACGAAATTCGCGGCGAGAGCCGGTACGCTTAGCGCCCCCGCAACCTCCTGAAATCGCCCGCGGCCCGTAACGTCTTTAACCTCGAGGGTCTGCGATTTTGGGTCGAAGCGCAGGCTT
>Ga0224497_10001260_pt1 | contig 16352 bp, 15 predicted proteins | sample SF_Jul11_sed_USG_4_FD_167970 | JGI IMG/M metagenome (GOLD analysis project Ga0224497, IMG submission 167970) | Sediment microbial communities from San Francisco Bay, California, United States - SF_Jul11_sed_USGS_13 | ecosystem: Environmental > Aquatic > Marine > Sediment | place: USA... | reverse complement strand
ATCAGTATTTGTCGCTCGCCGCCCGGCGAAGTCAGCCCCGAAAGGAAAGGGTTCGGTTGTCAAAGACCGGATTCGCCCGAGAAGATTCTACACCTAAAACGGAAGCGAGATGGCTTCTTGTCGAAGCGGCCGAGCATTTGAGAAAGGCGAACGGCCCGCTTCACGCCCTCTACAAGCGGATACACCGTCAGAGGGGGCACAACGTGGCTGTCGTCGCCGTCGCCCGAAAGCTCTCCGAGCTTGTCTTTCACCTTCTCACGAAAGAGGAGGAGTTCCTTTACGCGATCCCGAAGAGGACGATCGACAAACGGTCGACCTGGAGAAAGCTGGCAAGGCGGAAGGTCGGCGTCGGGGTCAAAAGCGCCGCACGAAGATCCGAAGGCCGACCGGTCCTCTACGGAACAGGGCTCGAGGGAACAAAGGTCAAACGCAGGATCGTCCGCGAAGCCGCTCTCAGGGCCGAAAGGATCTACGAGGCGATCGTCAAACAGAGGCGGGAAGAACTCAATAGATGATATATGCAGATTTATCGGAGCTTCGACAGGATTTATACGGATTAGCTTATTGATGTTTTGTTGGAGTCACTTTCCGATACAGAACGTTTCAAAGACACGCGTCAGCATGTCCTCGGTCGTCGTCTCCCCGGTGATCTCTCCGAGGTACCGGATCGCATTGTGGAGCCCGACGAGAACGATTTCCTCACTCATGTTCTGATCCAAAAGCTCGATCGAGGCCTCGATCTCGTCGGCGCATCTTTCGAGCAGATCGTGATGGCGCGCATCGGAAACGACAAACCCGCTCGTTTCGGAAACTTCATTCTGGTACGGGGAAATGACTGCTTCCTCGAGCTTCTTCAGACCGTGGCCCGTCTTTGCCGAAACGATAACGACGGTTTCACCTTCGAGATCGGCCTCGGCGAGCGGCGAATCAAAGAGGTCATCCTTGTTGATCGCGATTATTCTTTCAAGATCCGAAGACTCTGCGAGTATTTCCATGTCTTCACCCGTCAATTCAACCGATCCATCGAGCACCACAACGACGACATCGGCGTCTGCCATGGCCCGTTTCGAGCGTGCGACACCGATGCTCTCGACCGTATCGACCGTTTCCCGCAAACCAGCGGTATCGATCAGCGATACCGGAATTGTTTCGATGGTGAAACTTTCCTTTAGTTGATCGCGAGTGGTGCCCGGAATCTCGGTTACGATCGCGCTGTCCTGCCCGATAAGAGCGTTAAATAGACTCGATTTTCCGACATTCGGACGCCCGACGAGTGCGACCCGGATCCCCTCGCGAATGAGTTTACCCGCGGAAAAGGTCGACGAGAGTTTTCGGAGTTTTGCGGCGAGCTTTTCGAGGCGTTCACGGATCAGTGCAGATTGCGTTTCCGGCAGGTCGTCTTCGACGAATTCGAGTGCGGATTCGAGCACGACGATGTCGTCGAGGAGTTCGTCCTTGAACGGCTTAAGTTGGTGCGAAAACTCCCCTCGGAGTTGCCGGATCGCCTGACGCGTCATCGCGACGCTGTTTGCGTCGATCAGATCCCGGATCGCCTCGGCCTGAGCGAGATCGAGTTTGCCGTTCGAAAGCGCCCGCAAGGTGAACTCGCCCGCGTCTGCCAGCCTCGCTCCATTTTTTAGGCAAATATCGATCACCTGTCGCAGCAAGACCGGTGATCCGTGGCAGCTGATCTCGATGACGTCCTCGGCGGTATACGACGAGGGGGCCTTGAAATAGACAACCAGCGCCTCCTCGATCTCTGTGCCGCCGGAGTAGAGCTTTTTGAGGTTTGAATATCGGGGTTCGGGATCGAACGTAGGATCGTCCGTCAGCTTGCGGACGATCGGCAGTGCATCGGGTCCGCTGATTCGGATCATTCCGATACCGCTTCGGCCGAGAGGTGTTGCGAGTGCGACGATTGTGTCCATGGGAACGAGTCAAACCAGAATTAAAAAGTAAAAAAGATCCGGGTCGACTCTTTTCTACTTTTCAACGTAAAGGTCGCTAAGAAAATGCTTCGGATCTGCTTTTGGGCAAAAGCGACACATACAACCACGGGATTCCAATCTGAACGCCGGAAATCGCTAAAAACAATGCTCGCGCCCTCTGCGTCCCTGGCGGCCTTTGCGTTAAAAACATCAATAGATCAACGTTGGCACTCGACTCTTTGAACGCCTATCGAAGGCTTACCTGAAGCCGACGGTCGCGGCCCATTCCCACCGATTCCGTGACCAGGTCTTCTTCGTTCCGGAGAGTCAGATGAATAATTCTCCGTTCTGTCGAATTCAGATCGCCGAAGGTGAAGGGTACGCCTTTTTCCCTGACATTTTTGGCGGCAAACTTTGCCATTGCTGCGAGTTCCTTTTTGCGGGTTCCGCGAAATCCCTCTGCGTCGCATACAAACCGGTGCTCGCGTTCCAACTCGCGTCCGAAAATCTGGAAGAGAAGAGTCTCGAAGGCGTCCAGCAACTCGCCGTTTTCACTCAAAACCAAGGCGACGTCCTCGCCGGCAAAATTGACCGTGCAGCCCTCGTCATCCGACCATTCCGAATTTACCTCGAGGTCGAACTTCATATCCGCAACTACCGAACTGACAAATTCCTGTGCTTTCTCGCAGATTTCGTTCATTTCATTACGCCTTTTTTGTTTTTAATTCGCCCGCAGCTACTTCTTCGGCCGGTTCTTTGTTGATCCAGTTGATCAGCATCTGCTGCCCGAACATGATGATGTTACCGGTAAACCAGTAAAGCAAAAGCCCGGATGGCGCCGTCCACATAAACAAAAGCATCATCACCGGCATAAAATAGGTCATGATCTTCTGCTGCATCTGCTGCTCGGGAGAAACCGCCGGAGCGGTCGGCGTAAACTTCATCGACAGGATCATCGACACTGCAAACGCAATTGGCAGAATACGATAGGGGTCCGCAGTCGAAAGATCGGGGAGCCACCAAAACGCTTCCTGCCTGAAACCGAGCGCGATCGAAACCGTGTAATAGAGGGTGATGATCAATGGAAACTGCAGGAGCATCGGCAAACACCCGCCGATCGGCAGGGCGTCCTTTGTCATCTTGAGCTGTTCCATCTGCAGGTCGCGCATGCGCGGGTCGTCGGCCGGGATACCCTTGTCCTGCATCTTCTTCAGCTTATCGCGTAGTTCCTGCATCTTCGGTGCATTTTTCTGTGCCTTCTTAAAGGACTTGGAAGAAAACCAACGAAGCGGGAAGAGAAGCGAATAAAAGAAAAACGTAAAGATGATGATCGACCAGCCGTAATTGAAGGTTATCCCGTAAAGAAACTGCAGTGCATAAAGGATCGGGGTCGAAACGGGTTTCGTCAGAAAGGAGATCCACCCGTAGTTGATAAAGTCCTCAATATCTACCGGGCGACCGGCAAGTTCTGACATCTCATTGTTGTACTTATGAAGTACAAAATAGTCTTTCGTACCCGTATAAACGCGGTTAACCGAACCATCCGCGGGTATCGGAACATATGCCGAGATTAAATGCTTTGTAGCGGTAGTCGTTTTACTTCGCGTGATGGTTGCGATGATTCCGTCCGTAAAAGGTTCGACATCTTCCACGTATTTCGTCGAATTGAGTTCGAGTCCGGCGGTCCTTTTGGCCGGCACAATCGCCATCGCAAAATATGTGTCGCCGATTCCCGCCCAGTCCACCTCGCCGGCAACCTGCATTTTTCCCGTATCGCCTTCATCGCCGATCAAAGAAGCGGCATATTGGCGCGTCTGCTCGGCGGTCGTATTGTAAACGGCCTCCGGTTCGACGGTATAAAACGTGTATCGGGGAATTCCCTGGTCACCAATACTCGGGCCGATAACGACTTTTGTATTTGGAACTGCGGTTCCGCCTTTTTCGAGTTTCAGGGAAAAATCGGCAATATAACTGTCGCCGCGAAATACAAATTTCTTCTCTGCTTCGACCCCGCCCGGGCCTTTCATCGAAAATACTATTTCCCTCGACTCGCCGGCGCCAAGCTCTATTTCCGATCGGTCGACCGAAACGGCAAAATTGCGATCGTTGAGGATTTTATCCAGCTTTTCGTCGCCGGTCCTCAGCTTAAACGGTGCCTTGGCAGGCTCTTCCTTAAGACCCTTTGCGGAAATGAGCTGGAGCGGAATCTTTTTGCCGTTGGATCCGTCGGCGTAAAGCGGCTTGCGTTCGTTTTCGTCGGGTGAGTCGTTCTTGAGGAGGATCCAGCTTGTCGCAGCGGCTCCCCTGCTGTCTAAAGTGACTTCATAAAGCGGAGTTTTAATCGTAACCGTCTTGTTCGGATTCTCGTCCGGGGCCTCTTCAACCTCTTCTTTTGCCGCGGTCTCCTCTTTTGGTTTAACCGTTTCTTCTTTCGGCGTAGCCTTCTCATCCTTACCGGCGTTAACCGCTGTGTTTGCATTTGCAAGTTCATCGGCGGGCTTTTCCGGCGAGAATAAATATGTCCAGCCCGTCAGAACGACCAGCGAAAGGACCGCCGCCAATATGAAACGGGTTTGAGTTTGCTGCTTATTTGGATCTTCCATTATTTATCCCGGGAAAACTATCTAACCGGATCATGACCGCCTTTACAGAAGGGCTGGCAACGGCATAAACGCTTTGTTCCCATCCAGATACCACGCACTGCACCATACTTGCCGACCGCCTCCATTGCATACTCCGAGCAACTCGGCGTAAACCTGCAAGACGGCGGTAGCATCGGCGAGAGGAAGCTTTTATAGAGTTTTAAGATGTCGATCAGCAGATGTTTCATTGATCAGTTTACGTTTGGCAATCCTACCGAGTTCACCTCGAAAGACTCAACACGGTCGAGGATATCGAGGAAGTCGGCTTTCAGTTCATCGAATCCCGCTTCGAGGATCGAACGCCGTGCGTTGAGTGCCCAGTCATATCGGCCCCGCAACCCTCCGAGTTCGGTAACGCTCAGGCGGAAGGCCTCTCTCAAAAGACGCTTTGCACGGCTTCGTCTTACCGAGTTGCCGATCGCTTTTTTCGATGCTGTAACACCCACACGATGAAAAGACGTTTCCGACGGTGCGATAAACGCCGTCATGAAACGCCCCCTAAAACGTTCTCCTTCATTGTAGGCCCGCCGAAACTCTTTCGGCTTACGCAAACGTTGCTCTTTCGGCAAGCGAAAACTTAGTAGTGAAACGGCGTTAACCTCTTGCGTCCTTTGGCCCTCCGGCGCTTTAATACATTGCGTCCGGCTTTTGTCGCCATCCTCGCGCGAAACCCGTGCTTCTTTGCCCGTTTGCGATTGTTTGGCTGAAATGTTCTCTTCGGCATAACGTATATCCTTTATCTAAAAAGCGAAAACCACGATTTTACGGATGAAATGGTGCAAAGTCAATCCAGCATCAAGGAGTTCGAACGGATAATTGATAATTAAAAATTGATATTTCCTTCGGAAATAGGTGCAATCATGCGTAGTAAATTTCTGGACCAACTTTTGGGACGCAGTTCGCCGCGGACCAACGCGGATAATAATACGGATCGGAGAAAGCAACTATTGAAAAACCGTCGGCCGATAAAAAAACAATCCGGTCAACCGCTTCAAACGTCTTGAAAATCCAATAAAAATGAAGCGCGGACAACCCCGGAGCGTCGAAGACGCGGCTTTACATCGCCAGTTGGAAGGCCGCAGGCCGCAGCATCTGTCTATAATAACGTCGCGCTTTCAGCGCTTTTAAGGAATTGATCACGATGTTTCGCAGATCCGATTTTGCTGCCTGAAGCCTGCTCAGTCGTCGTGTGTGATCGCCTTTGTATTGACCCGCCTCCCTTTAATCACTATCTCGCCAGCGGCGATTCGCCGGACCGCCTCGACATAGGCAGCATGCTCGTGAACGATAATTCTCTTTGAAAGTGAATCGGCGTCATCACCATCCCGCACTTCTACCGCCTTTTGAAGGATTATAGCGCCGTGATCGAGATGTTCGTCGACGAAGTGGACAGTGCAGCCGGAGATCTTCACACCGTATTGGATCGCCTGTTCGTGTGCGTGCAGACCCTTGAAACTTGGCAGAAGAGACGGGTGAATATTCAGGATGCGGTTTGGAAAGGCCCGCACAAAACCGGCGGACAGGAGCCGCATGTACCCCGCGAGGCAGACGAGTTCGACGCCGTGTTTTTTGAGCTCTGATACTATCTCGGCATCATGTTCTTCGCGGCTGCGTTTCTTCCTCGTCACGACGACGGTCTCGATCCCCAATTCGCGTGCCTTTTCGAGGCCTGGAGCTTTAGATTTGTCGCTGACAACAACCGCGACATCAGAATCCGGGATCGCGCCATCGCGGACCGCCTCGGCGATCGCGACCATGTTCGAACCGCGTCCTGATATGAGGATTCCTATCTTCATTCTTCTTTTATCGTCCTTCTCCGATCCTTGTTGCGGTTCCCTGATTTCATCTCGTATTGATTGCCGCCACTCCGCGACATTCTTCACATTGTGCCGAACACCGTTCAAAAAAGCTATGGCTACCAACTGAGTACAGGGGCCGCTTGGAATCTTATCTCCAGTTCTTTAACTCCGGCCACAACTCCATTAACGGTTTCTTGAGGTTCCGGCAGACGAGGATATTGTATTTCTCGTAAGGCATTGAAAAAGGATTATCAACGCGCGTCTTTTTCTCAACGCTCTCGAAATACCTCTCTGCGTCTTTAACGCTCGTCCCGAGCAATATCACCACACTTCCGTCATAATCTCTCGGGCCCCAAAGAAAATAGCTTTGGTGCGGGCTTATCGCTTTTGGTAATCCAAATTGCGTGCCGAATTTATCGATCGCGCCGGCCTGCCCATAGTTCCCGCCAAAAATCGCCGCTTTTTTCCGATCCTCCTCCGGAAGTGCTCTGTAAACATCCGCGACCTGAGCGACCATTTCTTCCCAACCGAACTGATCGCCAAATATCTGCGGTAGTTCTCCGGTGTGACCGACTTCCGTCTTTGTCGAAGGCAAACCAATTGCTGCCGCGTATGCCGGCACGTTCTGAACCGGGATCAACGGCACCGCCATCGGAGCGAGTACGGCCCCAACGGCAAGGACAAAGGCACAGTGTACCGCCATCGCGACTTTGCCGATCAATTTGGACGAAAGCAGGTCTTCCCAAAAAACCCCGCCCGCGGCAAAAAGCATCGGGTAAACAGGCGACAAATAATAATGCTTCGCGGCGAAATAGATCATCAAACCGAGCGTGATCAAATAGGCAAGACCCAATGCACGGAATCGCCTGCCATTTTCCCGGAAGAGCAGGAATACAAGCCCGGCTAACCAGACCGGGAAGGTCAGCGGGTTATGGATCAGAATCTGCTGAAAGATAAACTGGTGCGGCGCGAGAACGACGTTCTTTCCGCTCGCGGCCACGTTTCGCAAGAGCTCGAGAGTCGCCCAGTCGTTTTGGTATTGCCAAATCACGTTTGGCAAAAAGAGCAAAAAGGCCACACCTGCACCAATCCATATATGGACGTTCTTAAAGGCCTTACGGTCCTGGGTGATAATAAAACCGGCAGCCAGCGCAAGCGCGAAGAAAAAGGTCGAGTGCTTGTTCATCAAGCCGAGGCCGACAAAGGCTCCGAACATCAGCCAGTACGAAGGATTTTCTTTCTTTACCGCCCATAAATAGCTAAGCACGCAGCCCATCCAGAAGACGGGCTCGTAGGCGTTCATCCCCATCAGGTTATCAATCGATAAATAGACCGGTGCAGCCAAAACACAAATACATGCCAGCAATGTCGCAAGATGTTTCCCGCCGAATTCTCTCACGATCAAACCGGTGAGGATAATTTTCAAAGCGCCTGCAAGTGCGGGCAAAAACCTGATCGCGTAAAGTGAATCTCCAAAAATGGTCTTTGAGGCAGCTCCGATCCAAATACTGAGGGGCGAATGATCGGGATAACCAAATGCAAGGTGATCGGTGCTCGCAAGGAAGTAAAGTTCGTCGCGGAAATAGCCGTAACGGCCGCCGACGTAAAGGAAAAGAAGGAGTTTGACCGATGCAATCGCGAATGCGATTGTGAGGGGGCTTTTCATTGACCATTTGTCATTGATCATTTGTCCGGCGCCTCCTCAATCAATTCTAATTTCTGCGTACTGCCGCTTTTCCAATCCGCCAAATCCGCTTTTATCCGCGGCTAGAAAGCTTCTGCAATAATCCAAGAGATAAATGATCCCTGATAAATGTTAAATGATCTTTACACCGTCGCCTTCGACAACCATGCCGATCTCGTAGCATTTATCGCCGAGCCCTTCAATGTGATCAATGATCTTCCGGCGGCCGGCACGTGAACAGATAACGGTCATCCCGATTCCCATGTTGAAAGTCCGGAACATTTCGTTGTCTTCGACCTTGCCGAGTTTCTGCATCGCACCAAAAACCGGCAACTCGGGCCACGAACCCCTTTCGATCTCAACCGACATTCCTCCCGGCAAAATCCGCGGTATGTTTTCAAGCAAACCGCCTCCGGTTATATGGGCCAGGCCTTTGATCGCGTCCTGATCAAGGAGCCCGTCCAAGACAGGAAGATAGGAACGGTGGGGACGAAGAAGGACCTCTCCAACTTCAGCACCTTCCAGTTCGATCAGTCTTGTATCGACCGGATATTCGGCGATCTCAAAAAACAGCTTTCTGGCGAGCGAATAGCCGTTTGTGTGGAGTCCCGTCGAAGGAAGACCCAGCACAACATCTCCCGGTCTTATCGTGGAACCGTCGATGACCTTCCGGCGATCGACAACACCGACGATAAAACCCGCCAAGTCGTATTCGCCATCCTTATAAAACCCGGGCATCTCGGCCGTTTCTCCGCCGAGAAGGACACAGCCATTTTGTCTACATGCGATCGAAAGTCCCTCGACCACCGACGCTGCGATTTCCGGGGAAAGCTTCCCCGTGGCGAAGTAATCCATAAAAAAGAGAGGCCTGGCTCCCTGCACGAGTATGTCTCCGACACAATGGTTTACAAGGTCCTGGCCGATCGTTTTGTGGGTATCGGTCAAGAACGCGAGTTTTAGTTTCGTACCGACCCCGTCGGCGGATGAGACAAGAACCGGTTCTTCCAAATCAGGAAATCTGGCATCAAACATTCCGCCAAAACTTCCGATATCGGTAAGCGTTCTTTCATTGAAAGTGGCCTTTGCAAGGCTGCTGATTTTTTTAACGGCCTCGTTTGCGGTGTCGATCGAAACACCAGCGTCTCGGTAAGAAAAAGGTTTGGTCATCGTGAGCAGATTATAGTGCTAAATTGCCGAACTTGTTAAGCCGGAACATTCAAAACAGTGAGTTCCTTGAATCGCGCGTAGAATCCAGATAGCATTTCGGTTGAGGTGTTCCATTTATGAGTTTCACGCTTATTGACTGCGGGTCCGAAAACTTCGAGATGCGGGCCAGCGTATGGAGTTGGAAGGCCGCGCTTGAGATCATCAAATCGTTTGATGTCATCAGCGAGGGCAAAATCAGGCAGATGTCCTATAACGCAACGGGCGTAGTCGTTTCGCAGGAAGACGCACTGATGATCGGTGAAAAAATGAGGGATCTGATATTGCCAAGACTAAAGCCCGGCCAGCGTATGTACTCGGATCTCAGCGTTACCGAGGCGCCAGACGACGGGACGATCCACAAGGACGAGGACGACAAGTGGAAGAACTACAGCGTCGACCATGATTGGTTGACCGAATTCTCGGAGTTTTGCCTCAATAGCAAGGGATTTCAGGTTTTTTAGATGGAACAAGTCTACGAGTTCTTTGGACAGGTTTGGGTACAGCTCACCGGAATGGTTATTTTTGCTGCGGTTCATGGCTATGCGGCTGCATGGCTCGCGGTAAGGATGCTTTTTCGACCGAGACGTCCGATCAAAGTTCTCGGTATTACGATATTTCCGCAGGGTATGATTCCGCGCCACCGAGAGAGGCTTGCCAACGCGATCGGCAAGGCGGTCGGACAAGAATTGGTATCGCAGGAAACGGTTCTCGAACACCTTTTTGAACGCGAGTTTCTTCAAACCAAGATTCAAGGCGTAGTTAATTCCTATACCGAGGAACTGCTGACGCAGGACTATCCTTCGATTGTCGAGGCCCTGCCGGAAAACCTGCGGGGCGCCGTACTGGAGTCGGTCGATGCGCTGCAGGAAAAACTCGGGATCTATGTCGAAAGAGTGATCCAGAGTGAGGTTACCCGCGAGGAAATACGTGGATTTATCGACCGGCGGGTCGACGAGTTCCTCGGCCAGACCGTTTCCGAGGTTTTTACAGAGGAGAACTACAACAGCATTCTCGAGTTTGTCGAGAACAAGACCGGTTCCATCGTTAACGAGCCGAAGCTGGAAGAACAGCTCGCGGTTTTTATCGGCAATCGCGTTGAGGACCTGGCCCATACCGAAACGCCGCTTGGCGAGATGTTCACTCCCGAAGCGATTGCCCTGTTAAAGGAAAAAGCCGTCGAGCAGATCGAACCGATCATTCATCAGCTAGCCGATCTCGCTACCGAGGACCGTACAAAGAACCAGATAAGTGCGCTTATAAAGAAGGAAGTTCACAGTTATTACGAGCAGCTCCCCTTTTTCAAAAAGATCTTTGTTTCGCGCGATAACCTTCTCAGAGAAGTGGACGACCTTGTCGACGAAAGCTTGCCGAAGAGAATCGAGGAAACCCTTCAGGGGGACTTCTTCGCGGAAGAAGCGGCGGCGTTTGTAAGTAAAACGATCGATAATACGCTGGCACGGCCGCTTCCGGACCTGATCGGTACCATCGAACAGCAGCACCTCGATCATCTGAAAAGACAGCTCACCAAAAGCATCCTCTCGGTTTTAAGAAGTCCCGAGATGCAACAGTCGATTTCTGCTTTTCTTGCGGATTCGCTCGCAAAATTAAGACCGCAAAAGGTGGGTGAGATTCTTCGTTCGCTGCATCTCAATGCCGCAGATGAGATCAAGAAGACGCTCGCGAACGGTCTGGAAAACGTCTTGAACAACGCGGACACGACCAAGATCATACATTCCGTTCTCTCCGCTCAAATCGATTCTTTGCTTCACGCTCCGATCGGAAGGCTGAATCAACACATTTCGGAAGACAAGATCCGGAACGCCGGTAACGCGATGACGGAAACGATCATCGCAACCGCCCGCGTCAAACTTCCCGAGGCAATCCAGGAATTCGATATTGGCGGCGTTGTTCGGGACAAGGTGAACGGCTATCCGGAAGAAAAACTCGAGTCGCTGGTAATGACGATCGCCAGGGAACACCTGAGAACGATCGAATTCTTTGGATTTCTTTTTGGTCTATTTGTCGGGTTGGCGCAGGCGGCCTATGTGTATTGGACCATCCTCTTCAAAATCGCCGAATAGAAAGCTACAAAAAGCTTTTAATTTCACTTTTGCCCTCGTTGCTGTCGCAAATCAGATCGATAGACCCGAACTCGTTTACAAACAACCCGACGACCCTTATCTCCGGAACCCAATGCCCGACGATCCCGGCCGATTTCTTGATATCAGCGATATGTTCTTCGTTTGATACCGGATTGGCAACACAATCGAAATGTCCGCAAACGGCAATTATCGAAGGATTGTGCGCCCGTATAGCGACCTGAGTTGTATGGTGTATTCGATTCGTTATCTTGCTGTCTTCACGAGCGAGACAACCATCGGCGCCTGGTTCGGTGATCATGTCGACGTATTGCACGCTACCGTGGAACTTGACCCATTCGATTACCGGCATCTGGGCCCTCCCGTCGATGCAATCAATGGCGCATCCAAATGTATCCATAATAATCTCCGATGTGTTTGTTAATATTAACCCGAAACCTCCATTTATTAAATTTGACAGAACTTTTTGCTTTTTGCGAGCGTTTCCATTCTGACTAGCAATTATCCTTTGGAGGCATCATGAAAAAACTTGGATTTTTAATTTTTGGCGCTACTCTCGTTGTTGGCGTGATTCTCGCCAATTTTACGTCATTTGGAAGCTCGGCGATTAAATCACCCTTATCGTATCTTTTTGGGTCGAAGATCCACGGTTCCGGAAATATCATAAGCGAAACCCGGAATACAGGTGAATTTTCCGGGGTCCAGGTCGGCGGGATTCTAAATGTTGAGATAAAGAGAGCCGAGAAACTGAGTGTCGTTGTCGAAGCAGATGACAATATCGCTCCCAATATCAAAACGGTCGTAAAAGCCGGAGTGCTAAAGATCTGGAGTGAAAAATCATTTAAGAGCCATGGTCGTGTCACGGTTCGAGTAACCGCTCCAAACATCGAAAGCATAGATACCTCCGGGGTTGCGAATGTGATTTTTACAGGCGTCAGCAACGAAAGCCTTGAGATCGAAGCCAGTGGGGCTTCGAAGGTCGAGCTGGAAGGAACCGTCGATTCGCTCGATGTCGACATGAGCGGAGCGAGCAAGGTCAAAGCCTCAAAGCTTGTCGCGGCGAGAGTTGAAGTCGACGGCAGCGGAGCATCGGCTTTGGCGATCAAGGTTACCTCGGCTTTGAGGGCGGATCTATCGGGTGCAAGTTCGGTAAGATACACCGGCGATCCGTTGGAATTGCAAAAATCCGTTTCGGGTGCCGGCAAAGTTAGAAAGATCGACTAGGATTCGAGGTATCAAAAAGTTGGAAAAGGGTCGCCCAATGGGCGGCTCTTTTTTGGGCATAGATCGACAGGAGGGTTGGCGATTCGCACGGCGACGTAACAAACCACTTTACGGTCACCCCCAGATATGCGCCCCTCGATGCGTTTCAGGCCTTTTAGGTGCTGCAGACTCTGGATCGTGTTGAGCCGCTTGTTTCGTCAAAGCTACTGTTCTCTTCCGTTTTCACCTTAAGCGGTTTATGCAACCTCTTAACGAGTTCCGGGTACAATTCATCTCCGATGGTCGGAGAAACTCCTGAATCTATTTCGCCAAGAATGTAATTTCCGGCCGCTGCCTCTAAAAGCGGCTTATGCAGTTTAGACTCGTTATAAGAATCGGCCGACGGCTCCCGGCGCCGGTTTTTTTTTCCCAAACTGGCGGTATCCACGGCCGGGGGAATTCCATTTCTGCGGACCAAGAAAATATTTTCCGTTTTTCAAAACAAGACAAACCATTATCGAACAAAGGGTTCTCAGTTTTAAAATTTGTTTATCGAGAATGCCTGTGGATAACTGCTTGCATCCCTGTTGAATCTCTGATAATCTTCGGCTCGTTTCGAATTGTAAAGACCCTCTAACTTATTGAAAACAGTAAGCTTAAAGTGTTACTTTAACTATTAAGCAGTTTTCCGCTGTCCTGTGGAAATCTTTGTGGAAAACCAAAAACCGCTTTGGCGTTGGTTGCCAAAGTCGCGTTGATTGAACGGTTTGAACCAAGCTGCTTATGATGTTTCTTTTTACGTTTTTCGAAACATCACCCCCTAAAGTCAGTTCGAGATAGATTCTCAATTTCTTTAAGGCAACGTATCTTTTCCAATGAATACATCTGTCAAGAATTCGAATGTTTGGGAAAGCATTCTTTCAAGAGTAGAAAAACGGCTTAACAATCAGATATTTGATGTTTGGTTTCGTCCTGTACAAATGGAAAGCTGTGACGAAAGTAAACGAATACTCTATTTGAAGACCAAGAAGATCAACCGCGATTGGATCAACAAGCACTACGCCGAACTCCTTGAACTGACAATGAGGGAATTGTCACTTCCCGAGTACCGGCTCAAGTGGAAAATCGAAGATCTTGAAATTCGAGAGGATGGGGACTTCGAACCTGAAAGCGACGACAACGAGCCTGATTCGCATGTACCGGTGTCTAAAACGGGTTCGTCATCGAAAACAAGATTTGTCGATATCGAGCCGGCCGAAAATTCCCTGATTCCAAAATACACCTTTGGTTCATTTGTCGTTGGAAGTTGTAACGAATTCGCACACGCGGCGGCGGAAGCTGTTGCCGAAGCGCCGGGACAAGCTTATAACCCGATGTATATTTACGGTGGTGTCGGGCTAGGCAAGACCCATTTGATGCACGCCACGGGTCATGCTATCCGGAAAAAAAACAGGCATCTTCGGGTTGCTTACATTTCTGCCGAGAAATTCATGAACGAGCTGATCAATGCAATTCGTTACGACAAGACACAGACTTTTCGCGACAAATACCGTTCGATGGATGTTCTGCTGATGGACGACGTGCAGTTCATGGCTGGAAAAGAAAGGACCCAGGAAGAGTTTTTTCACACATTTAACGCACTTCATAACGATCAAAAGCAGATCATCATTTCATCGGACACTCCGCCCCGCGAGATTCCGACTCTCGAAGAAAGACTGCACTCGAGATTCGAATGGGGCCTGATCGTAGACATCGAGCCGCCCGATCTGGAAACGAAGGTCGCTATTTTGAAAAGAAAAGCCGATATGAGCGGAATCGATCTGCCAGACGATATAGCCTTTTTTATCGCAAATAAGGTTAAGAGCAATGTCCGCGAGCTTGAGGGATCTCTCGTTCGGTTAGTCGCGATTTCGTCGCTTAGAGGTCTTCCCATTTCGAAAATGCTGGCCCAGGACGCGATGAAAAACATCATCGATTCCGAGGAAACCGGCGACGTGACGATCGAGAGAATTACCAGAACGGTTGCCGGGGACTACGATCTGACGGTTGACGAGATCAAATCGAAGAATAATTCGAGGCGTATCGCGCTACCTCGCCAGGTTGCTATGTATCTATGCAAAAGGCTGACGAGACATAGCTTCCCGGAAATCGGCCGCGAATTTGGTGGAAAGCACCATACGACCGTAATGCACTCGGTAGAAAAGATTGAAAAACTTGTAAAAAAGGAAAAAGATTTCCACAGAAAAATTAGCAGGCTTATAGATAGTCTTTGTAGCTAGTTAAACGTAATTTAACTTCTTGAGAAGATTTTTTATACACAGACGGAAGAAATCTCTGAAATTACGCAAGTTGTTTATATACAACAGTTTATGGTGATTTTATCCACAGCATGTGGAATACCGGGTTGGTTTTGATGTGGAAAAGCAGGGATTGCCGAAAAGGTAATTTAATTTTCAACAGATTTTGTTTTTTCCACAGCTTTTGCACAGAAATAGAAATCGCGGAAAATGCGGAATTGAAACGGGTTACGGCCTTTTCCACTTTTCCACACGACCTACTACTAGTACTAGAGAAATTAATAGGTTTTTGTATTAATTCAGAAAAGAAAAAGGCGTTCGAAATCGCATCAAACAAAGACGACCTATGATTCGGTTTTTCGTTCTTATCACGGCTTTAATAATTCTCGTCAACTGTGGTAGTTTTCATAATCAAAAGACAATCAGTTTGAAGGACGGGCGGGACGTTACGGTTTTTTTTGATATTGAGAAGATCGAATCCGGGGAAGATGTACTATTCGTCGAGTACACCAGCGAAGTCCTTGTACGAAAGGAGTCAACTGTAGAAAACGAAGTAACGGAAATCTGGTCGGCGCTGGAAACGCTTGCGGAAAGCAAAAGGGTCGAAGAGGCGATCATCAAATACCAGTATCCGAGCGGAGAATCGAACGGGTCGGGGAAAAAGCTTTACGAGGCACTTCTGTTTACGGCAGACTTCACGGAAACGGGTAATTGGACAATCAGGAAGGTAGATTAGGGGCGTTATATGGAATTTGTAATCAGTCAGGATGTATTGAAGGAAGAGCTCGGCTACGTGCAGGGAATTGTGGAGAGAAAATCGACGATTCCCGTGCTCTCTAATATTTTGATCGAATCAATCGGTGAAAACGCGATAAGGATCGTCGGGACCGATCTGGATGTCACGATCCGTTGCGAAGCGGAGGCGGAGATCAAGACACCGGGTTCGATGTGTATCCAGGCGCGAAAGCTCTTTGATATCGCACGGCTGCTGCCGAATTCGGATGTGCATTTCAAGAGCGAAGCCGACAACTGGGTCCGCATGACGTGCGAAGGATCCAAGAAATATCGGCTTGCCGGCGTTTCGCGGGAGCAGTTTCCCGAAATACCCGATTTCAAATCGGCACCGTTGGCGCTGGACTCCGAGATCTTTTGCAATTTTATCCTGAACACGAGTTTTGCGATTACCAACGAGCAATCGCGGTTCACGCTTTCGGGTGCGAAGTTTGTAATTGAAAACGGCACTGCGCGAATGGTCACCACCGACGCTCATCGGCTTGCATTTATTGAAACGCAGATACCCACGCTGGACGATGCGGCGATGGATGCCCTGATTCCGAAAAAGGCCTTAACCGAACTGGTTCGGATTTCGAAACACTCCGGGGGAGATGTCAGGTTTGGCGAAGACGCAAATCATATCTATTTCGAGGTCGAGGGACATTTACTGATCACACGGAAACTCTCGGGAACCTTCCCTAACTACGAGATGGTGATGCC
>Ga0224497_10001258_pt1 | contig 16373 bp, 13 predicted proteins | sample SF_Jul11_sed_USG_4_FD_167970 | JGI IMG/M metagenome (GOLD analysis project Ga0224497, IMG submission 167970) | Sediment microbial communities from San Francisco Bay, California, United States - SF_Jul11_sed_USGS_13 | ecosystem: Environmental > Aquatic > Marine > Sediment | place: USA... | reverse complement strand
CACGTAACCAAATGTCGCGCCGAGGATGCCGAGCCCGGGCATACCCGCCGTACGCACGGCGAAGTCTTCATGGTCCGGATACATCTCGATAATCACGGGTTCCTGCAACACAAAGTCGTAACGGTCAGAGAATTCCGCGATGCTCTGTCGTGCAAGTTGCATAGCGTACGGCGCGATCGCGTCTGCTTCATCCTTGTGGAGGCGCAGTAGTATGGACGTTGCTCCGGGTTTTTCGGGTCGAAAATCGATGCGCCGGAAATCGGCAAACGAATCCAAAAGTCTTAGTGTGTTAACTGCGATCGGACTAAACGGGTCCTCGCGGTATGCGATCTCGAGGTGTCGCCTCGCGCGACTGATCTGGTTGTCGCGTAACAGGTTGACCCCGAGGTCCTCATGCGCTGCGGCAAGTCCTGGTTCGATCTCGATGGCTTTCAGGTACAGGTCAATTGCGTCGCGGTATCGTCGCGTAATGACATAAAAATGCGCTGGCACGGAATAAATGCCGCCGTACCTTGGGTTATAAGCGAGCGATAACCCGGTCCAGCGACTTTCCTGGATATTGCCCAGCAGATCGGCTGCGGCGCGAAGTGCATAGATTTCAAGTGGTGGCCACTCGTTTGCTTCGATGAGCGCCGCGGCCTCCTCGATGGCGCTGAGGCCTTCATCACGATTTCCGCTTTCGAGCGCTATTCTCGCGACGAGCAGCCAGGCGCCGACTCGGGCACCGGAATTGACGGACGAATCCGCGAGTAAGGCGTTCAGATAGGTTTTGGCGGCGTCGTCAAAATTCCCGACGAGCACTCGTGCTGCGCCGAGTCGTGCGAATGAGTGGTCGGGATCCTGCGCGAGCGCTTCGCGATAGATTTCCATCGCCTCGGCATCCTGATGCGAATCGGCGTAAAGATCTCCCCAGCGAACCCGTGTAGAGGTGTCGTCGGGAGAATCGTTCAACGCGCGCTGAAACCAGCGATTCGCCTCTTGCAGATCGTTGAGCGCCCAGGCTGCTTCTGCTTTGATGGCGGGCGCCGCATCACTTTCCAAGAGTTCTGTATAGCAGATTGTCGACTTGTCGATCTCACCGCGCCAGTGCCGCTCGTCGCACTCGAGCAAGGCGCGATCATCGACCGCCCGGTAGTGTATTTCGCGGGCGTCGGCAGATGTGTGGATGAGCGCGCCGACGAGTAAACCGATGGCGGCAATCGAGACGTAGCGACAATTGATAGATGCGTCAGTCGGCACGGTCGAGTTCCTGTTCGCGCACCTCGATAGCGTCTTCGATGCGGGCCAGTTCGAGCATTTTCTGCAATAGCTCCGCGTCGTAGTCGTCCGCCGGCACGTCTTCGCGCGACAGACGTAGCTGATCAATTTCTGCATTAAGAGTGTCGCGGTCCGCAAATAGGCTTTCAAGTTCGCGGTCCGAGCTTTGCGTTCGCGCGGCACCCAGTCGCGCGAGCGGAAATCGATCTGCGCGCAAGCCTTCAATGCGCGCGTGTTCGGTCCTGAGCTGGCCGTTGCGTTCGAAGAAGTCGCTGACCTGTCGTTCTGCGAAGCTGAATGATTCTTGCGCGGTGATTATCTGATTCTTGTCCGTGTCCGCGCCGGGGTCACTCAGTGCCGCCGCAAAAAAGGTGCCGAATCTCGTTGCATGGCGTTCGGCGCCGCTGCGCGTAGCGAGAATGAGCGTGCGCTTATCGTCCTGCAGTTTCTCGAAGATTGCACCGCTTGCGCTACTAGTGTTAACGAGAAGTTGATTCGCACTCGGCAATTCGTCCAGCATATCCGCAATATCGTCGCCGGTAAGATCAGGACCCGGAATGTTGAACTTGTACTCGTAATCGTCATAACTGCCGTGGCCAATCAGGAAAACCACAAGCTGGTCGTTTGCCTCGATTTGGTTTCCGAGCGCCTCGAAGTATTCGAGAATCGGATCCCGCGATGCGTCGTCACTGCGGAAAACTTTGATGTTCTCAGGCGGAGTCAATGACCTCGAAGCGCGTTCGATTGCCGCTATCTGCTCACCGAATTGTTCGGCATACTTTGGCTCTCCACCCAATCCCTCGATCACGACGACATGCAGATCGGCAAACGCGATGATTGGCGCTACCGCGAAGATTGTGCCGCCTATTTTCCTGAGCAGATTCAAATCGTTTTCCAGCGTCGACGCAGCAACCATTCGCCGGACTTAAGCAACAACAGCAGGAAAAAGGCAAACGGCGCGTCCCATACCGGTCGATACACCTGTTCGGTGATTCCGGCACTTGCGTAGCGGAGCAAATCAGTAATCCTGTCCAGACCGTCGGGCTCGAGAAATTGCCCGCCTGTCGCCTCCGACAGCCGCCCGAGCAGCGCGGTATTGGCTCTAAAATTGAAGTATTCAACCTGGCCCGACTCGAAGTAGGCACTGGCGCGAGCGTTCGCATACGTTTTGCCGTCCCGTTCGGCGATGGCTTCGAAAAACCAGGTCCCGGATGATGTCGGTGTGGTCTCCGCCACGAACACGCCGGGCTCGTCCGGACTCGGTATAACGTCGATCGCCCAGGATTCTCCGGCCGAATCAGAGACGACCGCAGAAACGCGGACGTCATCGACGGGTTCGAATTCGGCATCCCGAAACTCGGCGCGGAGCAAGATCGCCGAATCGCCATCGACCGTAGATGCGGATAGGGAGACCTTGCCGGGCGCGCTCGACACAAGCGCCCGCAGGAACTGCTGCCAGAAAGTTTCATGACGTTGATCTTCGACCGGCAGGCTCATCTGCCACCGCCAGGTGCCGCCGGACGCAAGAATGTATGTGTGTCCGCGTCCGAACGGCTGGGTCATGAGCAGTGGGATGGTTCCTCGGTCGGTCTGCACCTCGAGAAGTGCGATCGCTGCCGGCTTCAGGTTACCGGTTACCTGGTAGTCGGCAATGTCCGGCAGTTCCGCCCACATTCGGCGATTGTCATCCCGCGTGTCTGCGAGCCTCAGCATTTGTAGATCCGCGCCCTGAGTCGTGAGTACGGGTTTCGCCTTGCGACGAACGAAACTGTCAGTTGTCGACGGCGGTAGCGTTGCGGGTAGCAGGGCCGAAATTGTCGACTGTCCCCAACCGCCATTGCCAAGGCCGCTCGGGCCCGCGAGCATCAACAGACTGCCGCCACGCTCACTGACAAAATCTCGAATGATCTCGAGCTGTTCCGGCGAAAATGACGCGGCTTCGACACTGCCTATGATCAGCGCATCATAGGCAAACAGTTCGGCTCGCGTCGTGGGAAATCCATTCTCGAGATGTTCGGGCGACTCCAGTCCCTGTCGATAAAACTTGTTCGGACTAACCCGTAGTAAAGATGCGAGCTTGATCTTGTCGTCCGAATCTATGGCGCGGCGCAGGAATTTATACTCCCAGCGAGGCTCGCCTTCGAAATAAAGTATGCGATGCTCCTGATCCCCGACGTTTACGAGCGCTGAACGCCGGTTATTTCGGAGTTCCGTTTCGTTGGGGATGCCGTCAACAATGAAAGTGAGTTCGCGGTGACCCGCATCCCGAAGTTCGATGTCTACCCAGGCCGTTGACGCGGTGGAATTCGGACGCAGTTCGACGGCTTCGGACGCCAGCAGCTCGTCGCCATCGTAGACTTTCACGCGCGTGACGGCCGCCGTGTCGTGACGAATCGCGACTCTTGCGGACACGGTGCTGGCAGGCAACGCGCTGCTCGGCAACAGCACCTGATTGAGCTCGATGTCTTCGGGAACGATTTCGCGGCCGACACCAATCGTATGCACCGGTATCCCGTAAGCGGCAATCCTGGCGAGCTGATCCGCTGAGACGCCACCTGTCGTATCAGCGCCGTCAGAGACCAAAATAATTGCCGCCAGCGGACTGGATCTGGCGTCGTCGAGGATTGCAAGCAATGAATCCGCAATCGAGGTCACTGTGCCAGTCGGTTGTGATTCTTCGAGCGCGACAAGGTGTTTGGCGGTATCCGAAAATTCGTAATGCTGAAACGTCAAATTAAGCGAATCCTCGTCCGCTGCCACGGCAGCAAGCAGTCCGAGTGCGGATTCGAAACGCGACTCAGGTACACCGTTTTGCATGCTTTCCGAGCTGTCGACAACGAGAGCGACGCTGTTCTCACCAGGCTTCAGTGTCTCGGTTCTCAAAGCCGGCTGCTGCAGCATGACGAGCACGATCAGGAGCATGGTGAGCTGCAATATTCCGATCGCAAGCAACTGCGACGGTGTGGCGTGGGCACGGCGGCGCAAGAACAACAGCGAGATACCCAGCAGACCCAGCAACGCCAGCGAAACCGAAAGCCACAGCGGCCACTCGCCGGTGAAAACCAGTTCACTACGTAAAAAATCGCTACGCGAATACTTGAACAGGAACTCGAACATGGGCTGACAAGCAGTCCGTTAGTGTGTCATCGCATAAATCAGGTAGTTGATGCCGAACCGATAAGCCAGCGCGGTCATGTTTTCCGGATAGTCAGGCCAGTCGGCATGTTCCCAGGCATCGCCGATATCCATATTAAAGTTGATCGCGACCATTAGTCGCCCCTCGTCATCGTACACGCCACGCCAGTGCGGTGTGTATCCGTCACGTTCCCAAGTAACGCCGGAGTAAATGTACATGCGCGACGGAATCTGGATGCGATGATCGAGGTCATACAGTACATGGAATGCCTCATCATCTTCCGGAATTTCGACGACGGGCCGGTCCGGGAATACCTTGTGGAGTGAGGCGACGAACGCCATCCATTCCCAACTACCGTGAAAATCGTCGACCATGAGGAAACCACCGCGCAGCAAATAGTCGCGGAGTCTCGCGGCTTCCAGATCGTTCAGCACCCAGTATCCGACTTCCACGGCGTAGATCCAGGGATAGTCAAAAATTTCCTCGTCGAGCGGCTTCAATATACGTCCATTGTCGGCCGCCACGATATGCGTCAGACGATTGATCCCCTTCAGGAAATGGTGCTCGGCATCCGGCCAGTCGGTCTGCCACATTTCGCGGTGGCCACGACCGGAGCGGCCGTAGCGGTGCGTCGAATAGGCAAGCCTCACGAACTGGAATTCTCCCGATGCTTCGCGTCGGGTAGCCGGCATCACGCCATTGCCGGCTTCGGTCTCGCCCAGCACGTCCCCGGCAGCGAGCAGGAGCATGACGAGCGACACAAATAGCGGCTTGAGAGCAACTGTGGGCATGAGAGAGTATCGGGTCCGCAACCTGTAATGTCTCAGACCGTCTGATGACCGGATAGATTCACTTGATCTGCCTTATTGTCAAAAATCATTCCGTCAGGGCAGCCACTAATGCGTGAGTGCATAGACCATGTAATTAACGCCCAGCCGGAACGCATCGGCTGACGGGCGTAACGGCATGCCCGGCTGGCCGAACCATTCCCAGAAGTTTGCCAGGTCATTGTTGTAGCCGGCCACCATGACGACGTCGCCGACCTCATTGTACATCGCATAATACGTGACATGCCCGCCCGGCACGTATGGGTCCATGCCTTGCAGGTCATCGAGGTCGAAGTGGGCGTGAAATACCTGGTGTTCGATCTCAAGTGGCAACCATTCGTGATCCGGAAGAGCCCGGCGAACCTGTTGGCGCATAACGGCGAACTGGATCGGACCGTCGAAATCGTCAATGAGCACGAAGCCACCCCGATTAACGAACTCGCGCAGATTTTCGACTTCTTTTTCGGTAAGTCGCATTTCGCCGGGCTCGGAAACATACGCGAATGGAAACTCGAAAACATCGTCTTCGCCCAATTCGACGATGCGATATGACATTCGGTCAATGTCGATGCCTGTGGTTTCCTTGACGTACTGATTCAGGTTCCGATCCGAGTTCGGATAATTATGCGACCAACCATTGCCGCCGAACATCCCGTTGGCGCCGAAATGCCAGCGGGCAACGATTACTTCGGTATTCGGCGGTTCATTCTGCGTGGTGTACCGGTGACGCGCGCGCCACTGCGCTTCTGCGGTCGCAGCCGCTGACAACAGGGCGCCCGTGACAAGAAAGATCCAAAATATTTGCGGTCTGCGTGGCATGCGAATATGTAATGAGCCTCCGATCACCTGCTTGTCAGCTGCAGTGGTGCAACCGATCAAAAACAGTCGACGCCTTTGTAACTATGGCTGCCGATTGTCTTGAGACGCCTGCGCGTGTGCGACTGCCATCGTTTGTCCGAGCAACCACGGCAGAGACACTGCCGACAGCCATACGAGACGACGAGTGCAGTTAGTTGCCGATGACATCGATTTCTTGCGGGCGCGGGCCAGCATGCGTCGAATGATAAACCCTTTGGTCCGACCGACAGTAAAGAATTTCTTGCGAAAATTCAGGCTTGGGATTTAGCAGTGGCTGACCGCTTCTGCGGCCGGCAGCGTCGAGTTGACCTGCCAACCCTCAAATGTCCTACAACGACAGTCGATGACAGTCAATCCCTGTTGTGGCACATTGCATCGGTTGCGCGCTCACCGGGATATGACAACGGCCAAAGGGCACTTCGTGGAAAGAAGATTACTGATTCTGTCGGCGCTCGGTTGCTCGGGCATGCTCGCGCAGCCCGCTGCCGTCTGCGCTCAGGTATCGGCTGATCTGCGTGACGAGGAGGAAGTTGCCGAGATCACGGTCCGAGCGAACCGCGTGGCAAATACGCGGCCGGCAGGCGGCTACGCTGTACCGGCGACAGTGTTGCGATACGACCCGTTAACCGAATTGCAGTCGCGTGGAATGCCCGAAGGGCAGGCGGATGTTACCGTGCGCGGCGGGCTTTTCGAAAACACGGGATTCAGTGTGGGTGCGGTCACGATCATGGATCCGCAGACCGGACATTACTCCGCAGAAATACCGATCGACCCGGTGCTTATGTCAAACCCTGAAATTGTCACGGGAATCGACAATGCCCTACGCGGGTTCAATTCGAATATCGCCACGATCGACTATTCGCTGCGGGCGATCCGCGCCGGTGGTCGGGTAGTGATCGGTTTCGGCAACGATAACCTCGATTTTCAATCGCTGGGGTTTGCGGGTGTGACGACGACAAGCACAGACGCCGATCTGGGAATTGCGGTGTCGGGCGCGAGATCACATGGAGATGGCAGCCTGCCGAACGGAGATCATGAATTCAAACGGTTGAATGTGCAGTTGCAACGTGTGAGCGACGGTCTGCAAACGGACCTTATCCTTGCTTACCAGGATAAGTTCTACGGCTGGCCGGGTGCCTATACCGGATTCCCGTCTCTGGCAGAAACCGATCACACAAAAACGGCATTGATGCTCGCTAACCACCGTCATGATTTCGAGCATGGCTGGCTGCAGCTCGGCGCGTTCTATCGCAAGCTGGAAGATGATTACGACTTCGACCGTACGACGCAAGAATCCGACACACCCGGTTCATTCGATCACGAAACGGTTATTTACGCGATAGGCCTACAGGGATCGTGGCGCACCGGCAGAATCGCCTGGTCGTACGGCGGTCAATTGACGCAGGATGAACTCGTGCGGTCCACGGACCTGACCAACGGCTTTTTCAATCGACGACGTTACGTGAAATTCGGCCTGGTGTCGTCGATCCAGGTTGGCCAAAACCGGGACAGAATCACGACGATTCGTTTCGGCGCAACGATCGATGACACGAATCGCGACGCCAGCGCCGTCTCGCCGATGCTTGGTCTGACAGTACGCAGGGCGACGATCGATGGCACGAGCGAAGTCGACATCCAGTTAGGGAGTACGTCGCAGGTGCCGGGTTACACTGCCCTTAACTCGCGACCCGCCGGTCTGTTTGGCGGCAGAGCGGATCTCGGCCGCGAAAAAGCGCGGCAACTCGCAGTTTCTTATGCGCGGGAAACCGGGGACTGGAACAGCAGAGTGACCCTGTTTTATCGCGAGGACGACAATCTGGTCGACTGGACGTTTGCAAGTGGTGCGCCCTTCGCGCGGCAGGCGAATCCTGTTGATACCCGAGTCTTCGGTGTTGAGGTTTTTTACATGCGAAGCTGGTATGCGCTGGATCTGGTCGCCGGGTATACGTTAATCGATAAGGATGCCGACTATGGATCTGCCCTGGTCGACGCAAGTTTTTATGCACTCAATTTTGCACGCCATCGAGCCACTCTGGCGTTGCGGTACCGGATCGGCGGCGGCACCGAACTGCGCTGGGACAATGAGTACCGTGTGCAGGAGGACAATCCTCTGCGGTCGGGTTCCGACAATGCCTACGTGACCTCCTTGTCGCTCGACTGGACGCCTCGCAACGGTCGTGGCCTCGGATTTGCGGTCACTGCGGATAATCTGACGGACAGCGATTACCAGCAATTCCCCGGTACGCCTGCCGTGGGTCGGCAAGTAAGCGTCAGTGCGCGTTACGACTGGGACTAGTCGCCAATTATTGCGTGCAAAAGATGCATCTCATGGGTCATTTTGAGCCAGCCGTTACACCGAGCGTCTGATCCATTCAAACAGGTCGGCCATCACCTCGTCACGGTTTGTCTCGTTCAGCATTTCATGTCGGCCGTCGGCATAGACGGTGAGCGTGACGTGTTCGTGACCCGTATCCCGATAGCGTTCGGCAAGTCGCGCCATGCCGCGTGCGCCACCAACCGGATCCCGCTCTCCACCCATGATCAGTATCGGTAATTCCGCCGGGATCTTCATAATTGCAGCCGATGTAGAAATACCCAGTAAGCCGCCCAGCAAGTCGTGCCACAAACGACAGGTATACGGACCGCCACAAAGAGGATCGGCGACGTACCTGTCGACCTCGGCTTCGTCTCGCGACAACCAGTCGAAATCGGTACGGTGAGGCGCGAACGGCTTGTTGAAATTTCCAAAGCCGAGTTTGTCGAGTAGTGCACTGTGCCCGCGACGGCCCAATCGCCAGGCTTCGACGCCGGCCAGCAGTCGACCGATTTTGAGTTGCGCCCTGGACGGCCATGTCGACGCAGAGAGAACCAGCGCAGCGATCGATTGTGGCTGGCGCATTGCAAAATCCTCGGCGATATATGAACCCATGCTGTGACCCAACAGGGTCAGGGCCGCATCCGGGAAGCGCTTTTGCGCAAATTCGTTGACAAGCAGTGTATCGGAGATAACGAGATCCCAGCCGTCGTCGTCGGCGAAATGCCCCAAGATCCCGGATTGGGCGCCGTGACCGCGATGATCGTGCGTGATCACGGCGTAACCGCGGTCGTTTGCCGTCGCCGCGAAGCGCGCGTACCGGTCAGAATGTTCGCCCAGACCGTGCAAAACCTGAATAACTCCGCTTACCGTTTTCTTCGGCTCCCAGGTCTGCAGGTATACCTCGTGACGATTCTTGCCGCGCAGCTCGTGCCGTTGATGCCGGGACTCAGTCACGCCGGTGCCTGTCTTTCTGCATTCCGCGAACGGAACATGCCGCGGGCATGTAAAGGCGCGCGAGCCGATAATCCAGCGTCTAAGAGCGCACCGATCAGATTAAATTTTCGTGCCTTTTCGTGTCTGTGCCGCATGCCGACATCTTATACTCAATGCTCCTGGCCCAGTAGCCGCAGACCTGCCTTATGACTCATGATTGATCTTTATTACTGGCCGACGCCGAACGGGCACAAGATTTCCATAATGCTCGAGGAGTGTGCGCTCGATTATCGAACAATAGCCATCGATATTGGTCGCGGCGACCAATTCAAACCGGAATTCCTGCAAATCAGCCCGAACAATCGCATGCCCGCGATCGTAGATCACGATACAGGCATTTCGGTTTTCGAGGGCGGCGCGATCCTGATCTACCTCGCGGAAAAATGTGGCAAGCTGTTGCCTGTCGATGACCGCGCGCGTTTCGAGGTACTGCAATGGCTGTTCTGGCAGGCTGGTGGACTCGGGCCGATGGCGGGGCAGTTGAGCCATTTCGTCAATTACGTCGGTGAGCCCGTGCCATATGCACAGGATCGCTATGCGAACGAATATGATCGCTTGCTTGCCGTGATGGACGTGCGGCTGCGTAACCGCGATTTCCTGGCCGGTGATTATTCGATCGCCGACATAGCCTCATTTCCGTGGGTGTTGCCGTATCGCCGGCTCGGCAACGATCTGGATAAATTCAGCAATCTGCGCCGTTGGTTCGACGCTCTCAAGGAACGGCCTGCGGTGCGACGCGGCACCGAGCTGGGGAAAGACTGGCCGAGAAGCGAACGGCAAGGCGGCAAGGCGAAGAAATTGCTGTTTGGTCAAAACTCTGCAACCGTATTCGATGCCGCAAAATTTCTGGAAGATTGATTTGCGGAGACGGGCGGCATTCTGCATTTCCGTCACGGAGTCAAATACCGGCGGGAAAGTTCAGAATGTCTCATCTTTGCGCCAAGAAGTGATTCCGAGATGGGTCCTTGAAGCTCTATGACTGCAAAACGGCTCCGAGTCCGCGACGCGTGCGGATTTTTGCGGCCGAAAAAGGCATAAACTTCCGGCTCGTGCCGGTCGATCTTGCGAAAGGTGAGCAATACAGTGCCGAGTTCAGGGCCATCAATTCCGATTGTGTCGTGCCGGTACTCGAACTGGATGACGGTACCCGGATCAGCGAGGTTCTGGCGATCTGTCATTATCTCGAGGAACTCCAACCGGAACCCGCCCTGTTCGGGCGCACGGCGGCCGAGCGTGCGCAATCACTCATGTGGAACGCGAAAGTCGAGCAACAAGGCCTTTGGGCGATGGCAGATGCGTTTCGCAACGCGGCCAAGGGGCTGGAAGGTCATGCTTTGCCCGGCCCCGACGCATTCGCGCAGATTCCCGAACTTGCCGAGCGTGGCCGACGGCGGGTCGAGCTGTTCCTGCAAAAGCTGGATCAGCAGCTCGAGGGTCGGGATTTCATCGCCGCCGATTTCTACTCGATTGCCGACATTTCGGCGCTCGTCGTCGTCGACTTCGCGACGTGGATCAAGATCGTCGTACCCGATGCGTCGGCGAATCTGAGGCGCTGGTACGAAGCATGTTCATCCCGGCCGAGCGCGAAAGCTTGATGAAACCGATCGCGAAATTGCCACTTCCCCCACGATCCTGAACAGCGGGCTACCCTTTCTGTCTTGCCTGTTCGGCCTCGGTCAGCGCGCCGAATCCAAGCCACAGCAATATTCCGAGCTTGATCATTTCGAGAGTCGAATTGATGCCGTGCGCCAACGACGGTGGGGGCTCCCGACCGGCGAGAATTTCCTGCGCGCGTCCGGCGAGTTCGGGCAAAAGCCAGGTCGACTGTGCAATGACGATAATTGCGAGCAATGCGCACATCGCCCACCAGCGCCGTGCCCGGCCAGATATTCTCACGACAATCAGCAACAAGATCAGGGCTACGAGTTCCGCTTTGTTGAGCCAAATGAATACCACCCGCGCGACGTCGAGCGCGACGGGCCGGGTTGTCGCAGGTGCCGAAAATTCTGCAGGAATCGCGAGTACAGCTACCCCGAACGTCATGCCAAACCAGGCGAAACACACCCAGGCCGGGTTCTTGAAGCTATCCGCTAACGCTTTGCGGGATAATCGCACTGTGGCAGGCCCCTTGTTTTCCGTGCTTGCCCGGAGCAAGCTCTGTGATAGTCCGAGTGTACAAACGATATGACGGCGGCGACAGAATCACAACTGGCTGCATCTGTGCTCATGATTCGCCCTGCGCGCTTTCAGAGCAATCCAATGACCGCAGCTTCGAATCGGTTTCAGGTCGCGTCCGACGTGTCTCCCGACGAGCAGCAACGCCTGGCTTGCACGGAATTCGAGCGTCTCGCAAACGCGTTACGCGATAGCGGTGTCGAGGTTATCGTTGCGATCGACTTACCGGAACCGCACACGCCCGACGCAATATTTCCAAATAACTGGGTCAGTTTTCACGCGGACGGAAAAGTCGTACTGTACCCGATGGAGGCAGAGAACCGCCGCATCGAACGTCGCATGGACGTCATCGAAAGCCTGGTCGCCGAACCAGGTTTTCGCGTTGATGAGATCGTCGATCTTACAGGGCACGAACATCGCGGACATTACCTTGAAGGTACCGGCAGCATGGTATTGGATCGTGCCAATCGAATAGCGTATGCGTGCCTGTCGACACGTACGCACCTCGACCCGCTTGGAGACTTCGCGCAACGGCTCGATTACGATGTTGTTGCGTTCGATGCTGTCGATCGAAACGGCGTGCCGATTTATCATACGAATGTCTTGATGAGCATCGGCGAAGAGCTCGCAGTAATTTGTGATACAGCAATCGCGCGCGATGATCAGCGCACGGCGGTTCTGAATCGATTAACCGAATCGGGGCATGACATCCTGTCGATAAACACCGAGCAGCTGAATGCGTTCGCCGGCAACATGCTTGAGCTACGTAATAGCGACGATGAGCGGCTGATCATAATGTCGCAAAGGGCCTACGACTCTCTGAACCAACAGCAGCTGCAGAGACTTGACGATAACGGTAAGATACTCGCCGTCGCCATTGACAATATCGAGCAGCTCGGCGGCGGCAGCGTGCGCTGCATGCTTGCGGAAATTCATTTGCCGAGAAGCGGCTAAGCCTCTTTAATTCTCGGTTTCTGTCCTTATCTCGCTCGCAAGCGCCTATCGTGCAGCAAAGGAGTTTCCTCATGGCCAGAATCGAACCATCCCAGAAGCTCATCGTGAGCGTCATTGCCATCGTCGTTGCGTCCTTTATCGCGCTGCAGTTCGCCAAGACGATTCCACCCGGCCGGGTGGGCGTCGCGACCCTGTTTGGCAACGTCCGGCAGACCGGTTATCCACAGGGTCTGCATATCCCGGTCAACCCGCTGTATAGCTGGACTTTGTATGATGCCCGCGAGAAAACTCATCTCGAGACGGCGGCGGTGCCGAGCCAGGATCAGCTGCAAACGCGACTCGATGTCAGCGTGCAATTTCGAATAGACGGCAGCATGGCGCCGCGCATTCTCGAGGAGACCGGCGACGCTGACACAGCGGTCAGAGTTCATCTGATACCCAAGATGCGCTCGCTGTTACGCGAGCAAGGCAAGAGCATCAGGCGCGCTGAGGACTTCTTTCTCGAAGAGACCCAGGAAACTCTGCAGACAGCGTTGACAGAGGGCCTTCGGGACTTCCTCGCCCCCAAGGGCATCATCGTCACAGCCGTATTGATTCGTGACATCACGCTCCCGCCATTTATCGTCGAGGCGATCGAACAGAAAAAAGAGCGGGAACAGGCTGTCGAGCGTGAACGTGCGGAACTCGAGCGCGTCAGGACGGAGCTTCAGCAGCAGGTAGCCCGCGCCGAGGCCGGCCGCGCGGCGGCCGAGCAGGAAGCTGCGCGTAAAGTCATATTGGCGGATGCGCAAGCCTATGAAATCACCCAAATCAACAATGCGATTGCAAAGAATCCGGCGTATATTCAGCTGCAGTCACTCGAGGCGCTCAAGTCGATTTCAAAGGACCCGGCAAGCAAGATGTACTTCATGGACGGATCGAGCCCGATGCCGCTGCCATTGATGCATCTCGGCGATGCGCAGACACTGCAGCGCTGATCGCTCGACAGGTCACGACATTTTGTAACGAGAGGCCGGGCGACCCGCTCCCGATTTGTTGTTTGTGAGAATTCTAATAAAGTGACATCGATGAGCGCGAGTAATGACAAGATTCTGATGTGCCCGCCCGACCATTTCTCCGTCGAATACGTGATTAATCCATGGATGGCCGGTAACGAAGACTCACTCAGTCCCAGTCGTGCCAAAATTCAATGGCAACGTCTGCGGGACTCGTTGGCAGAGTATGCGGACATCGTTACGATCGAACCGAATGCGAAGCTACCGGACATGGTGTTTACGGCAAATGCCGGCGTCGTGTACGGCAACAAAGCAATTGCCAGCCATTTTATGCCCCATGAACGTCGCCCCGAAGAGGCAATATTCAAGAAGTGGTTTCGCGATTATGGATTCGAGCTTCTGGACCTGGACGAAAACATCGGCTTCGAAGGTGCGGGCGATTGTCTGATCGACCGTCGCGGCAACTGGATCTGGGCGGGTTACGGATTCAGAACCGAAATCGAGGCGCATTCGGAAATACAGAAGTTCTTCGACGTCGAACTCGTATCGATTCGATTAACTGACGCGCGCTTTTATCATATCGACACCTGTTTTTGTCCGCTAACAGACGGTTTTCTCATGTATCATCCGCCGGCATTCGATTACGAGTCCCGCATCGCGATCGAAAGTCGGACTCCACCGCATAAACGCATCGTCGTCGACACGGCCGATGCGGGAAACTTCGCCTGTAATGCCGTTAATATCGACGATCAGGTTTTTCTGCACAAAGCGTCAGATCCGCTTAAAGCGCGTCTGATGCTCGCTGGTTTCCGCGTGCACGAAATCGAATTGACGGAATTTCTGAAAGCAGGCGGCTCCGCGAAATGTCTGACGCTCAAGTTGACCGAGCCGGTTCGGGGAGCATGAAAAGCGCGCACCAATACGGCATTCGGCCAAAGGATCCCGGCGCACACCTGTACGAGGTCACTCTGACGGTCGAGAATCCGGCTGCCGACGGACAGATCATAGCGATGCCGGCATGGATTCCAGGCAGCTACATGATTCGTGACTACGCCAAACACGTGGTCGCAATGAGCGCCGAATCGGACGGACGGTCGGTCCCTATCGAAAAGCTCGACAAGAGCCGTTGGCAGGCCGCGCCAACGGACAGGCCGCTGACATTTATCGCCGAAATCTACGCCTACGATCCGAGTGTCCGCGGCGCGCATCTTGATACCACGCATGCGTATTTCAATGGGCCGTGCGTATTTCCCGAAGTCGTTGGCCAGGAAAGCGACAATTGTATCGTCGAAATCCTTCCACCCGATCCGCCGCTGGGGAACGATTGGCGTGTTGCCACGGCGATGTACCGCAAAGGTGCGAAAGCATACGGTTTTGGTCATTACGAGGCGGCCGATTATGCGGAGTTGATCGATCACCCAGTCGAAATCGCGCCGTTGTCGATCGGGGAGTTCGAGGTTAGAGGTATTCCGCACACGATTGCGATTCGCGGCAACACCCGCGCCGACATGGCCCGTCTGTGCCACAATTTGCAGAGTTTGTGCACCGAACATATGGCGCTGTTAGGTGCACCGGCAGATTTCGACCGCTACCTGTTTCTGCTGCATGCGCCAGGCAGCGGCTATGGCGGGTTGGAGCACCGCTGGTCGTCGAGTCTCATTTGCTCGCGCGATAACCTGCCGGCCCGAGGTGATGTCGACGTCAGTGAGGGTTACCGGACGTTTCTCGGGCTCGCGAGCCACGAGTATTTTCATCTCTGGAATATCAAACGCCTCAAGCCTGCCGCGTTCACACCTTACGACCTATCGGCGGAGATCCATACCGGATTGTTGTGGGTCTTCGAGGGCATTACGTCGTATTACGACGACCTCGTACTCGCGCGGTCGGGCCTGATCACGATCGAAAGTTACCTCGAATTGCTTGGGCAAACGATTACCCGCGTTATGCGCGGCAGCGGGCGTTTTCGACAAAGTATCGAGGAATCAAGTTTCGACGCGTGGACAAAATTCTACAAAAAGGATGCCAATGCAAGCAATGCAGTCGTCAGCTATTACGCGAAAGGGGCACTTGTGGCGTTGACGCTTGATCTTAAACTGCGCAGCGAGACCGACCGTCAAGTGTCGCTCGACGATGTCATGCAGACCTGTTGGCAGCGCTGGGGCGAGACTCGCGCAGGTATGCCCGAGCATGGTTTCGAAATCGTCTGCGCCGAGGTTTCCGGTTTCGATCTCGAAGACTTCTTTGATGCCGCGGTGCGCGGCACCGGCGAGCTGCCTCTCGAAAAAATGTTAGCCAGTCACGGCGTCGCGTTGCATTTGCGACGTTCGACGGGGCCCGACGATAAGGGCGGCAAGCCGGCAGAATTGGACGCACAGGCCGAAGTTTGGCTCGGTGCCTCGCTCGTCGACAAAGATGGCAGATCGGAATTTACCGTCGTGCACAATGGTGGCCCCGCGGAGCAGGCGGGTATTGCGCCCGGGGATGTTGCAGTGGCGCTCGACGGGCTTGTGCTCGCTGCAGCGACCTGCGAGAAGCGGCTGCGAAGCTATCGAGATGGCGACGTAGTCGAAGTCGTCGTATTTCGTGAAGATCAGCTCATCGTGACGGAGTTGCGTCTTGCGGCTGCGCCAACGAATACCTGCTACCTGCAGTTAATCACCGATGCAGACGAAAAAACCGAATTGCGTCGATCCGTTTGGCTGCAGAGCCGCATTCAAATCGAGTGACGCAGCAGCAGTTTTCAAAATTTCATGCGTTATCTGGCAAATCCCCGGCTGCGACTTTACATCGGCGCGGCGCTGATCAGCCTTTCACCGGTCTGGGTAAGGCTTGTCAGTGTGCTACCGACGACGAGCGGTTTC
>Ga0224497_10001256_pt1 | contig 16392 bp, 10 predicted proteins | sample SF_Jul11_sed_USG_4_FD_167970 | JGI IMG/M metagenome (GOLD analysis project Ga0224497, IMG submission 167970) | Sediment microbial communities from San Francisco Bay, California, United States - SF_Jul11_sed_USGS_13 | ecosystem: Environmental > Aquatic > Marine > Sediment | place: USA... | reverse complement strand
TGGGTACAAAGAACGCGGGGACGATCGGAATTGCCGGCCACTTTGGGCGTTCACGCGTTTCAAATAGCGACGTTACCGAAGACATCGGTTCCTACGGCGTTGCGGTGGACTGGAAATTTCCGATCGTAAAGCGATTGACCGCTGCCGGCGAGGCATTTTTGGGAGAAAATCTGGGTGGATTTCAGGCAGGAATTTTTCAGGGATATAATTCGGATTTTGGCGTCCCTTCCACGAGTCTGGGATCTAATCCACGAGGAGTCAGGTCAATTCGAACGCACGGCGGATGGCTCCAATTGGGATGGAAAGTTCCCGCTTTTGAGGACCGCTTATCAATATACGGTTCATTCGGCATTGACGATCCAAGGAACCGGGACCTGATCAGCGTGAGTAATCGAAATTTCAGGTCGCGCAATCGCGGATATGCTTTTGACGCCATATATGACTTCTCGAGCCAGTTCGGATTGGGCTTTGAGCTCAGAAGGCTTGAGACGGATTATATTTTGGGGTCAAGATCTTCTTCAAACCACTTCAACCTGGGTGCGAAATACTCGTTTTGAAAATGAATTTTCGACCCGAATTGGGCCTGGATTCCTGAAAGAAGAATCCTGGTTGAGCCTGTCATTCGTTCCCGATGCGCTTACAGAAGCGCCGCCAGATCCGGGCTCGAATTATCTCGTGCGGTACACGTCTTCCGTGTGAATTTAGTATAACCCCACCAAGTAACAGTGGGCTTTGATCCTCTCAGTGTCCTTGCAGAGCCAGCTGCTCGCTTCTCACAGCTTCGGCATCGAAATTCGATACCCGATTTCGTGACCGCCGGTCGATTCTGTCCGGGTGCTGCACCTCTGTTTATCCCGGGTTTTGGATATAGAAAACTTCCTTAGAAAATCCCGTACAAATGCGATCGACACGGGATCGGTTGACTTCCCTCGAAGCCAATAATGAGAGAGAATAAGGGCACGCCACGCGCGGAAATATGTCAATTGAAAAGAGGTTACGGACGTGAATATAACTCATGCGAAAGGAAAAAGAATCTGGGCCTATACCTTTGAAGAGTTCGAAGACCCGAAACGCGAAGAAGGCAAGATGCTGCTTGGAGGCAAAGGCGCGGCACTTGCGTACATGACCAGCATCGGACTTCCGGTGCCTCCCGGTTTTGTGGTTACTACGGAATGCTGCAATGCCTACCATGCGAACCACAACATATACCCTGACGACACATGGGCGCAGGTAATGGAGAAGCTTGCCTCCGTAGAGTCAAAACTCGGCAAGGGTTTTGGTGACACTGAAAATCCACTTCTGGTTTCGGTAAGGTCTGGATCTCCTTTCTCGATGCCCGGCATGATGGACACCGTCCTAAATCTAGGGCTCAATTCATCGACCGTAAACGGCCTCGCGAAGCAAACAAAAGACGAACGGTTCGCATGGGACGCGTACCGGCGTTTTATCGGTTTGTTCGGACAGATCGTCTTGGGGGTCGAACACGAAAGATTCGAGCGTGTATTGGACCGCTTCAAATATGGCGGACGCAGCGACACGGATTTGTCGGTTGAGGAGCTCCACGAGATAGTCGACGTTTTCAAGCGAATTATCGAGTCGGAAGGCCGGCAGGAGTTCCCGGAAGATCCTGAAGAGCAGCTAAAAATGGCAATTGGGGCAGTTTTCGACTCCTGGATGGGGAAACGCGCGGTTGACTACCGTAAGGTTCATCGCATCCCTGACGACCTTGGAACAGCAGTTAATGTGCAGGCGATGGTGTTCGGCAACTTGGGAGAGTCGAGCGGAACAGGTGTTTGTTTTACGAGGAACCCGGCAACCGGCGAGAAGACGCTTTATGGCGAGTATTTGACGAACGCCCAGGGCGAAGACGTGGTCGCCGGAATTCGGACCCCCAATGCGATATCGCATCTGAAAGAAGCGTCTCCGAGGATTTATGAAGAACTCACGAAGATTACGGACCGGCTCGAGGCTAACTACCGCGATATGCAGGATATCGAATTCACCTTCGAGCAGGGTAAACTCTTTATCCTTCAGACCCGCGCCGGCAAACGAACGGGCGCGGCCTCTGTGCGGGTCGCAGTCGAAATGGTGAAAGAGGGTTTGATAGAAAAGTCAGAGGCTTTAAGAAGGATTACGTCGGACCAACTCGATCAACTTCTGCATCCGATGATCGATCCGAACCTTAAATTGCGGCCGATCGCGCAAGGCCTCCCGGCAAGTCCGGGCGCAGCACACGGGGTTGTGGTTTTTCTTCCTGATGAAGCCGAACAAATGGCGGAAGAAGGCAAACAGGTGATTCTGGTGAGGCGGGAGACCAGCCCGGATGACTTTCATGGGATGGTAGTTGCGAACGCGATCCTGACCGAACACGGAGGCATGACAAGCCACGCGGCAGTCGTTGCGCGGGGTATGGGAAAACCTTGTGTAGCGGGCGCTACAGGGCTGAATATCAACTATGGACACCAGGAATTTGTCACGGGAGATATTACAGTCACAAAAGGTGACTGGATTACTGTTGACGGAACAACAGGTCGGGTTTTTATTGGGAAAGCGGCGACTGTGCAGCCGAAACTGGATAAGGACTTCGAACTGTTAATGAAATGGGCTGATGAGACCCGAAGACTCAGGGTATTCGCCAATGCCGATACCGGCCCCGACGCAAGCACAGCACGCGGATACGGTGCGACGGGAGTCGGATTGTGCAGGACCGAGCACATGTTCTTCGGGGATGATCGACTTGAGATAATGCGGGAAATGATTCTTGCAGCGGGCCCCGGTGAGCGGGAAAAGGCGCTGTCGAAATTACTGCCTATGCAACAGCAGGATTTCACTGAGATCTTTCGCGCGATGGACGGGCTTTCAGTAACCATAAGGCTCTTGGACCCACCGCTGCATGAGTTCCTTCCGAACAAAGTGGAACTGCTTGAAGAACTCACCGAGATGAAGTTCAGCGCCCGGCGTGCGAGCCCCTCGGAAATGAACTTACTCCTTGACGAGCTCAGCGAAAAACGCGCTTTGCTGCGCCGGGTCGAGCAGATGACCGAAACTAACCCGATGCTCGGCCTTCGCGGCTGCCGACTTGGGATCCTCTCGCCCGAGGTGACCCGGATGCAGGTCCGCGCCATTTTTGAAGCCGCCTGTGAGGTGCAAGGCGAGGGCATCACAGTTCTTCCTGAGGTGATGGTCCCGCTCGTTTCGACCAGCGAGGAACTTGAAAATCAGGTGACCTTGATCAGAGAAACGGCGGAAACGGTAATAAATGAACACGGCGCCGAACTAGATTATTTGGTTGGAACGATGATTGAGCTGCCGAGGGCCGCGCTGGTGGCTGACCAGATCGCGCATTTTGCCGACTTTTTCTCCTTCGGAACAAACGACCTGACACAGACCACTCTCGGACTCAGCCGCGATGACGCCGGCAGATTCCTGCCACGGTATGTGGATCAAAAGATCTATCCTGACGACCCTTTTCAGACCCTCGATGTCGACGGCGTTGGCCAGCTGATCAGGATCGCCGTCGAAAAAGGCAAAATGGCGAACCCAAACCTGAAGATCGGGATATGCGGAGAACACGGGGGAGATCCGAGGTCAATCTCGTTCTTTAACGAGATCGGTCTCGATTACGTAAGCTGCTCGCCGTTCCGTGTGCCGATCGCCAGACTCTCGGCGGCCCACGCCGTACTTGAAGAATAGGCCGCGAAAGAATGATTTGTAAGTGATCATTCCGCAGCCCGGAACGATCCAGGCCCTGAGCCACAAACCCGGGTGGGGTGATAGACCTGACTGCCGAAGACTCGGTTTTCATGATGGAATACCGACTCCCGTGCTCAACTGATTGTCGGCCGGTACATCTATGCGCAAGTCCCGTGACTTTCGCCCGATCTTGGTTTGTCATCCAGTCGCCAAGTGTGTATTTTGAGATGTGCATTTTTGATAAGCAAGAATTATTGGTCGATTATTTTTGGTAATGTTTATTTCATTTGGGCGCACCATTCGAACTCAAGACCCACTCAATATTTTATGCCCCATGACTGGTTCAGGCAGACGGCACTTTCCCAAAAAAGCCAATCCTTCCCGCCTTCCTGATTCGTCCAACGGGCTGCCGCCGGCAAATTGGACGCGGCTGCGCGAAATCGGTAAAGAATAGCTGGAGACGAATATGACGATGACACTGGATGGGTTTATGGATGATGTGATCCGGCGGAGCCCGGGCGAACGGGAATTTCATCAGGCCATCGCGGAAGTCGCCGAATCACTGCTCCCATTTCTCAATCAGAATCCGCGTTATCTCGAAAAAAAGATTCTCGAGCGTCTTTCGGAACCCGATCGCGCCGTAATGTTTCGCATCACGTGGCAAGACGACAACGGGGCGGTTCAGGTAAACCGAGGCTACCGTGTTCAGTGGAACAACGCAATCGGCCCCTACAAGGGCGGTCTCCGGTTTCATGAAAGCGTAAATCTGAGCATATTGAAGTTTCTGGCGTTTGAACAGACATTTAAAAACAGTCTTACTGGTCTTCAAATGGGCGGGGGCAAGGGCGGCTCCGATTTTGACCCGAAGGGGAAATCCGACGATGAAGTGATGCGATTTTGTCAGGCTTTCATGACAGAACTACAAAAGCATATCGGCCAATACACCGATGTCCCGGCTGGCGATATCGGTGTCGGCTCACGTGAAATCGGGTTTCTTTTCGGTCAATACAAGAGGCTTGTGAGAGAATTCACGGGCGTGTTGACCGGAAAAGGGCTCGAATACGGCGGAAGCCTTATCCGTTCAGAGGCAACGGGTTACGGTGCCACTTACTTCCTCGAAAGCATGCTTGAGCATGTAGGTGACAGCATCGAAGGCAAGACTGCCCTTATATCCGGTTCGGGAAACGTCGCGCAGTACGCCGTCGAAAAGATCAACGATCTCGGCGGGAAGGTCGTCACCGTATCCGACTCATCCGGTTTCGTTTACGACAAAGACGGTATTGACACGGAGAAGCTGGCCTTTATTGAAGATTTGAAGAATGTAAAACGCGGCAGAATATCCGAATACGCTAAAGAGTACTCTGTTGAATATCACGAAGGAATGAAGCCCTGGAATGTGCCATGCGACCTTGCATTGCCATGTGCCACACAAAACGAAATCGATCTCGAAGACGCTGCCTCGCTGGTTAAGAATGGCTGCAAAGCTGTTTCGGAAGGTGCGAATATGCCCACTACGACTCAGGGCGTGAATGTATTTCAGGAAGCCGGCATCATTTACGGTCCGGGAAAGGCAGCTAATGCCGGCGGTGTTGCGGTATCCGGTCTTGAAATGACCCAAAACAGTGCCCGAATAAAATGGTCCCGTGAAGAAGTCGATGAACGCCTTCAGAAGATCATGAGGCAGATACATATGTCCTGCGTTGAACATGGCAGTAACGGGGATAAGACTGTGGATTATGTTAGGGGAGCGAATGTCGCCGGTTTTATAAAGGTCGCCGATGCGATGCTCGCACAGGGAATTACTTAACGCCCGTTTAAACTCCGTTTTTGTTCGACCTGGTCCCGGCAGACGTAAGAAGCAGCTCCATTCTGATATCAGCCCGGCTGTAAGGCGTTTCAGGATTGAGAGGGATTTCCCTGAAACCGAATTTCCTGTAGAGCTGAATTGCCGGTACCTGCTTACGGTTTGATTCGAGCACGATACGTTCAAAACCATTTTTTCGGGCATATTCGATAAAGGCTTCCATTAGCTTGTCCCCGATCCCGTAACCTCGATAACCGTTTGTGACCGCCATCTTCGCAAGCTCTACGCAATTGTCGCCTTCGGGAATCATTGCGACGGTCCCGACAGCCTGTCCATCGACTAACGCAAAGAAAATCTGCCCTCCCTTTCCAATGACCGAGGTTTCCGGATTGTCCAGTTGTTCGCGGTCATGCTCCTCGACCTCGTACATCTCTTCTATCCATTCGTAATTCAGCCGTCCGAAACAGGGCGCGAGGGATTCAGAATAAAGTTCGATACTGACCGGATCCTTTGGTTTCACGGCGTCCAATGTACGCGCCCTGAAGCCACTCTTCGCAATCTTATCCTCGAGGAGCGACAAAAACGCGAGTGCGTCAGTTTCCGGGAGCATTTTCTTGAGGCTGGCGGTACCGGCCGCCCAAACCTTCTCGAATTCAGGCATCATATCGACAGCGCGCCGAGAGAGTTTCATGATCCGCTTCCGGTTGTCCTTTCCGGACTTGTCAGCCTCCAGATATCCCGCCTTGTGCATCTTGTTTACGATACTCACGACCGAGGGGTGGCTGAACCCGATCCGCCGAGCGATGTCGCCGACGGTCAACGGGCCGTATTGTTCCAGCAATTTGAAGACGGCGTACCAGTTGGGTTCAATATCCATTCCCAGGTCCCGGTAGAGTCTTCGTCCGTCATGCAGCATGTTGTCGCTCAGACGCTTGAGCCTTGTGACAAACGAAAGGAAACCCAAATCTGCCAAAAAGTCTTGTGACATCGTCCATGCCTCCCATTAGGTAGTGGACTACATAATAATATGAAGGATTTTAGGTAGTCAACTACATAATACTTCAGGGAATTGAAAATGCCCTGAGCCATCGTAGATGGCGGTAGCGTGTAGCCCATAGCGAAAACCGCAGGTCAAGCTATGGGATCGCCGCGGCCAAAACGTGTTTTAGCCCTCGTTGAGGGCGGCAGAAATATAGACGGATGATTGATTGAGGACACCGATTCGGGTCCCAGGCCCTGCGGGCGCGACATGTATCAGCGTGGGTGGTGGAGCGAAGCGGAACCCCGGGCATAGGTACCCAACAAATGATGAAGCCCCGGCGGGGCGAAATCAGAAATCGGCCCGCGAAACATACAAAAAACATGCAATCAGGGAATTGAAAATGCCCTGAGCCATCGTAGATGGCGGTAGCGTGTAGCCCATAGCGAAAACCGCAGGTCAAGCTATGGGATCGCCGCGGCCAAAACGTGTTTTAGCCCTCGTTGAGGGCGGCAGAAATATAGACGGATGATTGATTGAGGACACCGATTCGGGTCCCAGGCCCCGCGGGCGCGACATGTATCAGCGTGGGTGGTGGAACGAAGCGGAACCCCGGGCATAGGTACCCAACAAATGATGGAGCCCCGGCGGGGCGAAATCAGAAATCGGCGCGCGAAACACACGAAAAAACCTACAAACGCAGCACTATTCCAACACTACAAGCGCCGTCTGTCCGCCGCCCTGGGTGACGTTGACCAGTGAATCAGAAGAAACGCGCACCATCCCGCCCTCGATCTTGTTTCTAAACAAGAAAGGGTCAAAATCGACAAGCAGGCTTTCGACGTGGGCGCTTTCGTCAAACACGGGAAACTCGTGCATCTGGATCGGCACCCGTTCCTGCATTACAAACGGAGCGGAGAGTGCTTCATTTAAAGCGTTATCCCACTCCTGCTCCGACGATTCCCAGCCCAGAGTGATGCCTTTGCCGCCGTAATCGTCATTCGGCTTGATCAGGAATTCCTCGCGGTTATTCCGGGCAAATTCGATCAGATCAATCCGGGAGCCTTTATGATCCGTCTTGCACTCCGCGACCCTGCGTGTCCATGGAATGTGCTTTCGTATGGCGTTGAGCTGTTCGGGGGTAAACAAATTGGCAAATTCTCCGTCGGAAAAAATCGAGAATAGCGCTTTCTTGTGAGGAATCTTGACACGAAAGGAGTTTGCCATGCAGAGATTTCCGTCGACGTAGGCCTTGATCAGCGGATGGTTTTCCCCGAACTTTTCAAGCAACTCATTGATCAGGACCCTTTTGTACAGAATATCGATTTCGAACGACCCGGCTGCGAGCGTTTTTCCGTCGTAATCCAGTTCCGAGGGATCCAATATGATCGACGGAAAGCCCATCGATTCGAAATAATCCTTCAATACCTCGAACTCGGCTTCGGTAGAAACACCTTCCCAGTCGACGATCGAGATATTCGGCTTCGATTTCGAGCCTCCAAATTCGCGATAGGTCTGAAACAACGCCCGCAAAAGGAATCGTCGCGGCCGCGGAAGCCAATGCGGATGATCGCTGAGGAATTGTTTTGTTAAAGGCACCCGTTCGAGCACCTTCTCAAGCTGCATCTGATCACCTACACCAGCCGGGGTTTCGGCGTTGTATTCCAGAAACTTAAAATCAGTTCCATCGACAAAGGTGTCAAAACGGCTGGTAACCGAAGTTACCGAATAACCCGGCTCGACCTTCGCGTGCCGTTTTTCCAATGGGGTCAGATCAAGCAGTTCCAGAAGTGAATCATCCTTGAGAGCCGCCGCCGTCACCGCTTCGGCCGCCTGCGCAAGACACTCCGCTGCCTCGACGATCGAATCATATAAGGCTCTGGAAATGAAATGTGGTCTGAGAAAGGGACAGGTCGGCCGGTCACCGTAGAGCAGACCAAGTTCGCCCTGGACACGCAACAACTCCGCAAACAGCCTGTTGTCTGTTTCGTAAGCACTTATAAGTTCTTGGTTTAACTCGCGTATCAGGCTTTCGGTGTCGAGGTTCATTTAACCGTTATGTTAGCAGAGAAGAAAATGAAAAAGGAAAAACGGAAAATGGAAATGGAAAATGTGATTTGAAAAATGGACCTGCCAAGCTCAAGCCCGAATATGATTAAAGTTGGATAACGAGAATTCACGTTGTCCATATCTCCTAATACGATACTTCGAACGTGCTAATCAATTGAATGATCAAATGGGCGCCAGCCAAAAAGCACGACGCCCTTTTTTCATTTTCGATTTTAATTTCCCATTGACTACGGCAATTTCCTGTCTTTGAATGCCTCAAAAAACTCGGTATGACGGCTTGTCAGAGGTATTTTTCGACCCCCAATAAAGAGATGCTCGACATTTGTCGTGGCTTCGAGGATATCTCCTTTGGTGACAACGATATTCGCATCCTTGCCCGCCTCAATGCTGCCGACCCTGTCTGCAATACCCAGAATCTGCGCGGGATAAAGAGTGACGCTCTTTAGGGCATCATCTTTCGAAAGCCCGAATGCAGAGGCGAGTCCAGCCTGGTACGGCAGCTCGCGGACTGCGGCACCATTGTCTCCGGTGGAGATACAAAACGAAACTCCCGCTTTTTTCATCAATGACGGCGCTTCAAACAGGACGTCGTAAGGATCATCTTCTACCGACGGATTGCTGTGAATCTCGGTATAGATCACGGGAATCGAGGCCTTCGAAAGTTCATCGCCGACCTTCCAGGCCTCACGTCCGCCCAGGATGATCGCCTTGATTTTCATCTCATCGGCAAAAGCAATCAGACCCTTAATATCACGAGCCCTTTGTACGTTAAATAAGATCGGCTTTTCGCCCCTCACATACGGAACCATCGCGGCCATCTTCAGATCCGTATCGGGCACCGGCAATGAAGGGTCTTTCGCGTACGCATCACGGACCTCGCCATAACGCTTTGCCGCGTGAAAGACTTCTTTTAAATCCTTGAGACGGTTGTCACGGCGCTTTACGGCGGCCGCGAAATCAATTAACCGGGGCCCGACGCCGGGTGTAAAGCCCGCGAAAGTGCTGATTTCCGGGAAGTTGATGACCAACGCAAAATGCGAGACAAACTCCATCTCGGACTGCGTCGCGCCGTTCAGGTTGATGATCGCCGACTGCCCCGAGATAAGTCCGCTGGCGGGCCTGGAAAGTACCGTTGTGATCCCATTCACGCGCGTGACGTTTATATGCGACGTATGCGGGTTGATCGCCAGAATCGCCTGTGCATTTGCATTGATGTTCCCCGTTTCCGCGTTATCAACCGTACCTTCGACACCGTTGCCGATTTCGAGCAGACCCATAGCCGTGCCGGCATCAATCATGCCCGGATAGACGTTCATCCCGGTGCCGTCAATTTCCAGGGCGCCGCTCGGAACGGCCGCATTTGTACCAACCGCAGCAATCTTTCCATTACTTATTACGACAGTTCCCTTTTCAATAACAGTTCCTGAGACCGTGTAAATAGTCGCATTCGTAATTGCAAATGTACCAGCGAGACCGGTCTTATTTTGGTCGGCCGGACCGTTCTGACCGAGAACTCCAAGAGCGAGAAATGCCAGGAGAAGGAAAAAACAACTAAATCGACTCATATTTGAAATAGACCTCATTATTGAACGCCTCCTTTCAACGCTTCGGGCGTTTTCTTTGTTTCTTCGGGCTTCTTCTCATCCTTCTTCTCATCTTTCTTCGCCTTTCCGCGTTTGCTCGGCGGCAGGTTGGGTTCCATCGCCTCAAGCCGCTTGCGTTCCTCTTCAAGCTCTTTCCTCATGGCGATGTCCTTTGCTCGTTCGAAAAAGACTTCCCCGTCAACCAATGTCATTTCGGCATGGGAATAAACGCTAAAAGGATGGCCGCTCCAGATGCCGATATCCGCGTCTTTGCCGACCGCGATCGAACCTGTCCATTTGTCCACGCCAAGCTGAATAGCCGGGTTCAGTGTGATCATCTTCAGTGCTTCCTCTTCGGGAACACCGCCATATTTCATCGTTTTGGCGGCATCCAGATTGAGGCGTCTTATACGTTCGCCGGAATCGGAATTTATCGAAACGACGACACCGTTTTTCCAAAGAATGTAGGCGTTATAAGGGATCGTGTCATAGGCCTCCATCTTGTAGCCCCAGAAATCCACAAAGATCGAAACACCCGCTCCGTATTTCGCAATTTCCGGCGCGATCTTGTAAGCCTCAAGGCCGTGCTGGAGCGTCGCGATCTTAAAGCCGAATTCATCGGCCAGCCGCATCAGGTTTAAGTGTTCGTCGGACCTGTAACCGTGTGCGTGGACAAGCCGTTCGCCTTCCAATATTTCGACTATCGGTTCCAATTCCTCGTCTTTGCGAGGCGGGACCTTTGTTTTTCCGGCACGAAAATCAGCCCAGCTTTTCTTGTAGTCGCGTGCGCGAACCAGTGCGTCCCGCATGACTTCGAGGGTCCCCATGCGCGTGGCCGGATACCTCCTCGGGATACCCGGAGTGCTTCGTGCACGTTTTACGTTTTCGCCCATAGCAAACTTGATTCCCGGCGGCGCTTCCGCAAAGACCATCTCTTCGGCGGAACGGCCGTAACGGAACTTGACGACGGTATTCTGCCCGCCGATCGGGTTTGCCGAACCATGCAGCAGGTTTGCGGCCGTCACACCGCCGGCGAGGGCGCGGTAGATCGTGACATCGGTAGGATCAAGGACATCGCGTATCCGGGCCATCGAAGTGACCGCGTAACTGAATTCATTGACCGCGTCCAGCATCGCATGCGAATGCGCGTCGATAATCCCCGGGATCACATATTTGCCGGTGGCATCCACGACGAAGGCATTTGCAGCGCTCAGATTCTTGCCGATCCTGGCGATCTTCCCGTTCTTGATCAGGATATCCGTGTTCGTCTTGGTACCGTCTGAAGCGGTCATCACCGTCGCGTTGCGGATCAAGATATCCTGCTGCGATCTTTGGGCGGTCACACCCAGCGCGCAAAGCGAAAAAAGCGCGACCGTAAGAAAAATTCGTATGACAGTTTTCATTGATTGCCTCTGTTTGATCTTCAAAATTACTTCTGCGGATCACGCGATCCGCTGAATTGCGCCGGTCCCTGGACCGTGTCGACCGACCCTTCGATATTGTTGCCGTCGATCCTCGCGGTAAATGACAGTTCTAGATCGGTGCCCTGGAAGTTAACGGTCGTATCAAAAGTGAAACCGTTGGAAGTAACCTCGCCGTTTCTTATCTGAGCCGTACCAAACATCGTGGAGGTCATCGTACCTGTAATAGTATCGCCGGATTGGGTGATGTTCAGTGTGGCCGGAACGGACATTCCAGGGGGTTCAATCGTGATGTTCCAGACACCTCCCGCATTGACCTTCCTGGCGTCCCCATCGGAGGGTTTCGAATCGGATTTCTCCTTCTTCGGCATCTCAAACTTTTTTCCGTCGACAAAGACATGTATGATTTTCGTATCTTTTTCAAAAATATCTCCATCGGTGACGACAAGGTTTGCGATCTACCCCGTGTCGACCGAACCGAGCTGCGAATCGACACCGAGGATCTCAGCGGACGAAAGGGTCATCGCCCTCAGCGCGTCCGGTTTCGAGAGCCCGTTTTCGGTGGCGATCACGGCGTTTTTAAGAAAATCATCTATATTCTTCATCCCGCCGGACTGAAACGCGAACTTCACACCCGCATTCTTTAATGTCGCGGCATTCTTCGGAACTTCGACGCGCAGCCTGAGTGTTCTCAACGGTTCCGGGTCCGCCTCCTTGTTCTCCGCAAGCGTCCGGACCGGGAAATTGAGCGACAGGAGAACGGGGACGTTCATCTCTTTAAGCCGCATCGTGAGCTTACCGCTTTCGTTCCCGCCGGCAATTATCGCCTTCAGCTTAAACTCCTCGGCCAGGTCGAGGGCCCGCGTGATCTCGCGCACGGTCTCGGCGAACATCACGACAGGAATTTCACCCTTTACTACCGGCATCAGTGCCTCGAGAGTGATGTCTCTTTCCGGCCGCTTCATGCCCCTCGGGTTTTTCGCATACATGCTCTTGATCTGGTCCAAACGCTTTGCGTCATGAAACATCTGGCGCATCGCCGCAAAGGTACCCATCAGCGAAGTCGGAAAGATACCGCCCCGTTCGGTTTCAAAAGCGATATTGTGAGCAAACGGCGCTTTTACGATCATTGCCGAAACGGTCTCGCCGGCGAGGTTTATAACAAGGGAGTTTCCGTTGAATATGCGGTCTGACGTTCCGGTAACGACCGTTGTAAAGCCTGCGTTCCGGTATTTGGAAAACTGGTCTTCACCGCCCTTCAGGCTTTCGATCAATTCCCTTTCGGCCTGAAGGCTCTGTGGGTAATTGGAAACCGGCGGGGGAGAGGAACTGCCTCCTGCCTGGCGTGTCGCAGGCTGCGGAGCCGGCAAACCGAGCGATGTATTCATGTCGAAGAATCCCGGGTAAACCCTTTGTCCTTCGGCATCGATGACCTCGGCATCGGCCGGTATTTTGGCATTGGCCCCTACGGACTCGATCAGGCCATCCCGGATAACGACGGTCCCATTGGATATGACCGAGCCGGAAACCGTGACGATTTCGGCATTGGTAACCGCATAAGTGCCTTTTTGAGCGTTTGCGGTAAGAACGGAAAGGGCGAGAACGGTCACCGCCGCGGAAAAACGCAGTAGATGTTTTTTCATATCAAGAGAAGGTAAATTGTCTTTTGAAACTACAAGTCTTTTTTACGGCATTGTAGTCGATTTTGTTTCAGCTGAACAATTTTCTTTCTTGAATCAAATTCGGATTCTCCATCTGCAGGATTTTGCGTTTTCGCTCGAGCCCCCAACGGTATCCGCGCAATTCTCCGTCGCTACCGATCACGCGATGACATGGAATAACAATCGCAACCTGGTTTCTTGCGCACGCGCTTGCCACGGCCCGGACTGATTTCTCGTTGCCGATCCGGCGAGCGAGCTCTGCGTATGTGATCGTTTCGCCGAAAGGGATCTTTCGAAGCTCTTCCCACACCCGCATCTGAAATGAGGTCGCCCTTATGTCGACAGGCAGCGCATCGCTATCGAAGTCGCCGGACAGTGATTCGAGTATCGCCTCGACAAAATGCTTGATTACCGCGCGATCCGATATCAGCTCGGCATTCTTGTACTCGCGCTTTAGTTCATCTACCAGTTCCGACCTGTTGTCGCCGATCTTAACCGCGCAGATTCCCTTCTGCGTCGCGGCGACCAAAAGCTGGCCAAGCACGCATTCTGTGACCGAATAATTGATCGTCAGGCCTTTTCCGCTCTTTTTGTAGTCTCCCGGGGTCATGCCTATTTTTTGGTTGGTCTTTTCGTACAGACGGCTGCTTGATTCGAACCCCGCATCGTACATCGCATCGACCACCTCTTTGCCGTTTCTTATCCCACCCTTAAACTGTTCAAGTCTCATGAACTCCGCATACTTCCGGGGCGACACGCCGATCACACCTTTAAAGATTCTTTGCAGATGTGCCGGGCTGAGGCCGAGAGCCCGGCCTAGTGTTTTCAGATCGGCGCTTCCTTCCGATTCGATAAGTTTGCAGGCACGGACAGCAGTTGCGGCCTTCGGATCCGCGTTCGAGTCGACATTCGGACGGCAGCGCAGGCAGGCACGAAATCCTTTCTTTTCCGCCGTGACTTTATCGGACACAAAGATCACGTTCTCGCGTTTTGGTGTCCGCGCCGGACACGAAGGCCGGCAGAAGATCTTTGTCGTCAGGACGCATGTGTAAAATACGCCGTCGAATCGCCTGTCGTTTTCTTTTACGGCTTTCCAGAATATTTTGTCGGTCATCTTGCTCATATGAGTTCAAGGTTTTGCGTTCAAAGTTCAAAGTTCAAGGTTCAAAGTTCAAAGGTCCCTGTGGGCTGTGGGCTGTGCGCTGTGGTAGAAAGGTACTCTTTTCGAGGCAGTACGGTCCATTTTCCGTTTTCCGTTTTCCATTTGCCGTTTGCCGTTTGCCGTCCTCCATTTTCCATTCTTCATCGGATCGTTTTCACATGATATTCCCCCGCGCACATTCTTTCTATCCGAATATTGCGATAGAATTTATTTGATGGAAAACAGCGAACACGCAGTCGTACTTTTTGACGGCGTTTGCAATCTCTGCAACAGCTCGGTCAATTTCATTATTGAACGGGACAGCAGGGATCGATTTCGGTTCGCGTCGCTTCAGTCCGACTTCGGCCGGGAGATGCTCCAAAAGCACTCGCTGGACCGAGATGAGACCGATTCGGTGGTGTTGATCGAAAATGGCACGGCTTTTGTCTATTCGACGGCCGCCCTTCGCATCGCGAGGCGACTCGATGGACTTTGGCCGGCGGCCTTTGGTTTGGTGATAGTCCCGGTGTTTGTCAGGGATTTCTTTTACAAGTTGATTGCAAAAAACCGCTACCGCATTTTTGGCAAGAGGGATGTTTGCAGGATGCCGACACCGGACGACGCACGGAAGTTTATTTAGCAATTTTAAGGAACTATTTATGAAAGCAGTTTGGAACGGAACCGTGGTCGCCGAGAGTGCGGAAACAGAAGTCGTCGAAGGTAATCACTACTTCCCCGCCGATTCGATAAACAAAGAGTATTTTAAGGAATCGGAGACAACCTCGGTCTGCCCCTGGAAAGGTACCGCGAGCTACTATTCGCTGGTCGTTGAAGGCGAAACGAATGCCGACGCCGCGTGGTACTACCCGTCGGCGAAACCGGAAGCCAAAAACATCGAAGGTTACGTTGCATTCTGGAAGGGCGTCGAGGTAACCGACTAGGACTTCTCAAAATGTATTCGCTTGAAACGCTCCAATTTGAAGAGTTGCTGGAGCTCTTCGTTCGCTACTGCCGCACGCCGCTCGGTGCGGACCGCCTCGCCGATGTGCGTCCGCATACGAGCAGGCTTGAGCTGCAACGCGAGCTGGACTGTATTTCCGAGACCAAGGCGCTCCAGAAAGAAGAGATCGGCTGGTATTTCACAGAGCTGGAAGACCCATCGGATACGTTCGCGATACTCAAGATTGCAGACGCTGCGGTCGAACCCCGGCGTCTCCTCGAAGTCGCCGAACTCCTTTCGCAGGCGTTGGCGGCAAGCGCAGTTATTTCTTCAAATAAAGATGCCGCGCCAGTGCTGGCGGACATCGTTGGGGGCCTTCCCAGGGATCTGTCAAAGGTTGCCGCCAATATAAAAAGCAAGATCCTTCCGACCGGGGAGATCGACGACTCTGCTTCACCGGAGCTGAATCGAATAAGGCGCGAGATCAATTCGATGCGCGGAAGGCTGACGAAATCGCTGGAATCGATAATGCGAAAAAAAGGCGACGCGATTCAGGACGAGATTGTTACGATTCGAAATGATCGCTTTGTCATACCGGTAAAAGCGGATTTTACAGGTAAGGTAAAGGGCGTCGCCCACGGCGCGTCTTCATCCGGCGCGACGGTGTTTGTCGAACCGATCGAAACGATTGAAGCCAACAATGAACTTCAAAAGTTCAAATCGAAAGAGGAATCCGAGATAGCGAGAATCCTTTTTTCTCTTGCCGAAGAGCTTAGATCAAACCTGAGCGGCGTTCGAAAGGCTGCGGAAGTCGTCGGGGAACTCGATTTTATTAAGGCGAAGGCGACGTTCGCTAAGACTTATGACGCGGTGATCCCGGACGTCACTGACGACCTCGATTTGGAGCTGTTGGACGCGAGGCATCCCATACTGGAAGAAAGCCTGCGGGCTTCTTCCAAGGTTCAAAGTTCAAAGTTCAAAGTTCAAAGTTCGTCAGATTCCGATTCCAGTCGCGGCAAATCGGCGCAGTCAGGAACGTTCTCAGCCCACAAATCGGATGTTGACGAAACAAACCTTGAACTTGAAACCTTGAACTTTGA
>Ga0224497_10001254_pt1 | contig 16416 bp, 10 predicted proteins | sample SF_Jul11_sed_USG_4_FD_167970 | JGI IMG/M metagenome (GOLD analysis project Ga0224497, IMG submission 167970) | Sediment microbial communities from San Francisco Bay, California, United States - SF_Jul11_sed_USGS_13 | ecosystem: Environmental > Aquatic > Marine > Sediment | place: USA... | reverse complement strand
GCAGGTCTCCCGCACGGACCCCGATAGCCGCTCGATGACCAAGGCCGGTGGCGGGACCGAGGTCGGCTACAACGTGCAGGCGGCGGTGGACGGTGAGCATCATTTGATCGTCGCGCATGAGGTGACCAATGAGCCGACGGATCGAGCGCAGCTGTCCTCGATGGCAGAGCAAGCCAAGACGGCGGTGAGGGGTGAAGAGAAGGAGCTGGCCACCGAGTCGGAGGACGAAGACCAGGGACACGAAGCGTTCACAGTCGTTGCCGATGCGGGTTACTACAAGGGCGAGGAGATCGTGGCCTGTCAGGACCGGGGGATCACGCCGCTGGTGCCGAAGGCGGATACCTCGGGCAAGCGCACCAAGGGGCAGTTCACCCGCGAGGCGTTTCGCTACGATGCTGAGCACAACGTCTATCGTTGCCCGGCCGGGCAGTCCCTGCCCTACAGCTTCTCGACAAAGGAGCAGGGCAAGCTGCTGCATGTATATATGACCAACCGATGCCAAGGCTGTGACCTGAAGGCGAAGTGCACGACGGGGAAAGAACGTCGCATCAGGCGCTGGGAGCACGAGCATCGTCTTGAGGCTGCGGCGGCGGCGCTCAAAAAACAGCCTGATGCGATGCGGTTACGCAAGCAGATCGTGGAGCATCCGTTTGGGACGATCAAGCATTGGATGGGCGCGACGCATTTTGTGATGAAGCGACTCGAGAACGTCCAGGCGGAGATGAGTCTTTATGTGCTGGGCTACAATTTGAAGCGCGCGATCGCGGTATTGGGCATGCCGAAATTGATGGCGGCGCTCGAGGCGGCCTAGGAGGCCGTGTTTCCCCTTCTCGCTGCATGAGAGCGCGTATCGGATGACAGAATATTTTCAGCAAATCCGCCTGGGAATTTTCGATCCGATACGGCGATTTGAGTCGGTCAAGCTGATATCTGGAACAATTTTTTGTTCAGAGGCGTAATGAAGTCCGAGAACGTTGTTTTGACACAGCCTCGGCCGTTAGCTGACATCAGTGAGAACCGATTCTCCCGATAATCGAGAGGCAGCTTTCTGCCCCAAAGCAGACGTTGTGCTCAAAATGAAAAATTAACATTCGTTAACGGCGAGTTTCAGGCTGAAGGCTGCCGTTCGGATGCCATTGCACACTGGTATGTGGCAAGAGTAGGGCAGCGAGAGGCTGCACGGCTCAGTTCGTTTTTTCCGAGGATCGGTACTGGGCGCTCGGCGTGTCGGCGCGACGCTTTGTGAGCTTGTCGCGGGCACGGACAAGTTCAGCCTACGAATCCGCACGCTGATCGACCCCGAGTGTTCGAGGCAGAAAGACTGCATCCCTTTGCCTGTCCAGAGAACGTGTTTTAACAATCCGACGCAAATCGGATCACCGTCGCTGGCGCTAAGAATGCGGGCCGACCGTGGCGCCTACAGGAACCCGAGCGGTTTGGATCTGGCTTAGGCAACGTTCCGATGGCAACATGTGCGCCCCGGAAGAAGACCAGGTTCGGCCATTGGACATCTTGATCATCCGCTCGCGGCGGTTCGTGCCGTGGTGCGCCCGGTTCCTTCTCATCGGCGCAGCACTCTCGGCGCAGGCTCAAGATCGCGAGCTGTCCGGCGCGCCGCCCGGCAGCGGCGTGACCGCGCAGGTGCAGCAAGACGGGCCCGGAACGCAACGCCAAAACAACGGCGCTGCCGGCCCCCTGATTGCATTCGATCAAGCGGGCCTGAGCGTGCGTTCGGCCGATGGTCTCTACGCGTTCGAGATCGGCGCACGGCTGCACGCGGACTTTGCTTCACACAGCGGGGATTCCGACACGGGTGTCGAGGCCACCGACGGGACGGAGCTTCGCCGGGCCCGAATTGAGCTCAGCGGCATGATTCAAGGCGACTGGCGCTGGGTCGCGGAGACGGACCTGGCCGACGACGACGTCAGCGTCAAGGATTTCTGGCTGCGCTACCAGGGCTTCGACCGCATCCGGCTGACGGTCGGACACCAGAAGCAACCCTACAGTCTCGCGCTCGAGATGAGCGCGAACGACATCCCGTTTATCGAGCGATCCATCGCCAACGATCTGATCGTGCCGTTCGTCGACCGCGCAATCGGCATTCGTGCCGATGCTTGGGGTGCGAATTGGTTTGCGGCCGGTGGCCTCTACGGCGAATCGGTGAGCCCGGGCAGCAGCGGCGATGAGGGTTGGGGGTTCGCGGGCCGCTACGTCTTCGCGCCGATCATTGCAGCCGATCGCGTTCTCCACCTCGCTCTTCGCGGCGCATACCGCGAGCCGGCTGACGCCGCCTCGAGCATACAGATCCGAGATGAGACGACGCACGTCTCGAGCCTGAGCATCGTCGACACGGGCGTGCTGACAGGTGTTGATAGCGTCACGCTTTTCGGGCCCGAGATCGCCTACGTCAAGGGCCGCTTCTCGCTGGTCAGCGAGTACAACCGTGCGTCCGTGAAACGCGCGGGCGCCAGCGATCTCGGCTTCTCGAGCTGGCATCTCGACGCAACGTGGTCGCTCACGGGAGAGTCACGCGCCGCGATCTATCGCATCGATGACGGCGAGTTCAAGCGCCTGACGCCTGCGCGGAACTTCCGCCGCGGTGCGGGCGCGCGCGGCGCCTGGGAGCTCACGGCTCGCTATGCGTCGATAGATCTGAACGACGATGGCGTCACCGGCGGGCGCGAGGAGACGTTCACGGCCGGGGCCAACTGGTACGTCAATCCAAGCGTCCGCCTGCTTTTCGCCTGGACGCGGATTCTCACGACGGATGGCTCGACACCTCTCCGCGCCGGTGCGGAAGGAATCGACGTTTTCGCCTTCCGCGCCCAGTACGCGTTCTAGGCGCGGGTCTGTTGTGGGAGCGGGGTGCGGTTAATGGTACCTCGACCGGTGTGTTGCAACGATTCGCGCAACTCGAGGGAAAGAAGAAAATCGGACCCTCGCGTGATAGGCCCAGGAGTCTGTAAACGTTAGATGAAACTGGTCGGGGTGAGAGGATTTGAACCTCCGGCCCCTGCCTCCCGAATCCGGAAATTGATGCTAACTGATGGTGTTTATTGATAGATCGGGAGGCGTCCATGGACAACGTTACAGGACCGTTCACGACTGAGTCGCACCAGCTTCCGCAACACTCTCGCAGAAAGTCGTGGAGTTCGAACCGAGCTCCTCGCGGGACGTCAGCTGGATCGACCACCGGACCTAGGCTGAAACTGCCCCTCAGGGTCTGCATTTTGGGGGTATAGCGGACCCATGGTGATCGTTCGGGCCCGCATTGCGCCGGGCGTCGAAGACACGCATGATCCGGCACTACGCGGCAGATGCAGTCAATCCGAACGCAAATGGAGTAAGGAGGTTCGACGATGAATACGGGGATATTCCGCGCGACTTCGGGCGCGGGGCTGGCGATCGCTCTTGGCGCTTTGTTCTCGTCGGCCGTGCTCGCGCAGCCCGTGCCGCATTTCGAGATCGATGCCGCCTGGCCGAAACCGCTGCCCGACCAATGGGTGGTCAGCGGGCTCGTCGGTCTTTGCATCGACAGTCAGGACCACGTGCTCGTTCTTCATCGGCAGGACGAGATGAGCGTAGGAGGCCTAAATGCAGGCGTGCCGGCGCCGCTCATCATCGAATTCGATCCCGAAGGGAACGTCGTCAATTCCTGGGGCAGTTTTGATCTTCTCGATCTGCGCTTGCATTCGTGCCAGTTCGACGGGGATGACAATGTATGGATAGCCAGCGCGCCCTCGGGCATGTTGCAGAAATATTCGCATGATGGATCCAGGCTGCTGATGCAGATCGGCGAGAAGGGCGTTCTCGATTCCTCGGATGGAACCAGCGAGGGTACGCCGCTCAATTCCAACGCCGCACGATTCCTAATGCCGTCGGGCATCCGCGTCGACCGGGCGACTGGCAATATCTTTGTCGCGGACGGCGAGCAGCCGGGCAGCAATCGTCGCATCGCGGTCATGGACGCGAGCGGAGCATTCTTGCGCCAATGGGTGATCGACGACATGGAATCCGTGCACTGTGTGCACCTGTCCAATGACGGCCTGGTCTATGTTTGTCACCGTCGCGGCTCCGAGATTCGTGTCTACGACAAGATGGGGAGCTTCCAGCAGCGTATCGAGATTCCCTGGACGCCCGTCACGCCGCCAGAGGATGGACAGATCATCCAGAGCGGCGGATCGGCGGTGGACATTGCCTTGTCGCCCGATCCCGAGGAAAGGCTGATGTACGTCATCAATCAGAACAATCAGCGGATCGACATCTTCGAGCGAGAAAACGGCAACTTCGTAACGAGCTTCGGCCGCGCCGGCAATTACCCTGGTCAATTCAACCAGCCGCACAGCATCGGTGTCGATTCAAACGGCAATATCTATGTCGCCGAGAATCGCGGCATGCGGGTGCAACGCTTCAGGCCAGTCGCCGAATAGGGACACCGTCGCCGGCTTTCGGACTTGCTCTATTCCATCTGACAAGACTGGTCGGGGTGAGAGGATTTGAACCTCCGGCCCCTGCCTCCCGAATCCAGATTGCGGATGTTAACCGATTGGCTTCAATAGCTAATCAGGAGGCGTCCACGGACAAGTTCGCGGGCCAGTAGCACGGAGGCGTCCCACGCCTTGTGGAAGGGGCTCCAAGTCCTTGACCGATGCCTTCAACGGCATGCGTCTCTGCGGACCCGGCCCCTCATGTCGCAGTGACGGCGCTGAAACTTCGCCGTGCGCGTTGGCGATTCGGACTAACCGCAAAGTGCTGTGTAGATGTCCGAATATACAGTGACGGTTTTTCCGAGTAAGTCTGTCAGCATCTACAGGCCGCGGCGCAGGCGGCCATGAAGACGCAGCCGACACGACGCGGGCGCGTTGCAGTCAGCGCCGTGCGCGCGGGCGTCACGGCAATCGCAGGGCGGTGGTGCGGTTTCTAGTATTATCTAGAGAGTCACGGGTGGCAGCCGCAACGGCAGAGAGACGCACAGCAGAGTTCTTGTCCCAGCTTCGAGGAGCGTATCGTTCTTGAGAACGCTGACCGGGGAGTGCGAGAGAAGGCGTTCTGCCGGACAAGATCTGGGGCCGGGGTAAACGAAGAAATCTAAGGGGGCTCAGCGATGATACAGTTCAGCCGAAAGACCATTGCCGGTGTCGTACTGGTCGCTGTTGCAGCAGTAGCTGCGATTCTCGCGCGGCAATACCTTCAAGAGCCCGGTCTGCCGGAGGCCATCGCCGCCGGGAACGGTCGCTTGGAGGCTACCGCGGTCGATATCACGACTAAGTTTCCCGGAAGATTGGCCGAAGTCCATGCCCGGGAGGGCGACAGTGTCGCCGTCGATGAAGTGCTTGCGGAAATGGACGTGCGCGAGACCGAGGCGGCGTTGCGTCAGGCGCAGGCGGGTATTCGCCAGGCGCGTGAACAGCGCAATGTCGTCCAGGCAGTGATCGTGCAACGCGAAAGCGAGGTTGCGCTTGCCGAGAATAACCTCGCGCGTGCCGGTGAGCTCTACGAGAATCGCAACATCTCTCTCGAAGAGCTGCAGCGCACCGAGACGGCTGTGCAGACAGCCGGCGCCGCGCTTGCCGCGGCGCGCGCTGAGCTCGCGCACGCGGAGGCGGCCATTGAGGCAGCGGTTGCGCAGACAGAGACGGTGCGCACGCGCGTCGATGACAGCATACTCGCAGCGCCGATCGCCGGCCGCGTACTGTATCGATTGGCGGAGCCCGGCGAGGTCCTCGCCTCCGGCGGCAAGGTGTTCACGGTGCTCGACCTGTCCGACGTCTTCATGACGATCTTCCTGCCGACCGCCCAGGCAGGCCGACTGCGAATCGGCGACGAAGCGCGTATCGTGCTCGACGCCTTTCCCGACTACACGTTCCCGGCGAACGTCACGTTCGTCTCGCCGGAGGCTCAGTTCACACCGAAGGCCGTCGAGACCGCAACTGAACGCGAGAAGCTCATGTTCCGCGTCACTGTTCGCGTCGATTCGCTTCAGCTTGCAGAGCACACGGATCTCGTGAAGACGGGCATCCCGGGTGTGGCCTACGTGCGGCTCGATCCCAATGTCGTCTGGCCCGAGCAGCTGCAGGTTCGCCTGCCGCCATGACCGTGAGCCCGTCGGTCGTCGCATGCGTGACGGGCGTCACCCATCGCTATCGCAAGGCCCTCGCGCTCGACGACGTCACGCTGGAGATTCCCGCCGCTTGCCGCGTCGGCCTCATCGGTCCCGATGGGGTCGGCAAGTCGAGCCTGCTTGCGCTCATCGCCGGGGCTCGCCGCATCCAGACGGGCAACGTCGAGGTGTTCGGCGGGGACATGCGCAACGTGAGCTACCGGGCCACGATCGCGCGTCGCATTGCGTACATGCCCCAAGGCCTTGGCCGCAACCTCTACGGGACGCTGTCGGTGTTCGACAACGTTGATTACTTCGGTCGCCTGTTCGGTCAGGCTCGGGCGGAGCGTCGCCAGCGCATCGACGCCCTGTTGCACGGCACGGGGCTTGCGCCGTTCCGCGATCGACCGGCCGCCAAACTGTCCGGCGGCATGAAGCAGAAGCTCGGGCTGTGCTGTGCGTTGATCCACGCGCCCGATCTCTTGATCCTCGACGAGCCAACGACCGGCGTGGACCCGTTGGCGCGCCGGCAATTCTGGGCCTTGATCGACGATCTGCGCGCGAGCCGCCCGGCCATGAGCGTCATCGTCGCAACCGCGTACATGGAAGAGGCGGAGCGTTTCGACTGGCTCGTGGCGATGAACGACGGCCGCGTGCTCGCGACCGGTAGCCCGACAGAGCTCAAGGCCGATACGGGCACCGAGAACCTCGACAGCGCCTTTATCGGGCTATTACCGGACGATAAGCGAGCCGGTCATAGAGCACCCGTCATGCCGGCACGCCCGAGTCAACCAGGGGACGCCGCAGCGATCGAGGCCGAGGATCTGACCATGCGTTTCGGCGATTTCGTCGCCGTCGATCGTGTAACGTTTCGCATCGAGCGCGGCGAGATCTTCGGCTTCGTCGGCTCCAACGGCTGCGGCAAGACCACGACGATGAAGATGCTGACGGGTCTACTGCCGCCGACCGCGGGTCACGCACGCCTCTTCGGCAAACCCCTCGATCCGCACGATCTAGCCACACGCCAGCGCGTCGGGTACATGACGCAGACCTTCTCGCTCTATGCTGAGCTTACGGTGCGGCAGAACCTCGTGCTGCACGCGCGCCTGTTTCATCTGCCCCGAGAGCAGATCGTGCCGCGCGTGCGCAAGCTTATCGAGCAGTTCGACCTCGGCGATTACGTTGATGCGCTGACCGCGTCGCTGCCGCTTGGCATTCGCCAGCGCCTGTCGCTTGCAGTCGCCATGGTGCACCAGCCCGAAATGCTGATCCTCGATGAGCCGACCTCGGGAGTCGACCCCGTAGCTCGCGATCAGTTCTGGGAGCTGTTGCTCGACATCGCCCGTCGCCAGGGTGTCACGATCTTCATCTCGACCCACTTCATGAACGAGGCCGAGCGCTGCGACCGCATGTCGCTCATGCACGCAGGCAAGGTGCTCGCAAGCGGCACGCCCGCGGAACTCAAGGCCTCGCGCGGCGTGGCCACCCTCGAGGATGCATTCATCGCCTATCTCGAGGAAGCTGAAGGCGGTCAGCCTTCGCCGGCGCCGCGCGCTGCAACGCCCATCGAGACCGACACCGGGCCCACACCCACGGGGTTTCGGCTGCCGCGCCTGTTCGGCGTCGCGCGGCGCGAGATGCTCGAGCTCTGGCGTGACCCGATTCGCCTCGCATTTGCGTTGCTGGGCACAGCGCTGCTCATGTTCATGCTCGGCTACGGTATGACGTTCGACGTCGACGAGTTGCGCTTCGCCGTGCTCGATCGCGATCAGACGCCGGAAAGCCGCGACTACGCACAAAATATCGCAGGCTCGGGCTACTTCATCGAGCGGGCGCCGCTGCTCGGTCTCGATGAGCTCGATGCGCGTATGCGCACGGGAGAGTTGAGCCTCGCGGTCGAGATCCCGCCGGGCTTCGGGCGCGACCTCAGGCGCGGCCGTCCGGTCGAGGTCGGTGTCTGGATAGACGGGGGCATGCCGTTTCGCGGCGAGACCGTGCGCGGCTACGTCCGGGGGCTGCACTACCAATACCTGGGCGAGCTCGCCATACGCAACGGCATGATCTCGCCGACTGCCGCCGCTGAGATCGAGCCGCGTTACCGCTACAACCAGGACTTCGAGAGCTTCAACGCCATGGTGCCCGACACGATCCCGATCCTGCTCGTGTTCATTCCGGCGATGCTCGCTGCGCTCGGCGTCGTGCGGGAGAAAGAGCTCGGCTCGATCACCAATCTCTACGTCACGCCGCTGAACCGTGTCGAATTCCTGCTCGGTAAGCAGCTGCCCTACGTCGCCGTGAGTATGGTGGCTTTCTTCGGATCGATGATACTCGCGATCCACTTCTTCGGTGTGCAGCTCAACGGCAGCTTTGCAGCCATCACGGCCGGCGCATTGCTGTACGTGACCGCCACGAGTGGGCTCGGCCTGTTCATGTCGACGTTCACGCGGACGCAGGTCGGCGCGGTCTTCGGTACGGTCGTCGCGACGCTGACGCCGGCGTTCGCGTTCTCCGGGCTCAGCTCCTCGGTCTCCTCGCTCCAAGGCATGGCTGCCGTCGTATCGGATATCTATCCGACGACACATTTCCTGGTCATCACGCGCGGCACGTTCAGCAAAGGGCTCGGATTCGCCGAGCTGACGACTCAGTTCGCGGCGCTGGCGATCTTCGTTCCGATATTGACCGTGCTATGCGTCATGATGTTGCGTACGCAGGAGAAATGAGCATGCGGCGGCTCGCAAACGTGCTGCAACTCGGCATCAAAGAGCTGCGCAGCTTGTGGTATGACAAGGTGCTTCTCGGCTTCTTGATCTGGACGTTGTCGTTCGGTCTCTACAACGCTGCCGTGAGCCAATCCACGGAGCTGCGCAACGCATCGATCGCTGCGATCGACGAGGATGGCTCGCCGCTGTCACAGCGTGTGCTCGGCGCGCTGCGCCCGCCCGAGTTCATGCAGCCCGTCTTCATCGAATTCGCCGAAGTCGATCCCGGACTCGATGCGGGTGAGTATACGTTCACGCTGCACGTGCCGTCCGGGTTCCAGCGTGACGTCGTCGCGGGCGGCCAGCCGGCGCTGCAGCTCAACATCGATGCGACGCGCATGAACGAGGCCTTCATCGGTGCCGGTTACATCCAGAATATCGTGACCGACGAGATCACGCGCTTCGTTCAGGGCTACCGCGGTGAATCCGTGCTGCCGATCGAGCTCGCGACGCGCGTGCAGTTCAACCCGAACCTCAATGGCGTCTGGTTCGGCGGCGTGATGGAGCTCATCAACAACATCACGATGCTGTCCGTAATCCTGGCCGGCGCGGCGTTGATACGCGAGCGCGAGCACGGCACGATCGAGCACCTTCTCGTCATGCCGCTCACGCCCGGTCAGATCATGGCTTCGAAAGTCTGGGCCAACGGGCTTGTCGTTCTCGTCGCTGCGGCCCTGTCGCTGATCTTCGTCGTGCAGGGTGCGTTAGGTATGCCAATTGCTGGCTCCAGAACACTATTTCTATCGGCTGCGCTGCTCCATTTGTTCTCGGCAACTGCGATGGGGATCTTGCTCGCGACCGTCGCGCGCTCCATGCCTCAGTTTGCGCTGCTCATGATCCTCGTCATCGTGCCGCTGAACATGCTCTCTGGCGGTAACTCGCCGCGCGAGAGCATGCCGCTCGCCGTGCAATGGATCATGCTCGCGGCGCCGACGACGCATTTCGTCAGCTTGTCGCAAGCGATCCTATTTCGCGGCGCGGGCCTATCGGTCGTCTGGCCACAGCTCATCGCTATCGCGTCGCTCGGTGCGGGGTTCTTCGGCGTTGCCCTTGCACGCTTTCGCAGGAACATTGCCGTGGGCTGAGTACGCGCAGCGCGGCCGTAGGGCGGGAGCGAAGTTCGCGGCCAGGCTGACGAACGCATGCGCCCGATTTCCTTATCTTGAATGAGACGAGCACAGGAAAACCAATACGATGAAACTTCTAGTCTCTCGATATGCTTTTTTTCTGGTCTTGCTGTATCCGTGGTCGAGCGCATCTTGGGGGCAAACCGTCACAGTCGGGCTCGTCACGGATGGGCCCGAGGCGCGTCCTGGCATCGGCGTTCCCGTCTCGGTCCTGGCACAAGAGATCGAGAGCCTCATCGGTAATGAGCGTACGGTCGTCTTTCCAGCCGACAAACGACTGGACGGGGGCTGGGCGCTCGAGGGCGTGCGTGACTCGCTTCGCCGGCTGCTCGCCGATCCGGAAGTCGACATTGTCATGGCAATGGGCGTCGTCTCCTCTAACGAGGCGGCCCGTATGAACCTGCAGAAACCGCTCATCGCGGCGATGACCGGCGATGCTCGACTGCAGGCGTTTCCAATCAGCGCGCAGACAGGCGGTAGCGGCAAAGCCAATTTCGTGTATGTCTCGAGCTTTCGCACGATCGACCAACAGCTCGAGACTTTCCGGGACGCTACGGGCTACGAGCACCTCGCAGCGCTCGTGGATCAGCTCACGCTTGACTCTATTCCGGCGCTTGCACAGGAAAAGGCCAGTGAGCTGGAGGCGTTGCTCGGGATTCGCATCTCGGTCGTACCCGTCACGGACTCGATCGACGCCGCCCTTGCTCGTCTGCCCGCGGACATCGACGCGGTCTACGTGACGCCACTGCTGCGGATCGACGATGCAGCGATGGCCCGGCTCGCGGACGGTCTGATAGAGCGCGGGCTACCGAGCTTCTCGCTGCTCGGGCGCGGCGAGCTCGAGTACGGGCTGCTCATGGCGACCGGTGGACGGGAAGAGGATCAAGTGCGTTACCTGCGGCGGCTCGCGCTAAACCTGCAGCGCATCCTGCGCGGGGAGCAAGCAGAGGAGATCCCGGTGAGTTTCCGGGAATCACAGCGGCTGACCGTGAACATGCGAACGGCGGCTGCGATCGGATACGTGCCGCGTTACGCCGTCACGGCGGATGCCGAGCTGCTCTATCTCGAGGAGCTCGAGCAAGGCGAGCCGTTGACCTTGGCCGAAGCGATGCTAGAGGCGTTAGAAGCGAACCTGAGCCTCGCCGTCGCCGAGATCGATCCGTTGGTCGCTCGAGAGACCGTCAGACTCGCGAGGGCTGCGCTGCGCCCGCAGCTCGGTGTCGGACTGCAGGGCACGGCCATCGATCAGGACCGAGGCAACCCGTTCTTTCAGGCCGAGCGCAGCACCGAAGTTCAAGTGTCTGGGAGCCAGGTCATCTACTCCGACGACGATCGCTCCAGAATCGTGGTCGCAGAACGTCAGGCGCTCGCCGCGGACCACGCGTACCGGATTGTGGCGCTCGACACGGCCCAGGTTGCGGCGCAGGCCTATCTGACCGTGCTTCGAGCGCGCGCGCTCGAGGCGGTGCGACGCTCCAACCTCGAGGTGACGCGCGCCAATCTGGAGCTCGCCAGTATTCGAGAGAGTATCGGTATCTCTGGGCGCGGCGATGTGTTGCGCTGGGAGAGCCAGCTCGCGACAGACTTGCGCAGGCTGATCGCGGCCGAAGCGGATCGTCGTGCTGCGCTGACGGATCTCAACCGCGTCCTCAATCGACCTCAGACCAACAGTTTCTCGACCCCGAGCCAGGACATCGCGAGCGTCATGGCGCTGTTCGACAATGAGCGCTTCCGTGTCTTCATCGAGGATCCGGCGGCCTGGGAGACGCTGCAGTCGTACTTCGTGGAGAGAGCACTCCAGGATTCCCCGGAGCTCATGGTGCTCGATGAGACTGTCATCGGACAAGAGCGTCAGGTGCTATCCTCCCGACGCAAGTACTACGTGCCCGAGGTCGCATTGAGCGGTACGCGGGGCAGTATCCTCAATCGAAGCGGCGTCGGGTCGGATCTGACCGGTCTGGGTCTCGACGACCTGACCTGGACGGTCGCGCTGACCGCGAACTGGCCGTTGCTGACGAGCGGTGCGTTGCGCGCGCGCCTCAACGGCAATCGCTACGTGCTCCGGCGCTTGCAGCGTCAGCGACTCGAGCTCGAGCAGCAGATCGAAGCCAGAATGCGCGTGGCGCTGCTTCGCACGGCGAGCACTCAGCCAGCAGTCGAGCTCTCGCAGGACGCGGCAAGGGCAGCGCAAGAGAACCTGACACTCATCACGGATGCCTACTCCGAGGGTGCTGTGTCGGTCACGGATCTCATCAATGCCCAGGATGCGGCGCTCGCGGCGGAGTTGCAGGCGGCCGATGCGCAGTATGCGTTCTTGGCCGATGCCGTGAATGTGTTCCGTTCTTCGGCCGATTTTTCGGTGCTGCTAGAACCCGAGAACATCGAGGCATGGTATCGAGAGCTCGAGGATTATTTCTCTGCGTCGAGGTAGCCGGCGTACGGATCAGAGATATATCCCGACAGAGGCATCGCTCAGTAGCCTCTGGAGCTATCGGGCCGAAGCGTTGTTGGATCGTTCGGCGACGACCGTGCGCGAGGACGATCCCGATACGTAGATCTCCGTACTTTTACGGTGCCGATTCGGCCCCACACTAGGTGTATTAAGAATCTAAGCTGTGGCGGGGGACGATGAGAGCGCAGCGTACGCCGAAGCGGTGGCACACGGGACCGGCTGCGCTCTGGACGCAAGCTGCGTTGGGGGCGCTCGCCCTGGCTGTCGGAGTGCTCGTCTACGTGCTCGATCGGCCTGCCGAGCAGCTGCCGCTTCTGAGCGCTTTCAATTTCGCCGACGTCACGCCAGTGGTCTTTGGCGTCGTAGGCGGGAGTCTACCTACGTTTGCTCATACGTTCGCGTTCAGCCTGTTGACCGCCGCATGGCTGTGCGGGGGCAAACGCGCGGGACTCTGGGCGTGCCTGACCTGGTTCGGGATCGATTCCGCCTTCGAGATAGGGCAACAGCCGCAAATAGCCGTGCACCTTGTCGAGATCGTGCCAGGCTGGTTCGAGTATCTGCCCTTCCTCCCGCAAGCCGACAGCTATTTCCTCTCGGGTACGTTTGACGCCTGGGACCTGATTTCGATCGCGCTGGGCGCTGTTGCGGCCTATTTCATCACGGGGCGCTCGCTTACAGGATATCGATGATATGAATACCAGAGCTGATTACAGATTCACTCGGTCACGTTCGTTAGGACTGATTTTTCTGACCGCGTTGGGCGTGCTCAGCACGTTAGCGTCCGGCGGCGGTGGAGGTGGTGGAGGCGGAGGCGGTGGCGGAACCGGGCCCGGCACCATACAGATCCTGGGGGCCACCTTCGATTCTCTCGAAGGGACCGTTGCCAATATCAGAGTTGCTCGTAGTGGCGGGAGCTCTGGCGCCGTGAGCGTGGACTATGCCACCGCCGATGGATCTGCAGTCGCGGGTTCGGACTACACCGCGGCGAATGGCACGTTGACTTGGGCCGATGGTGTTTCTGGTAACCGAACCGTCAGTATCCCGATCACCGACGACAACTTGGCGGAGAGTATCGAGTCGTTCACCCTGACACTGAGCAACGTTTCGGGGGCTGGCCTTGGCACAGTTTCATCGGCCACCGTCAATATCATTGACAGTGATTCGGCGACGCTTGCGGCCTATGGTCCGATTACCGATCTGAGCAGTGCCACGGTCAATGGAGTTCGTTACGACACGAATGCCACGGCCGTAATGGTCAACGGGCTGGCGGGAACTGTCACCGATCTTCAATTGGGACAGATTGTCGCGTTATTGGGCGAGGCGAACTTCAGCGATGCGACGGGAAGAGCCGACGCAATTTTCTATTCCGCGACGGTTGTTGGCCCAGTCGAAAACATTGATGCGACACTTGAACAGTTGATTGTCATGGGCCAGACGGTGCTGACCACCGTAGATACAGTCTTCGGTCCTGGTATCGACCCCGCCACGTTTGCAGGCATTGCGGTCGGTGCGACCGCTCAGATCAGCGGTTTTCACAACGCGAGCGGCGACATTGTTGCCAGCCGCATTGAGCTAGATACAACCAGTAGCGGCGTGCAACTCATCGGAACTGTTGCTGGACTGGATCTTGCGAACATGCTGTTCTCTGTCGGCCGAGTCACGGTTGATTACGGTAGTGCCGTGGTGATCGATCTTCCCGGTGGAATGCCGACCGAGGGTATGCAGGTTATTGTTCGCGGATCGTTGATGAACGGGATCCTGGTCGTCAACGAGATCGGAAGCATCGTCAACTTGACCGCCGCGCCAGGAGATCGGGTTCACCTGGGCGGCATCGTCACGCGCTTCGCATCTGCCACCGACTTTGATCTGAATGGCTTTCCGTTCACGACAGATGCGAGCACCGGCTTCGTCGGTGGCGTTATCGGCGATCTTCAAGCCGATGCGGAGATTACCATCGACGGCGAGGTCATCGCAGGTACCGACACAGTGTTGGCTGGCACAGTGTTTTTCGGTCCTTTGGTTAGCCCCAGAACGACGTTGCCGTTTAATTTCCAGAACTTCACCGACATATCCGTCTCAGGTTTTTCCAGAGTCAGGATCGTTCAGGGCATGGGGTTCTCAGTAGAGGTCACGGCCGATACGGCCATTATCAATAACATTCAAGTCACTCAGAACGGCAACACGGTCGCGATCGGAAACAACACCGGCCAGTTACTCGACGCCGTCATCACGATGCCGGTGCTGAGCCAGGTCGACGTGGCCGCGAATTCGCTCGCGAACGTCGTCCTCGAGGACTTCAATCAGGTCCAGATGTCCGTGAATGTTGCAGGCGTCAGTCTCTTGCGCGGCGAGGGACTGGTGATCACGAGCTTGACGTCAACAGTGTCCGGCGTGAGTCTGTTGGATTTCGGCAATGTTCAAGGAATCGCGAACGCGAACATCGTTATTAGCGGAGTCAGCCAGGCGACTCTCAATATGGCTGCAGGATCCTCGCTGGCGGGCTCCGTGACTACGGGGCAGGGGACTGGCACGTCGAAGCTCTATTATTTCGGTACGAACGTCACTGTGAACGTTACGACCGACAGTCAATCGAGCGTAATACGACTTGGCGACACCAGGCCTTGAGCTCACGGAGTTGCCGGTAGTTGCGGGGCGAGGAGGTGGGCTGGCGCGGCTTCCTCCTTCCCAGGCTCCAGCGACGGTGGAGTTCGTTGACGTTGAGCGCGCTACTCACGCCGATCTGGGCCGCTTGGCATCTGCCACTGTTCTTCCTCATCGACGGCTAACGAACGATGGCAGGATGGGCCATTATGGTTGGCTCTTTAGCGTGTTCGTCGGCGCAATCCTCATGACGTGGCTGTACAACAGCAGTCGAGGGAGCCTCCCTGTCGTTGCGGTTTTCCACGGGACGCTGGACAGCGTATTCAACTCGCCGTCTCCCGGCGATCTTGCTCTTGTGCTCGGGGTGCTGGTCACGCTGTGGGGGTTGGGGATCCCCGCCCTCCGGGGGCCGCGGAACCTTGCGACGATCCCGACACAAATCGAGCAGGCGTGGCCGGGTGAGCAACGTCGGGGAGCCGGGTGAACATGGCCGTCCTTTTGGCGCACGGATTCGTCGGGTGGGCGCTGTGTGGCGCTATCATGTTCATCGCACTCCGGCGTACAACGGCTGAGCGCGCCCTGGTCATACACGCTGCCGGCGCGCCCGTAGTGTTCGCGTTTCTGTCGGTCTCGTACTTCAGCGTGTTCGATTTCACCTCGCCCTTGGTTACCGCCACGACGTTCGCGGCGGTTGTGGTCGTGATGGACGTCGGGATCGTTGCGCCGTTCATCGAGAAGAGCTACGCGATGTTCCGCAGCGTTCTGGGGACCTGGATTCCGTTCGGGCTCATCTTTGTAGTCACGCTGAGCGTGGGAGCGTTGATGAGCAGAAGTAGCGGCTCAGCGCTTTCGGAGGCATGCAATTACGATTGCGAGGTCTGTGTAGCTGGAGTGCTTGATCAGCAGAGTGAGAGAACGGGGTCTCCGGGATATCCGCGGTGGTTCGGTGGTGCTCGGGGTTGCCTCCGCGTGGCTAGGTATCAACTGTAAGATTACGCTAGTTAGAACGCGATCAGCCTGTCTATGAATGACCTGCCGGCGTCTCGAGGCTAGCTCTGCTAGGCCGAGGTTTGCGCAGCCGGCAGATTATGCAGGAACGGGGCGGGGCATCACCGGGACGGCATGGCTGTGCGTTGACCTTGGACTTATCGTGGACCTACGTCTCTGAGACGGTCGGCGATCGCGAGAAAAGAACCCACATAAATGCTTGATATTACCGGTCGGGGTGAGGGGATTTGAACCTCCGGCCCCTGCCTACCGAAGGCTAAACTCTAGTGATAACGTGTTGATAGTATTGATAGTCGGCAGGGCGTCCACAGTGCCGAAAGCACGTTAGAGCACGTTAGAGCACGTTGAAGCACTCTGGTGTGGGGCAAG
>Ga0224497_10001250_pt1 | contig 16442 bp, 16 predicted proteins | sample SF_Jul11_sed_USG_4_FD_167970 | JGI IMG/M metagenome (GOLD analysis project Ga0224497, IMG submission 167970) | Sediment microbial communities from San Francisco Bay, California, United States - SF_Jul11_sed_USGS_13 | ecosystem: Environmental > Aquatic > Marine > Sediment | place: USA... | reverse complement strand
TGGTTAAGATGCAATTCAAGCTTTTTGATTATGGTTCTCAAATCTCGGGAAAGTATCCTTCTTTCGACATTTCCAGCATCGGCCATATCATCTAATGTTCTTGGAATGTTGTGTTCTCTGCATGCTGCATACAAACATGCTGCAGCCATTCCTTTTACGGTTCTTCCACGAACAAGATTCTTCTCAGAGGCTTTTCTGTAAAAAAGAGACGCCCTTTCAATTACAATGTCAGACAATCCCATTTTTGATTGCGCCTTGTCTAGTTCGCCAAGTGCATCCCTCAGGCTTCTGTCTGCTGAATTTTTTGTCTGTGACCTGCTGTCCCACTTTCGTAACCTCCCAAATGTCTGAGCAGTATTTGATGAAAGTGGCTTTCCTGTTGAATCTTGGTTTAGAGTGCCTATTACCGTGTTGAGTCCCCTGTCATGCATTTTCAGTGACAGTCCAGGACCCGTTCTTGTATTGTCTGATTTATCTGAAAAGATTCTACGTTCTGCCCCCCTGTCTTCTGTATTTTCTGATATGATACAACCACAACCAGAGCAGGCAATCTCTCCTATCACATCATCAGTTATGAATTGGGATACGCTGCAGTTGTTGCATGCTAGTTTTACTTCTTCAATCTTTTGTAGAATAGTCAAATTTTCACTATGCCATGACAGTTGTTTCTTTGATCATGCAATCAGAATGAATTTCTTTATCTGTGTTGATATTGCATTTGTGGCAAACAAACTCGATTGGTTTTTTGCATACGTGGCAATTTTGGAATACTTCCATACCATATCCACATTTTCTGCAAGAGTTAATTTTCATCAATTGTACTATGTTGTTGTTTGTATTAAAGGCGTGTAAAGTTAGTGTATACTAACTGTTATTCTTATTTTATAGAATAAGAATAATTATTAGATTTTGTTTCGTTACATGGTTAGTTATGAGTTCAATAATACTTTTTACAAATATCAAAAAATTACATTCCAAATTGATAGACTGAAACCCTCTACTTGACTGATGTCACAATATGTCCATCCCCATCAATAAGATTGCCACAAGTATGGCAATCCCAATTGACATCAGAATTTTTTTGATCAGGGTTTGCAATCTTTGAAGAATTGCAGACTTTACATCGAATCGACATCACGTTACGTACCCTAAACAGAATTTGTTAGTTTTTTCCAAATGCATTTTCTCATGGTCACGTACATAGTCAAAACTATAGGAAGTTCATATCCAATGAAAACTGCAATGTTCACATTGGTACTTCATTTTATTTTGCTTTCTCCTCTGGTTTCTTTTCTTCGGATTTTTTAGCTGTGTTTATGTTATCATTAACTTTGGTCTTGCAAGAACCAAACTGGAGTTTTTCAATTATCTTTCTAAGCATACATTTGATAGCATCTCATTGGATATATACTGGTGTAATTTCTGGATTTTATGCCTAAATTTCTATATTGATTTTAATAATTCTATTAATTTCAGATGAGCGAGTATATATACTAAAAATAACCTATATAGATATGGAAAGTAAAGAAAGTAACCCAACAATAGACAGTGACAGCAAAAAAGAAGAGCCAAAAAAAGAAGAATCTGCTAAAACAGAAAAATAAACTAGCATCTCCCTCTCTTTTACATTACTTGGTTATACTTTCACTTACTAAATTTAATCCAAATCTTGATTCATTATTTTTAATTTGCTTTATGTTGTTAGATTTTACAAAAATTATTGCATATAGGCAAACATCGTGTGTACTAACAAACTTTGTTTCCTTTTATAAGATGAACGTGTAAACAATGCATGGCTTTTAGAAATTGTGTTCATTGTAATAGAGAATACGAAAGTTTGTATGATAATTCAACATGCTCATCACAGTGTGCTAAAGAAATTGGAAGATAACTAAAACATTGTTAAATTAATCTCTCAAGATAATTCACATCACACATGCATGAGATATTGATTAGATTTATCATCTAAAATGAAACAGGATATTTTGTAAAGTTGTCGTTTTTTTGAGAATTTTTCTAACAGATTACAAAACTGATGTTCACAATGATTGGTGTCCTGGGTGTGGTGACTTTGGAATTGTTAATGCATTACAGATGGCACTAGTTAAATGAAAGCCACGAACGCAGTGCCTTTAGAATGTCCTCAATGTAGGATGGTGCATATCCTGATTTTTCCAAAAAGGAGACATAATCCAATAGATCATCTTCTACTTTCTTAACATCAGCAATTCCAATTTGTGCGAATTCCTTAGGAGTGGTGTTTGTCCTCTCACAGTAGACTCCAAGTCTTCTCAACCTGATGTCAGCTGTCATGGTACTTCCCCTTGCAATGTTTTGGTACCATCTCTTGACGTCCGGATCTACAAGCAGTCTCTTGTGTCTGCTTTTTGTTGATCTTTTGTGTGTCTGCTCTACTATCTGCAATTTATCTTCATTCTCCTACAAAATAATGATGATTTGCATAAAAGGGACAGGGGTCCATTGCTTGGAGATAATGGACCGGATGGGATTTGAACCCACGACCTTTGCGGGAAATATTCCTTACGCAGTGTGAGTGCGTCATCCAAACCAAACTAGACGACCGGTCCAACAAATTTACAAAACAAGCAGTTTTTTTGTCTTTAGGTTAATCGGTATATCATGATAACCCTGACCTTTTTTATCCTTCTTCAAAATAAATCTCATGTCTCTACAAGAATTTGATGCAATAATTGATAAAATGCAATTAGCACTTGATTATGCCCTAAATCTTGGTCAGCCTATTGAGGCAGCAAAAATTCTATATCAAATGAATGAGCAATTGCCTGATGATTTACAACTAATCTTTGAAGATATAGACAATGAAAATTCTGTAAAGTCATTTATTTCTGAGTACACTCCACTGATTAAATCTGCAATAGTTGAATATAGGCAAAAACTACATCGCTAAAATTTTTCATTCTACTTTTTAACGCCTAGATTTCTATTCTTTAATCTCAAGTATGGATTTCTACATTTTCTACATCTTGTAGCACCAATGTCGTTTCTGCATCCACAATTAAAGCAAATTCTCATCACAAGACGTGCATGTTGAGCAATACGCTTTTTTTCCGGATCTGTGATTGGCATGATTTACTCCTTGTTGTCTCTCTTTTATTCTAATCGGATTTTTCCATCTTTCCTGCTAATAACACAGGTACCTCTGCGGGTCTTTTTGCTACAGGAATGTTTGCTTTGTTAAACATTGAAATCTTGGACTCAGCTGAACCATAAGTTCCCATGACAATTGCTCCTGCATGACCCATTCTCTTTTCTTTTGGTGCTGCTCTTCCTGCAATATATGCGACGGTTGGTTTATCAAATCCACTATCAATAATTCTTTGAGCCAAAATCTCTTCAGAGTCTCCTCCTATCTCTCCTACTACTACCATGCCTTCCAAATCTGGTATGTCTTTTACCATATCAAATGCATCTATCATCCTTGTTCCGTTTATTGGATCTCCTCCAATTCCGATAGTTATTGATTGACCAAATCCTGCATTAGTTAATGCATCTGAAATTTCATAAAGCAACGTTCCACTTTTTGAGAGTACTGCAATCTTTCCTGCCTTAAACGGTGTAGGTGGCATAATTCCAACTTTTATCAACTCTGGAATCATAATTCCTGGAGTGTTTGGGCCAATGATGACTGCTCCTTTCTTATTTGCTAAATTCAATATTTCCATCGTATCTCTGACTGGAATGTGTTCTGGGATTGCAACAAGTAGCTTTATTCCTGCTTCAAGTGCTTCTTTTGCTGCACCTAGGAAGAACTTTGCTGGAACGTAGATTATTGAAATCTTTGCACCCGTTGCATCTACTGCCTCTTGCATGGTATTATAAATTGGAACTTTGTCATCAAATTTTTGACCTCCTTTTCCTGGAGTTACCCCTGCTACGATATTTGTTCCATATGATATCATGTTTCTTGCATGAAGCGAACCATATGCTCCTGTAATTCCTTGAACAATAACTCCTTTTTTATTATAATCCGACTCACCCGGTTTTCCTTTTAATATGCCAAAAATATCTATCATTTCTTCACTCCCATTACTGCAGCATTTATTGCCTCTTCAACTGAATCAAAAATCTTTGTTCTGGAACCTTGAAGCATCTCTTTTGCTTTTTCAGATTCTGTTCCTTTTAATCTTGAAAACACTGGAACATCAATCAGATTGTTTTCATATGCTTTAAGAAATGCCTCTGCAACAACTGATGTCTTTACAATTCCACCATAGAGATTTACAAGTATTGCTTTTATCCTGTCTATTTTGCTTAGCAATGTTAGTGCTTCATAAACTGATTCAGTTGTAGCCCCTCCACCAACATCTAAGAAACATGCTGGTTTTCCACCGTTATCTGATAACATATCTAATGTTGACATGACTAATCCTGCACCATTTCCAACAACTGCAATGTCTCCATCTAATTCAACAAGTGAAAATCCACTTTTTTCTGCCCTCTCTTCAATTTCCGTTTTTTCTTGATATTTTTGTAATTCTGGATGTCTGAAATTACTATTATCGTCTGTCACAAATTTGCCATCTAGTGCCATCAATGAACCATCTTGCATTATTGCAAGTGGGTTAATTTCTGCCAACTCTGCTTCTTTTTCAATTGTAAGTTTTGATAGCTTACGCAATATATCGACAAAATCATCTGCAGATTTTCCCTCTAATTTCATTTCTTTTGCAACCTCTCTTGCAATTTTTTCAGAAACATCTCCTAAACCAACTTCCTTAATGATCTGGTTTTTCACTGATTCAATTTCTACTCCTCCTTCAGGTGATGCAATAATTGTGTAACATCTCTTAGAACGATTCAAAAACAATGAAAGATACAATTCTTTTTTAATGTCTGCCATCTTTTCAAGAAGAATTGCCCTTGCCTTTTCTCCCTTTATTGTCAAACCCATAATTTGGGGATATTTTAACTCAAATTCGTCATCATTTTGGCATTTTTGAATACCTCCTGCTTTCCCTCTGCCCCCTACTGGAACCTGAATTTTAATTACAAATGGATATCCTAATTCTTTAGCATGTTTTCTTCCTTCTTCAATTGTGGCAGATGATTTGCTAGGAAGTAAATTTATTCCATATTCTCTAAACAATTCCTTTGCTTGGAATTCCAACAATCGCATGCAAAAATCATGAAAATTATGGTCTTTATTAACTATGAGTTATCTTAACTGTTCTTCAAGAAAATTAATTACCTGTAAAAAGCGATCACTACTCTTTCTCTGCAATTCTTGAGGAAATGCTTCGATTGTAAAAACAAATTGCTGATGAAAGCTAGGAACTAATACCCCGCCTGATATTACAAGTTGCTCAATAACATAATCCTTTGTTAGAGTACACACAATTTCTTCATACGAATCATCCTCTTCCTCTAGTGTCTGCCTGTAAAGAATAATCGGTTTATTTGTCTTAGTAACAATATCTGAGCCTTTCTTCAAGAGATCAGTCATATGTTGAATCTGCCAAGAGTCTAAACTGATCTGTTTTACCATGTATCTAGTAAGCATTTTTTCTATTTATTATACCAGTTTAGCTAAAAGCTAGCTAATTTGTTCATTTTTGATTAAAAAATAACATGCTTTGACACTTTTGTCACATCAGACATCTGAGTGTTTTTAATGAGTGGCCTTTCTCAGAAATATTTTTATCTTATATGTCTTAAACCTCTGTAGATTAATTTTAAGAACCAATACCCGTGTTCAATCTCTTCAGCTAATCATTCTGTTTTCGAACTTTATTACAATAAAATTTAGGGCTTTTTACTGGTGCATTTAATTGTCAAATTTACAATTGCAAAATATTTCATAAAGAATTATTCAACTGAAATTCTTATCTTCTGACCATCTATATCATCGTCTTTGTATTGCTTACATATTTCCTCAAACTTTACTTCTTTTACTCTTACTAAAAATGATAATTCTTGTTTCTTTTCCTTAACCATCTCTAATGATTCTTCATCTAAGTCAAGAATTGATGCTACACCTAGGATTTCGGTCGGATTATATCCTCTTTCTTTCCTTAGTGTTTGGAGTCTTCTTGCAATATCTTTGATCAATCCTCTTGCCATCATATCTTTATTTCTTGTAGTTGAGATAAACACAACATACTTGTCCCTTTTTGAAACTGCAAATCCTTCTTTTGCATCAAAGTCAATTACAAAGTCATCTCTATCAAGAGAAATTTTTTCGTCATCTATTCCAAAGTCATATTTTGAATATTTTTGAAGAGACAAAATAATCTCTTCGGGATTTGTTTCTGAAAAAGTACTGACAAGTTTTCCCATGTGTTGCTTTGCTTTTGGACCAATTCTTTTTCTCTCCAAATCTAAGAGGGTCTTCACAGGAAATTCTTTTGAGCGTAGTTCTAATAGTTGCTCAATTCCCGTCTCCTTTTCAATTTCTTGAATCGAATATTTCTCTACATTTAACTGAGAAATTAACAAGTCTGAAAGCGATTCTAGTTTCTGCTTTTGACCTTTTCCTACACAAATCAATGCTTCCTTTAGTGGCCATCTTCTCTTTAGTTTTCCCTTCATCCTTGCTGCCGCAGATATGGAAACAATGTCTTTCATAATGTCAAATGATTCTTCAATTTCTTTATTTACTAGAGATTCTTGATATTGTGGCCACTTGTCAAGAAGGATGCTTTTCTTACCATTAAACACTGTTTGATACAAATACTCACTGGTAAATGGGCATAATGGATGAATTAAAACATCTAAAGTTCTGAGAACCTCACTTAGAATTGCATATATTGATAACCTTCTATTCTTTTTTGCTTCATCTTCATCCCATAACTCTCCTCTGGTAATAGGGATGTAAATTTGACTAAGATTGTTTACAATAAAATCATCTATTGCCTTTGCAGCTTCATGGAACTTACAAACTTCATTTTTTTCTGTAACTTTTTTGATTAATTTTTGTAATTTTGATAAGAGCCAAATATCTGGTGATGTTAAAAGTGAGTTTTCTTTTGCCCAGAAAATTGTCTTTGATTCATCAAATTTGTCATATTCACTATTTTGTTTAAAATATAGATGTAAGTTAAACAAAGTGTTTACAACTTGGTATGGTCTTGACATTAATTCGTCGGTGCTAAAGCTTAGCGGTTCAATAGGACTTGCTTTCCAAATAAAATAAAATCTTACCAGATCAACTGGATATTTTACAAGCAATTCTCTACCATCAATTACATTTCCTAGACTCTTGCTCATTTTTCCACCTTTCTCATCAAGAACGTGTCCTTGGAACAAAAATGATTTGTATGGGGGAATGGGCGCATTGTTTAGGATGACATTCTCGATCAATAATGTGTACGCCCATCCTCTTGTCTGATCAATACCTTCAGTGAAAAACGGAGCTGGAATTTCTTTAGAATACTCTTCATCCGAAAGTGAAGAATATGGTGCAGAACCACTATTGTGCCACGTATCTAGAACGTATTCTTCTCTCTTTGTTTTGGTACTTGCACAATATTTGCATTTTATAATGATTTTATCAATCCATGGACGATGTAATTCAAAATTAGGCCCATCAGGTAAATCTACTGCAGAATTTATAATCTCATTTCTTGTAAATAACCAGTTTTGTTTTCCACAATCATTACAAATCCACACTGGGAGTGGGCATCCCCAAAACCTCTCACGAGAAATACACCAAGGATGTTTTTCTTTTATGATTCCTAGGAATCTGTTCTTTGGTTGCTCAAAAAAGTATTCTACGCTTTCAGCAGCATTAATAGCTCTATCTTCTAATCTATCAAGTTTGTAAAACCAACCCTTTCTTGCTAACCAGACTATTGGATGGTGTGATCTCCAACAAAGTGGATATTTGTGTTTAATTTTTCCAATTTTTACTAATCCCTTACATTCCTTGAGATCTTCAACAATTACCTTATCTGCATCTCTAACAAACATTCCTTCATATTTTCCTGCTAGGGATGTAAATTTGACCTCGTCATTAATGGGATTGAAAACTCTAACTTTTCTTCTATTTGCAATCCCTATGTCTTCCTCACCATTTGCAGGAGATAAATGTACAAGACCACTCCCTGTTGTTGCATCAACAAATTCCTCAGATACTGCCACATGAAAATTATCGTCTCTTGAGAACTCTTCCAAGCCTGGAATTAAATTTAAAAGTGGATGGATGTATTTTTTACCTTCAAATTTTGAACCCTTTATACTCTTTTCAATTTTGTAATCTTTAATTTTTACTTCTTGCAAAAATTCTTCTAGTCGAGTTTTTCCAACTATCCATGTTTCGTTTTCTACTTTAATGTAAACATAGTCTTCTTCTGGATGTAATCCTACCATTGCATCTGTTACTAAAGTAAATGGCATAGTTGTCCATACAATCAGAAACGCATCTTCATCTTTTAGTCTGACTTTGTAGTATAATGATGGATCTTTGACTTCTTCATACCCTTGATTTACCTCTGCATGACTAAGTGATGTTTGACAGCTTGGGCAATATGCAATTACAGTAAAATCTTCTTCTAAAATTTTATTTTTATGTGCCTTTTTGAGAACCTGCCATTCTCTTTCAATGTAATCATCTTTGTATGTCCAATATGCTTTTTGATGGTTAAATGACATACCAAGTAAATTATCAACATCCACCCATTTTGAATTAAATTTTTTTACAATCTTTTTACATTCATCAACAAGTTTTTCAATACCTATTTTTTCAATCACTTCTGATTTGCCTCCTGTAACGCCAAGCTCTTTTTCTGCTTGCAACTCTACTGGAAGTCCCTGTGTATCCCATCCGCCATTAAATACAATTTTTTTCCCTTGAAGAGTGTTGAATCTGTACCACAAATCCTTGATGATTCTGCCTCTCAGGTGCCCTGCATGAGGAATTCCATTCATTGTCGGTGGACCTTCTATGAACATAATTTTTTCAGGCTTGTCAGATTCAAAGATTAGTTTTTCTACATTGATTGATTTGATGTATTCTTTAACCTGACCCTCTATTGTTTTTGCATCAAATTTTGAGTACAATTCCATCAAGGATTTGGTATTGAGGTGGCATTATAAAGCTAAATTGAATTTAATACCTTTAGAAATTTCTTAAACAGTGTTCTAATTCGTTTATTGTTCCGCATTACCAAATACAAGAAAATAAAATTAAAAGCACAAAATAATGTACTGCGTATGACTTAAGCATATACTGATCATAATAATGCATTCAAAATATTATGTATTTGAAAATTTTTTGTTTTAGTTAGAATATCTTGGATTATATATTAAAAAAAAAGAGATTTTTAATTGGTAAATATTCTTGTGATCGGTTCAGGAGGTAGAGAACATGCTTTATCTTGGAAATTATCTCAAAGCTCAAAAATTAACAAGGTTTTCACTGCCCCTGGAAATGGTGGGACAGAAAACAATATTCCAATACCTGTAGATGATCTAGATGCACTTGCATCTTTTGCACAAAAAAATGATTGTTTTACTGTTGTTGGACCTGAAGCTCCCTTGGCAGCTGGAATAGTTGATAAATTCAATCAAATGAATCTTAGAATTTTTGGGCCATCAAAAAATGCAGCACAGTTAGAATCTAGTAAGATCTGGGCAAAAAATTTCATGAAAAGAAATGACATTCCTACTGCAAGATTTGAAATCTTTGATGATCCAAAAAAAGCCCATGACTATGTCAAATCTCTATCTTACAATGTTGTAGTAAAAGCTGATGGTCTGGCAGCAGGAAAAGGCGTAATTGTCTGTAACAGCACTGAAGAGGCAATTTCTGCAATTAATACAATTCTGGTAAAAAAAACATTTGGTGATGCTGGAAACCGAATTATCATTGAAGAAAGAATTGATGGAATAGAGGCATCATACATTGCATTGTCTGATGGAAATATTGCGATTCCTATGGCTTCTAGTCAGGATCACAAAAGAATTTTTGATGATGACAAAGGTCCAAACACAGGAGGGATGGGTGCATACTCTCCTACCCCAGTTATTAATGAAATTCTTGCCAAAAAAATTCAAGAAAAAATCATAAACACAACAATTGATGCGATGAAAGAAGAAAAAACTGTATTCAAGGGATTTCTTTACGCTGGAATAATGATTAGAGATGATCAACCATATGTCTTAGAATATAATGTTAGGATGGGTGATCCTGAATGCCAACCAATTACTATGAGAATGGATTTTGATTTATATGAATACCTGGTAGCCAGTGTTGATGGAACATTATCTTCAATGCCAGCACCATTATGGAAAAACCAGTCAGCAGTTTGCCTTGTTTTAGCATCTAATGGATATCCTGAATCATATCCTAATAATGAAGAGATTACTGGGTTTGATCTTATTCCAGAAAATGTATATGTTTTTCATGCAGGAACAAAAAACCAGGATGGAAGAATCCTTTCAAACGGTGGTAGAGTTTTAGGAGTGACTGCTTTAGGTGATACTTTAGCATCTGCAATCTCAAATGCATATGCAGCTGCAGAAAAAATTTCTTGGCCACACAAATATTGTAGAACCGATATTGGGAAAAAAGGCCTACCTCATCTTTGAGGTTTCTAAAATTCTATCCTCGGTAACAATCCAATCTAGTAATACATCGTGTTCGGATTTAGGAATGTTCTTTACAATTTGTTTTTCTAGTGTAAGTGAAATTGAAACTATTTTATTTTTTGAGAGAAATCTATCATAAAATCCATGACCGTATCCCAATCTGACTCCTTTTGGTGAGATTCCTACAGTTGGAACCAATAAAACATCGAGATTGTTATCTATTGGGCATTCTGGTCGTGGTTCCATTATGTCAAAATTTCCTATCTCTAGGCTTGAAAAATCCATTATCTTTCTAAATTCCATCTCTTTTCCAATTACTTTTGGTAAATAGACTTGTTTTCCAGAACTGATGGCCTCTTGCATAATATCTTGTGTTATTACTTCACTTCCAATGGGATAGTATGAACCAATTTTTTGTGCATTTCTAAATATATTGATTTTTTTTAATTTTTTTTGAATTTGCTTGCTTGCAATTTTCATCAAATCAAATGACGTATTATCTCTTTTTTCTAAAAGCATCTTTCTAAGTGATGCTTTCTCAGAATTATATTCCAATTTGACTACCTAAAGATGCAGATGTTATGGTATTTTTTAGCAACATTGCAACTGTCATTGGGCCTACTCCTCCAGGTACTGGTGTTACAAAAGACGCTTTCTTGATTATCTGCTCATAGTCTGCATCCCCTACTAATTTTTCTTGAAATTTTGAGATTGCGACATCAATAACTATGGCTCCTTCTTTAATCATGTCCTCTGTTAATGTGAATCTGTTTCTATCACCTACAGCTGTGATTATAATGTCTGCTAACTGACAGAATTCTTTAAGGTTCCTTGTTTTTGAATGACATGTAATGACTGTTGCATTTCTCTCTAAAAGAAGATGGTACAATGGTTTGCCAACTAAATTGCTTCTATTAATCAGAACAACATTTTTCCCTTCTAGATCTATCTTATGATAATCAAACATTTCCATTATTCCTGACGGTGTACATGCAACAAGTATTGCTTTTCTCATAGCTAAAAGTCCTACATTGTGTGGAGTAAGACCATCTACATCTTTTATTGGAGATATTCTAGATGTTGTAGTAAATTCATCCAAATGTTTAGGTAATGGAAGCTGAACTAGGATTCCATGAACTGACTTGTCATTGTTCAAATTTTCAATGATCTCATTTAGTTGTGCCTGTGAAATATTTTCATCAAATTTATGATCTTTTGTAGCAATTCCTACTTCATCACAAGCTTTGTGTTTGTTTCTGACATATGTTGCAGATGCTGGATTGTCTCCTACTAGAATGGTAGCTAAACATGGGTTGATTCCCTGAATCTTTAACTCTTCAACTGCTTTTTTGACCCTATCTTTGACTGATTGTGCTATTTCATTGCCGTCAATTTTGATGCCTAACATGAAGAATGTTCTTGGTTCGTAGATATTTAATCCTTGGAATAGATGATACCTAATCTGAAAATCTGGGAAAAGAAATTATGTAACTAATAATTAATAAATTTCATGTTTGTTGTCGTATCTGATATCAAAGTAAAACCAGAGTCATTAGAGGACTTTAAAAAATGGTTTTCTGAGGCAAACCAAGTAGTTTCAAAGTTTGATGGATTTGTTTCAAGACGTCTTTTGGAAACAAAAGATGGTCAACATAGAGTTCTAGTTGAATTTGAGAGCCTTGAAAAATTTGGAAAGATGCATCAGAGCCCAGAACATGAACAGCTTCATGCAAAAGCAACGTCGTTTATGGAAGGAGCCCCCTCTCCAAAATTCTACAATGTAATCGCACAATAAAATGAAACTTGATTTTAATGTAGATGAATACATTAAAAAAATAAAGGACGGAAAAAACTTTTTTCATACTTTTATAAATAGAGATACTCTTGCTGCTGGGGTACTAGTTTTACAGCCTGGAGAGAAAGACACTCAAAAACCTCATGAAAACGACGAAGTTTATTTTGTGCTAAAGGGAAATGGGTTTCTAAAAATTAAAGAAAAGGACTATCCAATATCAAAAAACAAAATGTATTTTGTTGGAAAAAAAATTAAACATTATTTTCATGGTAATTCTCAGGAGCTTGTGGTTCTATATTTTTTTGGTGGACATGACACCTAACTGATAATTGTTTTTTTTCCATGTATCTTGATTTTTTTTTCTGCAAATAATCTCACTGCCTCTGGATATGTCTGATGCTCTTTTACTAGTATTCTCTTTGCAAGAGTATCTTCAGTATCATTATTTTTTACTTTGACAATTGCTTGTAATATGATGGGACCTGTATCTACCCCTGAATCTACAAAATGAACAGTACATCCAGAATACTTTGAACCATAATCTATTGCCTGTTTTTGAGCATCTAAACCTGGAAAGGCAGGAAGCAAAGCAGGATGTATGTTGATAATCCTATTTTTGTAAGTTTTTACAAATTCGGGGCTTAAAATTCTCATAAATCCTGCAAGACAAACAAGTCCATTATTTGGCGTGACCTTGTATTTTTTTAGAACTGTTATAATTTTTTTATCATAATCTTGTCTGTTTCCTTTAAAACCCCTACTCTCAATTATTTCTGTTTTTATTCCAAGTTTTTGAGCAATTTTGAGTCCTTTTGCATCTGCTTTGTTTGAAATTACTATTGATGGGTTTATTGGAATTTTCTTTCTCTTGATTGATTTTAAAATAGCTTCCATGTTGCTCCCACGACCTGAAATTAAAATTCCTAGATTTAGCAACTAGTCAATAATAGATCAAACCTGCAATTTATATCAAATCCTATTATTTTGATTTTATTGGCTCGATCTGTTAGTATGACAAAAAATGGAATATTGTGTCAAGTCAATGACAAAAGAGTATATCTTGATCCAAAAAATACCGATGCATCTGCAATAAATTTTGTATCTCATGCCCATTCAGATCATCTTCCTTCAAAGAACGGTGGAACCATTCTTACTTCGATCGAGACAAATGAAATTGCAGGTCTTAGAGGCTTTAGGATGGAAAATCACATACAAAACATTGATGATTTTTCTTTAATTGATAGTGGTCACATTCTTGGAGCAAAGGGATTGCTTTTTGATGATATTTTCTATACTGGTGATATCTGTACCCGAAATCGTGGATTTCTAAAGGGTGCAGAAATTCCAAAATGTAAAATTCTAATCACGGAATCCACCTTTGGACTACCGGAATTTATTTTTCCAAGAATTGAAGATATCCTAAAACAAGTCAATGAGTTAATCTCTACCCTTTATGGAAAAGGAATCCCTGTTATTTTGATGGGTTATCAACTAGGAAAGGCACAAACTATTACACAACTGTTTAATCATTGGGGGCCTCTATACTTTCATGATTCTGTAAGACAGATGAATTTGATTCATCAAAAATTTGGTGTGCCTTTAACTGATGGGATTGGGCATACTGAGGCACAAAAAAATGGATTGCTTGACAAAAAACCATGGATTATGATTTCTCCCATGATGTCCTCAAGAAGCATCTTTTTACAAGAGATGAAATCAAAGTATGGTGCAGTTACAATTGGATTTAGTGGATGGGCACAATCTACAAAATTTTCATTTGGAAGAAAAGCAGATTATTCATTTCCCCTGAGTGATCACTGTGACTTTAATGAATTAGTTGACATTGTTCAAAAATCTGGTGCAGAACAAGTCTATACAATTCATGGATTTGTTAAAGAATTTGCAGAGCATCTACGTAAATTGGGAATCAATGCACAACCCTTACATGAAAACTCTTTGGATAATTTTACCTAGTCTGAAAATTTGCACACATGCAATCAGAAACAAGACATGTTTCAGAATTTCTTATATGGTCATGTGAAAAATGGCCACACTTGATATTTTTACAAATTCTTCTCTGCGCTTCTCTTTTAACAATGGCCTGTGCAATCCCGTTTGCTCTTTCTTTAGAATATCCTTTTTTGTCAATATAGTAATGTACTATTCTATTATACAGTAAATCTGGATTAAACGGTTTTTCTAGCAATGGGATCTATGGTTATAACACATTTATCTCATAAAAATAATTTGCAAAGAAGTATGTTATTACTTGAAAATTCGATAAAATCTTCACATACCAGAAGGACTTACCTCTACATTCTTAAAAAATAATTTCAAAATCAACAACCATGATTACGTGCCCATCTACTTTTTTCAAATTCACTATATGAGCAAAATTTGTCATACATCTTTGCCAAACCCTCATCTAAGATTGCATCATTAAGATTAATTCCATTACAATAAACAACCCCAAGCATTCTGCCATAGGTTCCTTCTGTTTGCAAGTCATCTTCATCTACTATCGCAAACGAACCCACAGGACAATTATCTACAATAAAATCGCGTGCTGCCTCATATCCTTTTTCACCTCTTTCGGGGGCATCAACTAATACTAGACGGATGGATTTGCCATAGATTTTGATTGTATCACCATCAATGTTTTCAGTCACATAACCTGGAATGCATCCTGCAGTTCCAGAACAGTTGGAGGTGGGATTTAGAAAATCCTCTTGTGAATCAAAATTAGTTTTTTCTGGGTATAGGTCGATTTGTGATTGGTCTGATGGAATAACTAGAATTCCTTCTTTGACGAGATATTGTAATGCACCTACAAATTCATCATCACTTATTTGATTACTTGCCCAAAATCCTGCAATGGTCTTGATCCATTCTGGTAAGAATAACTCTTGAGCATATACATAACTAGTAATTCCTGCAACCAGAACAAAAGCTAAAGCTCCTGCAAAAAGTTTGGTTGAATAATCTATTGACACTGATAGATAAGAGAATAAAATAATGACTTAAGCGTAGCTATGAAATGTCAAAAATAAAAAAGAATATTGACAAGGATTCGACACTCTCAATTCAAAATACATGAGATACCATCTACTATGGCAGTACAAACTGGACTAATCACACAAGAGTTTCTGGATGCAGAACGGGAACGGTTAGGGCCATTATACCCAATGTATTACGAATGTGACTTTTACAATTCTTCTACTACATGGTACAAACCAGAGTATTTCCAGTATGCAGATTATGGCAAGGATATGTAATTTCAAAAAACGGATCAAAAAAGAACCTGTGATTAATTATGGAATGAATTAGTCATTCATCAATTCTTTTTTTAATGGTACCCTAATTTACTATGTGGTACGGTGGGGTCTAATTATTGCTGGAATTATTATTCTAAATGTTGGGTCTGTTGGTTATTTTTGGCAGACGGATAGAGGATATTCATTTCCACAAATAAATGAGATATGTAATTCGGATTTGGGCAAATTAGCACAATGGTGGGGAGAACAAGACATTCGAGAAAATTGCAATTTTGCTCAAATGGTCACTATAACAATATTCGGTTTTGTAATACTTGGAATTGCTTTGATAATTGCTGGTGCAGTGGTTTCTGGGGAAAGAAAAGAATCTGAATCTATTAGAATAACAGGCAAAGATGAAGAAGATAACGATTCACTAGAGATTTTAAAGAAAAGATACGCAAAGGGAGAGATTTCTAAAGAAGAGTTTGATAAAATGAAAGAAGATTTGGTTTAGTTCTTAATTTTTTTCTTTTCTAAACACTTCTCATTAGATTATTTTTCTCTCAAAAATTCATGCAGTATTTCGCATCCTTTGAACCATTTGAAATCTTTAATGAATTCAATGGAGTACCAAGCACATACATCAAGTCTTTTCTAATATCAGACTAAATCAACCTAAACAAATGGCAGACAACACATACCTCAAACCTATCCAGTTTAGACTCATTTTTAGGCAGGCCAGGCATACATTATATCAATTCATAGACTGGAAAGAGAGAAACAATAATGACTGTATTATTTCAAAATCTTGTAAGTTTACA
>Ga0224497_10001249_pt1 | contig 16445 bp, 17 predicted proteins | sample SF_Jul11_sed_USG_4_FD_167970 | JGI IMG/M metagenome (GOLD analysis project Ga0224497, IMG submission 167970) | Sediment microbial communities from San Francisco Bay, California, United States - SF_Jul11_sed_USGS_13 | ecosystem: Environmental > Aquatic > Marine > Sediment | place: USA... | reverse complement strand
AGATTCTGGTTCTCGTACACATTTTATTTCCCAATTAAGTAATTTGTCTTCATTATAGGAAAACTGCTCCATTTCTTGTGGTGTTATTTTCCAATATCTTGATCTGGCCACTGATTATTTTCAGAACAAATCTGATATAAATTCCAATGTCTGAAACTGTACTTTCACTTTTATACGATAAATTCCAATTATCAATTATAGGTGATAAAGTTAACATGATGTTGGATTCTGAAAATATCAAAAAATTATAAAGCATTCAGACAAAATTAATAAAATCTTTTACCCGATTTGTCAGTTTTAGAATGTTTTGAATATGATTGTGACCAAAGGTCTAAAAATTGCAATCAGAATACAAAAAATAGATTAAATTAATTAAGAATTGATTTCTGATCAAAATCCTTTACGCCCAATAACTATCTAATTATCCAAAACTTTTTGATTACATACTTACCATCGATGAGTTGTTGTTTTTTTCAAAAACTACGGTAAAAGCACATTATGGAAAAAATCTGAATCTTTATGAATACAATAAATTAAGATTACTATATGTTTACTATGCAACTGCAAATCGAAATCCAAAGCAAGTTTCTGCTTGGCAAGAACTTTGTGTTGCATTATATTCTGAAGGTATTTTTGAAAAAATTATGTTTGATTCAAAAAAAGATTTGATTAAAAAATCCCTAATAATTAAAAAACCAAATTATCAATCCGAACTTTACAGAAAACATATTGAGGATATCAAGAATAATTTTAAAAACAAAAATGAATTAGGATAACCGATTCTGGGCGGTGATATGTCTAACAACAACCCAAGTCCTCAGAACCGGATATCTGGATTATATTTCATTCTAAGTATAAAAGCACAAGTTTGGTCGGAAGATAGATTAACCTGATTTTAATTTTCAAAATTGTTCATGGCTACATATGATGTGCATGTAATTATTGAAAACAAGCCAGGAATTAGTGATCCTGAAGGCGAAACCATTCTAAATGATCTTGTTTTGAAAGGAACACATTCAACAGTATCAAAAATAAAAACAGCCAAAATGCTGAAATTCACCATAAAGGAAAAAGACAAAAAAACCGCTCAAAACAAAATTTGTGAAATTTGTGATGAACTACGAATTTACAATCCAATGGTTAGTAAAGTCTCAATAAGTGTCATTGAGAACTAGGGCTTTTCAGATTCTATGTTATCAATCGTTTCATTGATTAATAGTTTACTTCTAAGAAAGGCTGCAAGATCCGTTTGAGTAATCACACCAACAATCTTTTCATCTTCTAAAACCAACAATCTTCTAATGTTGTTGTTTAGCATCTTTTGTACTGCATCTTCAATCTGACTATCAGGTGTGACCCATCTAAATTTTTTTGACATTATGCTCTCCAATGACATTGTTGATGCCGTCTTGTCGTTTGCAACTACTTTTCTCACAAAATCTCTTTCTGAAACAATTCCTATTGGGTGGTTATCTTTAGTAATTACCAAAAAACTGATATCTTTTTCATCAAGAAGTTTGGCTGCATCAAGTGCATTTTTGTTCTGATCTATTGTAATGACATTTTTTTCCATAATATCTCGCACTTGTCCCATGACGATCAAAAAACTCATTCACATAAATTGATTTGTCTGGATTCAAATTAAATATCTCTTTGAGTAAAAATAATCGTGAAGATTGGAGTTGTTGTTTTTCCAGGCAGTAATTGTGATCGAGATATGTATCATGTTTTAACTGATGTCTTTCATCTTGATGCTCAATATTATTGGCATGAAAAGGGCTTACCAAAAAATATTGATGCAGTGATTTTACCCGGAGGCTTTTCTTACGGCGATAGATTAAGGGCTGGCGTTATTGCTGCTCATAGTCCAATCATAAAGGACGTACGAAAATTAGCTGAAAGAGGCATTCCTATTCTAGGTGTCTGCAATGGATTTCAAATTCTTGTAGAGGCAGGATTGTTACCAGGTGTTCTACTTAAAAATACATCTCTTAATTTTATGTGTGAATGGACTGAACTTGTTGTAGAAAACAACCAGACTCCTTTTACTAATCAGTTCAAGATAGGCCAAAAGATTCCGATCCCAATTGCAAATGGAGAAGGAAGATACTATGTCGATGAATCTACACTTGAGAAATTGAAGAAAAACAATCAAATTGTTTTTCGATATGCTAAAACTGTAAATGGCTCTTCATATAACATTGCAGGTGTATGTAATGAGGACTATAATGTAGTTGGAATGATGCCACATCCAGAAAGAGCAGCAGAATCTCAAATCAATCCTGTTGACAACAAACCCTCATCTCTAATTTTCAAATCTCTTCTAAATACAATTGGTGTTAAAAATTGAGTTTAGATCCGCAGGAACTAGAAGATCTAACATCTAAGATTGGAAGAAAACCATCATCGACAGAATTACAAATTGTTGCTGCTGAATGGTCTGAACACTGTTCCTACAAATCGTCAAAGAAACATCTCAAAATATTGCCTATGGATGGACCTTTGGTAATCTCTGAAAAAGGATATGATTCTGGTGTTTTAGATGTTGGTGATGGTTATGTTGTAACTGCACACATTGAAAGTCATAACCATCCATCTGCAGTTGAGCCATATGGTGGAGCTGCAACAGGGGTTGGTGGTGTAGTTCGTGATATACTGTCTGCAGGAACAAGACCTATTGCGATATTTGATGGATTAAGATTTGGAGATATTGAAAAAGATAGACATGCAAGATGGTTATTCAAAAATGCTGTTTCTGGAATTGCTGATTATGGAAATTGTTTGGGAATTCCAACTATTGGCGGTGAAGTAGAATTTGATAAATGCTATACAAACTATGCTCTTGTAGATGTTGCATCTGTTGGCTTTGGAAAAAAAGAAAATTTGGTTAAAAACCATGCAAATAAAGGTGATCTTGTAGTTTTACTTGGCGGTTTTACTGGAAGAGATGGAATTGGTGGTTCTCAATTTGCATCAGATTCTTTAGAATCAGAAGACAGATCAGCTGTTCAGATTCCAGATCCATTCATCGAAAAATTAATCATAGAGGCAATTCTGGAGGCAAGAAACCAGAATCTCATAAATGCCATGAAAGACCTTGGCGGTGGTGGATTGTCATGTGCAGTATCAGAGACTGCAGATGCATTATCTATTGGAATTGAGATGGACGTAGATAAAGTCCATACTCGTGAATCTGGAATGCATCCTGATGAAATTATGGTATCTGAATCCCAAGAAAGAATGCTTTTAATTACAAATAAGACCAAATTAAAAAAATTACAAGAGATTTGCAAAAAATTTCGAATAACATGCTCTGTGATTGGTTATGTCACATCTGACAGTATGATGCATGTCAAAAAAGGTAAAAAGACCTTGGCAAATCTTCCAACAGATGTTGTTGCAAATGCTAATCTTTTAGATCGACCATCAAAAAAACCGGCTTATCTTGAAACCATACAAAAAGAAAAGAAACTCAAACCAATCCCTGATTATTCAAAAATGATGATGAAATTTTTATCATCTCCAAATATTGCAAGTAAAATCTGGGTATATGGACAATATGATCACGAGGTTGGAATTAGAACTGTAGTGAAGCCTGGAAATGATGCATCTGTTTTAAGATTGGACAATGGAAAATTCTTATCTGTAAAAATTGATGGAAATCCTAAACAATGTTACATCAATCCCAGAGAAGGCGCAATTGGATGTTTTGAAGAAGCATGTAGAAATGTTGTTTGTACTGGAGCCAAACCAATCGGAATGCTTGATCATCTTCAATTTGGAAATCCTGAGAATCCTGAAATCTTTTGGACATTTTTAGAATCACTACAAGGATTAACTGATTTTGCCAAATTCTTCAAAATCCCATGTGTTGGAGGAAAAGTTAGCCTTTACAACGAAACTCCATCAGGTCCAATAAAACCAACTCCTCTGGTTGGGGTTTTGGGTTTGATTGATGAAAAACCACAGATGCCTCAACAAATCATGAATGATGATATTCTGGTAATTATTGGAAATACCAAGGATGAGATGGGTGGTTCTGAATACTTTGAATATATTCACAAGTTTATTGGTGGAAAATGTCCTGTTGTAGATTTTGCAGAGTCTAAAAAGAATATGAATGCAGTATTGAGTATAATCCAAAAAGGACTTTTAAAAAATGTACATGATTGCTCAAAAGGAGGTCTGGCAGTCGCAATATCTGAACTCTGTATGATTAATGATATTGGGTGCGATGTTCTCTTGGAAAAGGTTCCAGGTGAGGAACTTGATGTTGACCACGTTTTGTTTTCTGAAACTCACTCAAGATATCTTTTGGTTTTAAAACAAGACAATCTCAAAAAACTAAACGCATTTCTAAAGAAAAACAAAGTCTCATTTAATCAGATTGGAAAGTTTGATGGACGACAAATTCGATTTAACAAAAATTCTAAAAATATCATAGATCTAAGAGTTGATAAAGCACAAAAAACATGGATTAATTCGTTAAGGGAGTTGGTTGTTCATGGTTAAGGAAAATTGTGGTGTTGTTGGAATCTTCAGTCTTAGTGGAACAAATGTCGTTCCTATGGTAATTGATGCATTAAGAGCACTTCAACATAGAGGTCAAGAAGCATGGGGTCTGGCAATTCCTAACAAGACTCCTCTGAAAAAACTTGGTCTTGTTTCTGCATCATCTTCTGAATTTAAAAAAATTTCTGAGGAATATTCCTCTTCTGCAGTAATTGGGCATGTGAGGTACTCTACTATAGGCAAAAGTAATCTTGAAAATGCTCAACCACTTAAAGTTAAAGATCTTTGTATTGCACATAATGGAACTATTGCAAATGTGCAAGAACTTGCAAATATGGTAGGTGGTTGTTCTTTTACTCCACAGAATGCAAGTGATACCTTAGTTGCCGCCCAAAGACTAGTCTCATTGATATCTGAAAAAGGCCAAATGGGAAAAGCACTTTCAATTCTGAAAAATGAAATGGTCGGTTCATACTGTTTTACATTTATCTCTGATGACAATGCAGTATATGCTGCAAGGGACCCTAAGGGATTCAGACCGATGGTTTTAGGGCATAAAGAATCTGATGACACCTATGTTGTAGCCTCTGAATCGTCTGCACTCTCTGCAGTTGGTGCAAAACTACAAAGAGATGTCAGACCCGGTGAATTAATCAAACTAAGTTCCGATGGATTAAAGACAGAAATGTTTTCAGAAGATAACTCTAGAGCACATTGTTCTTTTGAATTTACTTACTTTGCTCATCCTTCAAGTAACATGGAAGGTGCTAATATTTACATCTCTAGAAAAAAAATTGGTCAATTTTTAGCAAAGAAATTCCCTATCAGAGACGCTGATCTTGTAATACCAGTTCCAGATTCAGCTAGACCTGCAGCATTAGGATATGCTCAAGAACTTGGTGTCTTATTCGATGAAGGGCTGCTTAAGGATCGTTACAGCAAAAAGGGCCCACTTCGAAGTTTTATTGAACCCCATCAAAGCGATAGAATTGAAATTAACCGATGGATTATTCCGATTAGAGAAATCATTGAAGGAAAACATGTAGTTGTAATTGATGACAGTTTGGTTCGTGGCACAAGCTCAAAGGCAATCATTAAGGCATTAAGAAGAGCCGGTGCTAAGAAAATCAGCATGCTCATTACATATCCTCCAATCAAATTTCCCTGCTATGCAGGAATTGATTTTCCATCCCAAGATGAACTTGCAACATTTACAAATAGAAAGGAAATGACAGATGAAGAACTAACCGAGATGGTTCGAAAAAGCATTGGGGCTGACTTTTTAGGCTATAATGATGCTGAAAATCTTGCGGCTGCAGTTGGAATGCCGATGGATTCTATGTGTTTTACTTGCTCTTCGGGAAACTATGATTCACTTGGCATTGCCCCTGACTTTAAAACGCGCCTAGAGATGAAAGGTGAATAAACTGGAGACTGCATATGTTTTAGTAAAAAGTGAGATAGCTCATGAAATGGATGTAATGAATGAGATTCTAAAGATTGATCAAGTCAAAGAAGCAAAAGGCACTTTTGGCGTTTATGATATTTTTGTAAAGATAGAGGCAAATACCTCAAAGGAAGTGGAAGATGTCATCACAAAACAAATCCGTAAGGTAAACCATGTCTTATCTACAACAACGCTATCTGTAATTCCTGAACAGAACAAAAAATAATCCGGAATTTTCTTTAAATATTGTTTCTGATTGATATAATTATGAAAGCGATTTGGAATGAATCTGTTATTGCAGAAAGTGATGAAACTGTAGTTGTTGAGGGTAATCACTACTTTCCAATTAATTCTATAAAATCTGAATATTTTAAAAAAACAGATTTGACCACATTTTGTGGTTGGAAGGGAATGGCAAACTATTACTCTGTGACAGTAAATGGAAAGACTAACAAAAACTGTGCATGGTATTATCCAGAACCAAATGATGCTGCCAAAAAAATCAAGGGGATGGTAGCATTTTGGAATGGAGTTCAAGTAAAGTAATTGTTCTTGCTAGTAAAATTTTACCAAGTTAATTTGAATCTATTTTTTCGCCCTTATCTGGAATCAACTTGGATGTTAAAAACACACATTACAATAATTCAAATCATAAATAGAAACACATTGCTGATTTATGGGTCTTAATTAGTAAGTTAATTTCACTTTTTAGATAAGCAAAGATTTTTTGGTTCAAATTATGTTGGGAATACAACATGATGAGGGATATTGTTATAGAGCGAAAAATTAGTTCCCACTTGGAAAAAATAAAAAATATCTATTAAAAAATTACCTGTTGTGCCAAGAGATATAGTTAATGTATTAGAATCAGACGACGAGTATCTTCAATCAATCTTTGAAGGGGATTTTCTTGAAAAATATTGTGAGATAAAAAGACACAAACATATCTCTATATTTTCATTGCCTTCTCCAAGAGAATTTTATTTGTATAGTAATCCTTAATATAAAAATCTAAAATATTCTAAAAATACAAATTTTATGGGTTTATTGTCAAGTTTTATAAAAATTAAATTATTAACGTATTTTTCAGTTACAATAATTTACTCAAACTAGTGGAGAACATTGAACAAGAAAAACAACGGTTTCAAACTATGATTACAAATAATTTTTATTGATTAATTGTTAACAATTATGCTTTTTAAAACATGTAATTGCTAGTTAATGCACTTTTAAATTAATAACCCTAGTTACTCCACTTTATCGGCACTAGATTACATTTACAATTTTCTCGTTTGCCACATTTTGGACAATTACAGTTACATTGTAGTAATGATGAATTACATGAAACACATTTCGTATATTCTGCAAAATCCTCTCTCAATTCTTCAAATATGGTGGTCAGTATTAGAATTTAAATATAATAATAAATTTTCCAAATATTTATGGTATTTTTGATTAATTTTTAAATGAATGTTAATTATTTTCCATATAATTGAACAAATGTAGGTTCAGGTTTTATTCTTCATTTATTCCACTAAAATCAATATTGACGATTTCAGTCATTTCTGTTAACTTTAAGGAGAAGTAATTCTCAAATTAATTCGTGAGTCATCTAAATATTGCTGTAATTATAAAACTAGAGCCTGATTTTTCAGAGGGGAATGTCAGTTATAATCCTGATGGCACTCTAAATCGAGCTGAGACAAAAAATACTTTGGGTCCTCACAGTGCAATAGCTGCTCATGCAGCATTTTTTGGCAGAGTAATGTATGATGCCAAAGTTTCGATTGCAACTATGGGGCCACCAATAGCAGATTTAGCACTTCAGCAAGCTCAGCAAATCTCAGATGCAGAGGAGCTTCACCTATACAGTGATAGGCTCTTTGCAGGAGCGGACACTTTGGGAACCGCAGAAGTATTACGAGTTGGAATTGAAAAGATGCAAGAAAAAATGGATATCGTGTTTTCAGGGCATAGAGCATCCGATGGGGAAACTGGGCAGACAGGACCTCAAACTGCATGGAAATTAGGATTTACATTTCTTGGAAATGTGATTAGTTACAATGTAGATGTCGAGACTAGAATGGTTCGTGCAAAACGTCTGATTAGTTTACAAGGTTTACCAAATATAATAGAAGAAGTTGAAGCTCCATTACCTGTATTCATATCAATTGATCCTACCTACAAATCAAGTTACAACACCGTTTCACAGAGATTAGCATTTCAAAAATATAAAAAAGAAGCTATACAACTCTCAGATAATTTCAAAGATTATCTCAAAATTTTTAACGCAAAAGAACTTGGTGTAGATGAAACTCTTGTTGGTCTTCCAGGATCGCCCACAATAGTGTATAAGGTGGAACGAGTACCAAAATCTACAGCTACAAGACAAGCTGAAGTTATTGATGGCTCGGATCCTGAACAAATTTCCAAAGTGGTTAAAAAAATGAAAGAAGCATTATCAGCTATGGTGATTAAGTAATGGTGGAAAAATATCGTCATCTATATGTTGTAATTGAACATGAAGATGGGAAGTTTCTTCCAGTGAGTCTCGAAATGATTGGAGAAGCAAGACGGTTATTAGACGGTTTCAATTCAAAATATTCTTCAAATGAAAAAGTAGTTGCAGTGATTTTAGGACACAATATACAAGATCTCTCAAAACAGTTAATAGAATATGGTGCAGATGCAGTGGTCTATGCTGATAATCCCGAACTTAAAGACGTAAGAAATACCATTTACACTAAAGTAATTGGACAGATTGCACAAGATACAAAATCACTAGGGGAAATAGAGCCTGAATATGCAAATGATGTAAAAAGGCCTAGATACATGTTCTTTGCAGCAGATAGTATTGGCAGGCATCTATCTTCAACTACACTAGTAGAATTAGAATCAGGATTGGCTTCAGACATCAACAAGCTCGTTATAGAAGATATTGAAATGTCACATCAACAAAAAACAGGTGGGAAAAAAGAGACATATGCAAAAACACTAGAAATGTATCGACCTGATTTTTCAGGATTTTTGTGGACTACAATTCTTTGTCTTGATAACAGAAATCCTGCTTTTCAAAGAGACTATCATCCGCAATCCTGTAGTATAATTCCAGGAGTTTTTGAACCGTTAAAACCAGATTCTTCACGAGAAGGTAAGATTATAGAATTTACTCCAACAATTGATAAACAAGATCTTAAAGTTAGAATATTAAATCGTCAGATATTAAAAAGTGAAGTCGATTTTGATACTCCAAGAACGATTATTAGTTTTGGACGGGGAATAAAAAATGATCCTGAATCAAATATCAAACTAATAGAAAATTTGGCAAAAGAATTGAATGCAGAGATTGGAGTTACTTTACCAATGTCAAAAAAACCATATTCAATCAGTCATGCATTAGATTCTAAATATATGATTCCAGATAGAGTAATAGGAACTAGTGGACATAAAACTAGTGCAATGTTGTACATTGCTACAGGAGTTAGTGGTGCAATGCAGCATGTTTGGGGAATGAAAGACTCAGGATTTGTCGTAGCAATTAATCCTGATGAGGAAGCACCAATAAAAGACGAATGTGATATTTTCATTAAAGGAAGGATGGAAGACGTAATTCCTCTTCTAATTGAAGAAATTAAAAAACAAATACATATTGTAGAGGTACAATAATTTTGGAAAAATATGATGTGGCAATAATTGGTGGCGGTTCGGCTGGTCTTGCCGCACTGAAACAATTATCACACCTTGGAAAACAAGCAATTCTCTTAGAGGCAGGCTCAAAAGTTGGTTCAAAGAACCTATCAGGAGGAATTCTTTATTCAAAAAAACCCAAAAAAGGCAATGTGTCAAATGTTGAGCAATTATATGAAAACTTCCTTGATGATGCACCAATTGAAAGAAAAATTACAAAATATATCTTGCATTCAACATCCCAAAACAAGATTTATTCCATGGACCTTACTACAGCTCATGATTATCAGGCAAATTTTGGTTGTTCTGTTTTATTGAATAAACTCAATTCTTGGTTTGCTGTTCAGGCAGAAGAGGCTGCCAAAAAACTAGGTGGCGGAATTATTCCAGGTGTTCATGTAAAATCAATTAATTGGAATGAACAAAATGATGCAACAATTATACAAACTGATGAACTTGATGAGTTTGAAGTCAAGGCAATAATTGCAGCTGACGGAGTAAATTCAGAAGTTGCAGAAACAGTTGGGGCTAGAAAAAAATTCACTCCAGAACAACTATACCAAGGAGTCAAAGTAATCGTAAAACTTCCTGAAGACATTATCAACAAAAGATTTGGAGTGTCTTCAGATGAAGGAGCAGCACATCTTTTTGCTGGAGATGTAACTTTAAATCACATTGGAGGAGGATTTCTTTATACAAACAGTGATACTCTTTCAGTAGGAGCTGTATATCACTTTGATTCACAGATATCCAATCCAACAGAGCCATACAATCTAATTGATGTTTTACTTAAAAATCCCTTGATTAGTGAATTTATCAAGGACGATGTTCCAATAAAACCTAAAATTGATAAAAATCTTCCACAAGAAGAACAGCTTAGAATTCGTTTTGCTGTAGCAAAATTAATCAAAACATGGTATGAAATTCGCGAAGCATCTCTGTCCTCGATCGGACGAGATAGACTGCTTAAATCAGGCAAATACAAAACTGTTGAGGATATTCAAAAGAGATTATCTGCTATACAAGAGCAAATGACTGAAAAATTTGGTCTCACCTTTGGAACCGATTATCTTGAAGATGAATATGGTGCGAAATTAGTTCCAGATGGGAAGAGATGCAGAATGAGAAAACCATACTTTAAGAACATTTTATTTGTTGGGGATGCAGCAGGAAGAGGAGTTTTTGTTGGTCCTAGAATTGAAGGTCTCAATGTGGGTATTGATGATGGGGTAAGGGCAGCAAATGCCGTTGCACAAGCTCTTGACAAAAATGACTTTTCTGAGAATAGCCTTGGAGAAAACTATTCAAAATCTGTGGATGAGAGTCCATTCACTACAGATATGAAAGAAATTGACAAGGATTATCTCAAGATCTTTCTTGATGCTGCAAAAGACGTGCCAAAAGACATTATTGGTTCCCGTTATGGCCCAATTTTGAAAATGATGTCTAGCGGAACAATGCGAGGAATTGCAGTAAAATTTGCAAATATTCTTGGGTATGATAAACTACTACCAATGATTGAATCAGAAGACACCTACGTTAGAGTGCCAATTCAATTAGCAGAAAGATTGGGAGAACCAGTTTTATCTTCTTATTCTCCAACTATTCCATCAATTGCAGATAGAATTGCAAACCTGAATTATAATGATGATCATCTTTCACACATCAAAGTTCTAAATCCAACTAGTGAATATATAAAAAAAATGGTAACATTATGTCCTGCAAAATGTTACACGGAAGAGAGTGGAAAGGTGATTATTCAGCACGAAGGATGTGTAGATTGTGGAACATGTTCACAAGAAACAGAATGGAAACACCCTCGTGGTGAAAAAGGAATTCATTATAAATACGGTTAGATTTTTACACTGAAATTTTTATGCTTTTTAACTCGTCATAAGCTTTTCTCATTCTGGCATAAAATTCACTTACAGATGGGGGCAAGATTGAAAATGCAATGTAAAAGTCCTCTGCTTCTCTAATATACCGCTTTATTTTTTCTTGATCTGAAATATGTGAAATAAAATTCATATTGTTTAATCTATCACAAAGTTTGATTATCTTTACATCATATGCAGATTTTGTAAGTTCGACACAATACTTAAAGAATCTAGCATTTTGTTTTTCTTTATTATTTGCACCAAAGTAATTTTCCAATGGCTTTGTTTTCAAAGTTGTTGCTATATTGTAAACATAATCTCCAAATCTATGCCTAAAATATGCATCAAATCCATATGATTTAGCAGCATACAAGTCTAAAATCTTGTCATTATCTTCCATTACATCATGTAAAATAGATGAAACAATTTGTAGAGTAGTAAGCAATTTGTCTGTATTTTGATAATGCTGTATCACATCAATGGTTACAGGCCATACATGCGTTTCTAAAAACGATGATTTTCCATCTTCTCGGACTACATCAGAATGAACTTCCTCTGCTAACTCTATTGCTCCCTCAACAAAACTATCTATTCTAATTTTGGCGTCATTTTTAATAATATTCAAAAGTTCTTCTTTGGTTGCAGAATTAACTTTCACAATAACTATATCACAACATCATTGAAAAACATGATCTTATAGATAATGATTGGTATAAACGTTAAAGTAGGCATGAAAAGGTAGGATGATTAATTTTAAGTGATCTTAAATACCACGTTGACATTTGCTATGTGTGCCAATATCAGAAAATTTTCCTGAAGGTCTAAAACCAATTGGAAAAATTATTCATGCCGATGGCGAACACTTTCACTGGATTTGGGGTCCTGGCAAGTCAGAAGGGGATGCATCCAAAAATGAGGATGTAACAAAAGCATATGATATGCGTAAAGAAGAACAAGTTCCACTAGGTGTTAGTGGAACCATGGTCGCAGTTGATTGGGATTCTTGTGTGGCAGATGGTGCATGTATTGAGGCATGTCCAGTTCAAGTATTTCAGTGGTACAGAACAGAAAAAGATATTCCAGCAAAAGATGTTATTGGTCAAACTTTTGAAGGAACGGGAAGTAGAGTAAAAGATGAACGTAAGGACTATACAGATAAAGCAGACCCAATCTTAGAACATGATTGTATTTGGTGTATGGCATGTGTATCGGTTTGTCCACCGCAAGCTATCAAGGTAGATCAAGGAAATATTGAAGCACATGAGAATGCATCATTAACATAATGTGTCTACTATATCTGAGAACAAATTCAAGAACTGTTTAAACTTAGTTTAGAGTTGCGATCGCTTTAATTATGTCTGTCTTGCTTAAAATTCCAATCAAATCCCCTTTATCTGATAAAACTCCCACCCCGTTTATTTTATTATCCAGAAGTAATTGGCATGCTTTTGACATGTCTTCATAATAATTAGTAGTAATGATTTCATTTCTCATCACTTCTTCAGCTTGAAGAGTTTTTCCCAATCCGTGATCTGATTCAAAGCTTTTTGGAAATATTGTGTCTCTTTCAGTTCCAATAGATATTACAATATTGAATAAATCTCGAAATGTTATGATACCAATTGGGATTTCTTCTTTGTTTCTTACAATTAAACGCGAAATCTTATTTTCTGACATTTTTGAGGCAACTTTACTTAGTGTGGTATCAGAATAAACCCAAAAATAATGTGCAGACATGCATTCCCCAACTATTTTTTCATTTTGATGGTTTGTTGCAAAATCTTTTACAAGATCTGTTTTTGTTATAATTCCTACAACATCATCCTTAGATGTTATTCCAAGAGAACCAATATTATTTTTAGACATTATTTTTGCACACTCTTGAATTTCTGTGGATTGTGAAGTTGTTAGGATCGGTTTTACTATTTCACTTAATGGAATATGTTGTAAGGTTCTACTTGATTTGTCCTTGAGAAGGAATAATCCCAGATCTTTTTCTGTTAGAATTGCTATTATTTCTTGATTTTTTGTGACTAGCACTCTGCTTATTTTTTTATCAAACATAATTTTTGTAGCGTCTGCTATTGTGGACTCTATGTCTATTGTTATTGGTATGTTCATCACTTTTTCTAACTGTGACACAATTCATCAAAGTTTGATTTGGCAATAAAAAATACTCTTCAATTATCATTGTCGATTCTAAGAACTAAGTTCAAAATATGGTCAATTTTAATAGTCATGTGAAGTCAACATTTTAAAACTCTAGAGGAGAAAAGTATTGCTAAATTCTCTATAAATCTCATTTTTCCATCCAAAACTCTGAATGGTATACTTCCACCCCTGATAGAACTGTGGGTGATGATCTTTATTGATTCAAAAAATGTCTCTATTTCTGACATATACCTTTAGTCTAAACATGATTAAAAATAGATTTGACATTAATTAACTAGCTTAATCATCAAAGTTCATTATTCTTAATTATTAGAAAAAGTATTATCCACACAGTGAAACAATATACCATTCTTGTTGGCGCTGGTGTTGGGATTATCTGCATCATGGCAATTATTTTTGGTTTGGATTTGTTGAAGTTATCTTTATCTACACAAGAATATGACATCTTTGTAGATCCTATCATTGATAAGCAAAATTTGTTTATCACCGGAAGAGTTTCGATTCAGAACACTGGTTCTCAGCCACTGACCAATATTCATGTCAATTTTGGTGCAGGTGATACACTTGACATTGGAACTTTAAAATCGGGTCAGAAGATCATAATATCTCCTCCGCCAGAAAACCCAATGGAGTTTGTGATGATTGAGGCTGATAATGATATTTTTGTCAACAAGGCATATAGAGAGCTACCAAAAATGGTAGGCATGATGGGCTCCTAGATACCGTCAATCGTAAAATTAATGATAGTATCTAAAATGAACCAATTTTTAATTTTAAAATTAGAGGTAATTCACTTTTTATCCTTTAAAATTTGGCTAAATGAGAATATTATATTTATGAAAAAACTAAAACTGATTTGAAAAGTTTCTAACCGAAATCCTGGTGCTAGAGTCATATCTGACATGTTTTGCAGTTTTCTCTATAACATCAAAAAGAGAGGAATTTGTAATTATGTGTTTTTTTAGTTTTGATTGAAGTTTTTTGAGAGATATCTTTCTATTACTTGCTAAAATGCTAGTAAAACCGTCATCATTTGTTCTAAGCATATCCCAAAGCATAGTTACTGAAAACGTGTCATCTTGTATAGATTTTTGTAAAATTTTGATTGTAGCTTTTGACACTTGGAGTATTTTACCATGTCCTTCTACTGAATACGCATGCTTCAAAAATTCTTTACATTCTGTACTAGTCATGGTAATTTTTACCAGTGCATCATTTGTATCCATAACAAAAATTCTGCGAAGATCTGATATTTTGAGATTATTGCCTATTTTACGATCCCCTCTGAAATGCCCAGAATTGATGAAGGCAATATCTGAACCTGTAAATTCTGACATACAATCCGCAACAAAATTTCCAAAGTTAGTAGAACCTCTGCGTAATTGCAATTCAGTAGCATCAAGAACTGTATTTACCTTGAATTTTTTGATAATTCTGTCTGATTCTGCTTCATTGATTCTTTTTTCTAGTAATTGTTCCCATTTGGCTACAACTCTCTTAATTTCTTCATCTGGATGAATCTTGGTCAAATCTGAATCCAAAACAGCCACGGATTTTGTCATTTTCTTAATCTGGCTTGCTTTGAGAACTTTTCTAGTATTTATGCCAACAATCTGAACTGTTCTACAATTTGATTGGCCTTTTAGAAGAATTGATTTTGGGTTTGTGATTGGATTGTATTCAAAAATCTCATTATGATCATGTCCTCCAAGCATGTATACATAACCATTCCAATTCTTGTTAAGCCATTCCTTCAAACCTATGTCTTCATCGTTACTCATATGTGACAATACAATCAAGTGGTTTATTCTTGGATGTTTCTCATTTATTGTCTCAATCACATGTTTTAGTGATAACTCTGGTGGCAAAATATCAAATCCATTATGATGTGCTTTTCTCATGGTTGCAATTCCAGCAATTCCTGTAATTGCAATTTTTGACTGCTTTTTATTTATCTTCAAAAACTTGTATTTGTGAATTTGAAATTTTTTTTCATTTTTTGGAGATATTAGATTTGAGCAAACTACATCAAAAACCGCCTCATTCAGTCTTTTTTTAATAATCTCTACACCACCATCAAAATCATGATTCCCTATTGTGCAGAAATTAAAACCACATTTGTTTAGAATCTCTACCATTTGTTTGCCTTTAAAATACAAACTCATTAGAGACGGAAACAAAAAATCTCCACCATGTAAAAGCAAAACAGAGGTATTGATCTTTTTAGACATAATCTGTGTTTCTATAAATTTAATCAATGAGTAAATCCTAGCAAATCCCGGAAGATCAATATTTTGATTTACTTTGGTTTCTTCTATAAAATATGTATCAGTAACATGAACTATAATTACCTCAGGTTTTTCATCTAGTATTTTTTTAATTTTTGTAAATGCATTATTTTTTTGTTGATTTAATTTCATTTTATTTTTATGTTCTTTTTTAAAAAACCAGAATATTAGAATCTAGTTTTTTCCTATTTTTCTGAATTTAAAAAGAACAAAAAACAATCTATCCTTTTAATAATAAATATCAGCTTTTTTTACTTGCAATGTTGGCATCAAATCTTTTATTCTAATGTGTGCTTAATAATTTAATGACTGTAATTACACAAAATATGCCATTATTGCTTTTGATGATAATTACATCCTTCTTGATAATTTCAATCCCAACTGCACATGCTGAACAAATTATAATTAGTGTACCTTCAAATTCTGCTACTCCTGGATGTGAGGAAACAAATCAATGCTATA
>Ga0224497_10001248_pt1 | contig 16454 bp, 14 predicted proteins | sample SF_Jul11_sed_USG_4_FD_167970 | JGI IMG/M metagenome (GOLD analysis project Ga0224497, IMG submission 167970) | Sediment microbial communities from San Francisco Bay, California, United States - SF_Jul11_sed_USGS_13 | ecosystem: Environmental > Aquatic > Marine > Sediment | place: USA... | reverse complement strand
TGCGATGCCCATACGACCGCCTGGCTGACGGTCATACCGAGGAAGTTTTCCCAGCCGACGGTTTCCTTGTGCGGGTCCTGGAAGGCTTCCTTGGTGACCATGTAGATCGGCCCGCGGCCGGCCTTCGTTTCCTCGATAAACGCGTGGTTGCGCAGGCAGGTCGGGGTTGGATGATGGTCAATGTATTCGCCGACCAGGGCCTTGGTATGTTCGTACCACTTGGATTCGTATTCTTCGCCGTAAGCGTTCTGGGTGTAGGTCTTCAGGTGCAGGAAATAGGCGCCGACCGGGCCGTAGCCGTCCTTGAAACGGCACAGCACGATGCGGTTTTCCATCTGCGTCATCTTGGCGCCGGCCTGGATCGGCAGCGCGTAGGCCGATGCGCTGCTCCACGGCGCGTACCAGGTACGACCCATGCCTTCACCCACCGAGCGCGGCTTGAAGATGTGCGAGGCGCCGCCGGCGCCGACGATGACAGCCTTGGCCTTGAATATGTGGAAATCACCGGTACGGACGTTGAAGCCGACCGCGCCACCGACGCGGTTAGGCTTGCTCTCATCCATCAACAGGTGCGTAATCATGATGCGATTGTAAATCTTGTCGGCGGACTTGCGCGCCGCTTCGGCGACGATCGGCTTGTAGGACTCACCGTGGATCATGATCTGCCACTTGCCTTCTCGCTGGTAGCGACCGGTCTCCGGGTCGCGCATCATCGGCAGGCCCCACTCCTCGAACTTGTGCACGCTGGAGTCGACGTGACGCGCCATATCATAGGCCAGGTCTTCGCGCACCATGCCCATCAGGTCGTTGCGCGCGTAGCGCACGTGGTCTTCGGGCTGGTTTTCGTCCCATTGCATGCCCATGTAGCAGTTGATTGCGTACAAACCCTGGGCGACCGCACCGCTGCGGTCGATATTGGCTTTTTCGGCAACGACGATCTTCAGATCGCGTCCCCAGTACCTGGCCTCGTAAGCAGCGCCGGTACCGCCCATGCCGCCGCCAACGACGAGGATGTCACATTCTTCAAAAACGGTATTGATCTTGCCCATTAGTAGTAAACCCCCTGCTTGAACTTGGATTTGTCGATTACGGGTAACCCGGTTTCAACATTGAGCGAGTCGGGTTCATGGCAAAGCAGCTGAGAGTTGTGATCTTCTTCGCTGGGTACCTCCATATCCGCGAGTCGAGGAATTTTTTCCCCCCAGGGCTGGGTCGTTATCGGCGAAACGAATTCTTTTTCGCGACCGTCGCGGAATTTGATTCTCCACGAGATGGTGCCTTTCTCCTCTTCGCGAAGTACGCGCACACTATGGCCCAGCGGGGCGAAATCGGCGTAGCCGCGCACGTCGATGGCATTTTGCGGGCAGGCCTTGACGCAGGAATAGCATTCCCAGCAGAAGTTGGGCTCGATATTGACGGCGCGTCGATAAGTCTTGTCGATATGCATGATGTCGGAGGGACAGATATCGACGCAATGTCCGCAGCCATCGCAGCGGGTCATGTAAACAAATGTTGGCATGTAAAATCTCTCCGGTTGTCGATGCTAGTGACGTTCGTTAGAAATGAATCTTCTGCTGGGTTAATAGTGACGCGGCAATTCGCGCTTGATACCAAGACCAAACTGTTCGGGCTGATCGGCGGGTGGAGGCAGGTTATCTCTCGCCCCGCTGGCTTCGGCAACATGCTTTTGCAGGGCCGCGGCCGGCTTGAAAAACATGTGCGCAAACTTCGACCAGGGCACACCGCCGAACAGTACCGCGGTGGCGATCAGGTACAGGCTGAAAAAAATGTAGGACCCGACCGAGGTACCGGCCGCCTGCACCGCGGACCAGACCAGCGCCAGCGTCGAGCTGGCCAGCAGCGATAGAATAAACAGGTCGGCGCGCATTACACGAAACGGCGAATTACCCTCGGCGGCGACGTCGACGCGGATGAAGAACCAGAACCAGTAGCCGCCGACGCAGACGCCAAGCGCGCCCAGATGCCACAACAGCGGCCAGATGCCCGCGTTCGCCATGGCCGGATAGCCAAAGACCAGTACAGCGGTCGCAAGCAGGTGGATGACGAGTCCATACATGGTCAACAGGTGCGCGATTCGGCGATTCGGATGACAGAACTCTGACGAGGTCAACACTTCTGAAACCGCGGTTTGTATCGCGAGGGATACCACTTCGCCGCCGCTTACCTGCTTCGTCCCTGCTTCCCTGGACCTGCGCATGCTCTCGGAGAAGTATCTGGCGCTCTTCTTGTGGACCACATCGAACATCGTGCCCGCCACCACGAGAACAACCATGATCACGACGAACCATTGCAGCAGAGCAGAAGGAATCGACGCCGACACCTCGGCGAAAGGATTTTGGCTGAACATTCTCTCGGTATCCCCTGTAAAAATATTATTTTAAACGATGCAGTTTGGGTGAATAGCTGACCTGAATCAACATTATTAAATTTATCGATGGATAAAGAAAACTTTCGATCGGTCACGATCCGACGTACCTGCCCCTGCTAACCTGGCGCCAAAACTCAGGTTCAGGGGTAAACGACCATCAACCGATATGTCCTGCGGCGCGAACAAGGCCTTTGCCTGGGTCAATGTTCGTTCGACTCAATCCATCAATACCTCTCTGGGTATCGGAATTGGTCTTGCGATTGGCCTCAGCCGCAAGTTCGACTGGCTGGTTTCGCCAATCTTTGTCGTAATGCAGACCGCGCCTTTGGCGGCACTCATTCCGCTTCTCGTCATGGTCTATGGCATCGGACTGACATCGAAGGTAATAGTGGTTTGTATCATGGCGATGCCAGTCATCGTTCTCAATACCAGCGGCGCTGTTCGCAATACGCCCGCATCGATTATCGAAATGGGCCACGCGTTTCTGGGGACGAAGCTCGACATTATTCTTAAAATTATACTGCCAGCCGCGTCGCCGATAATTTTTGCAGGCCTGCGTCTCGGCGTATCGGCGGGATTTATCGGCGCCATCCTGTCCGAGTTAAAAATTACGCCCACGGGCGTTGGCGACATCATCACCTTTAGTCGCTCGATTGCTGACTATCCGACCATGTACGCGGCCATCACGTCGATTATCGTTCTGGCGGTAATTTTCCTGAATGTACTCGCGCGCCTCGAGAACTATCTCTTCAAGGGTAGCCAACAAACCTATGCGTCCGAATGAAAATTGCAGTCAGAGCGGCTTGATGAACGACAACATAAACGATATCGACAATGCCGTAACAGTCCGTAATGTCTACAAGAATTACGGCGAGGTCGAGGCGTTGAGGGACTTGTTGCTCGACTTTCCGCGAGGCCAGCTCACTTCGCTCCTCGGTCCGTCCGGTTGCGGTAAAACGACATTGCTGAAGATCATTGCCGGTCTGTTACCAGCAAACAGCAGTGAAATCCTGGTGAATAATCAACCGCTTACCGGGCCAGGTCCGGATCGAGCATTTGTGTTCCAGGATTTCGCCCTGCTGCCCTGGGCCAACGTGTTGCGCAATGTCGCCTTCGGCCTGAAACTACTTGGTGTCGCCAGGTCGGAACGTGAAGCGATTGCGGAAACATATATCGGGAACGTAGGTCTGCAGGGTTTCGAGAAAAGATACCCCCACGAATTGTCAGGCGGCATGCGCCAGCGCGTGGGCCTCGCCCGGGCGCTGAGTGTCGATGCCGAGGTATTGCTCCTGGACGAACCCTTCTCCGCCGTCGACGAACAGACCAGGCGTAAATTCCAAGAGGACCTGCTTCACCTTGCCAATAACGAGAATAAAACCTTTATATTCGTGACTCACTCAATCGAGGAAGCTGTCTACGTGTCCGACCAGGTCGCCCTGCTGCTGGCTCGCCCAAGCCGGGTTTCGGAAATCATTCGGCCCGAAGGATTCAGGCACAAGGATGCCGGCAGCATCCGGCGCGACCCCGAGTATCTCGACATCGTCGTTCGCATCTGGGCGTCGTTACGTACCTATGTGGAATAGCGCGAGACGATGAAGTTATTCGGCTATCAGCTCCCGGCGATGTCGTCCCTCATCCTGTGGGAGATCGTCGGTCAGCTAGAATTCACGTTCTTCCTGCCCCCGCTGTCGGCAAAATTCGTGACCTTGATAGAAATCAGTACGACCAGTGTGTTTCTGCAAGCACTCGCGGTTACCCGATATGCGTTCTTTGTCGGAACATTCTCCGCCATCGTAATCGGTATCCCGGTCGGTATCCTGATGGGGAAAAGCCGTTTGCTCGACGAGTTGCTGTTGCCCTGGGTGAATATGTTTCTCAGCGCACCACTTACCGCATTGGTGCCGGTGCTGATGGTATTGTTCGGTTTTGGCATGAAGTCGATCATTATCACGACCACGCTGTTTGCGATCTGGATTATCGTGTTGAATTCGCGCGCCGGAGTCATGCAAATCAATCGCTCGCTGATCGAAATGGCGCGTTCCTTTGGCGCCTCGCCGAAGGACGCCTTTTTCAAAATCTATCTGTGGGCCGCGCCTCCCGAAATTCTGGGCGGTGTACGAATCGGTTTTATCCGCGCGGTCAATGGCGTCATCATCGGTCAATTGCTGATCTCGATTGTCGGATTCGGCGCATTGTTTGAACTGTATTCATCGAATTTTCTAATGAAACATTTCTGGGCGGTACTGATCGTCCTGTTTGCGATCGCATTTACCATTGCGGAATTTCTCGCTCACCTGGAGCGCAGAGTCGATTATTACGCCGCTCGCCGCTGAACCTGGTTTAACACAATAGAATCACGACCTCGAAAATCAAGGAGCCTACAATGACCAAGTACATCATCGAGCCAGCCCCGCAGGCAAGCTTGCCCATCCGCGGGTCGGACAAACGCTTTCCTGTTCGCCGCGTCTATTGTGTTGGCCGCAACTATGCGGCTCACACGATCGAAATGGGTGGTGATCCTGACCGGGAAGTACCATTCTTTTTCCAGAAGAATCCCGACAACCTTCTGGGCGGTGGCGCCGACTTTCCGTATCCCGACAAATCCAGTGATGTCCATCACGAGATCGAGATGATCGTGGCGCTGCAAAAAGGTGGGTCTGATATTCCGCTCGAGCCTGCACTCGATTGCGCCTGGGGATATGGCGTTGCCCTCGATATGACCAGACGCGACCTGCAGACTGAATGCAAGGTAGTTCGACAGGTAGCCCGCAGCAGCGCGAGCGATACAACTGAGGCATCGATCAAGGCAGGCCAGGTTCTGCCTTCACCCAAATGCGAAACGTTCTGCAAGCTAGCGTCTCGGCTTCTTTTTATTCGATGAAATCGTGTCAGTTCCCTGCCGCCAGGGAGAAGCTCTGCACCAACAGTTCGGGGCTTTTAAATTAATGCCTGGCATGGTCTACTTTCACACGGAGAAGCATCACAACATCATCTCGCGCGCGGCACTCCACTCTCCCCTGTTTGGCAGCCCGCCAGGAATGCCATCGCCAATCAATCCAGGTTAAGACAAGCCAAATGAATTCAGGCCATTCGCTGGTACCTGCCTGACCCAGCGGAACTGCTCGCATATTCGTTGTTCGAGATGAAATGCCGTTGCTCACATTAGAATATGAGGGGATAGCCATACCGCTACCCTCGTGAATAAGTGTTGCATTTCTTAGTAAATTTCGCGGCGCCTTTCAGGGTTGGTTTCGGCCAATGATATTGACCGCGACTCTCCCATCCATGCATTGTTACAATTAGCCGCAATCTCAGTACTTTACTGATTCGACGTTGCTCCGGTAAAGCCGGACAAAGTCTGGCGCCGAGCGCAAAATGGCAGGTTCTTCGCTCAGCGTGCCGCTTTGGACCCTTTGCAGCTGGCTCCAGTTGAAACCGGTTTTCAAAGATTGATACGAAACAAGCGGCCAGGCCATCGAAAAGAGAATAGCCTGGAAAATCATCGAAAAGTCACACTGGAGCATTGCGCCAAAATCAAGAAAATAGGAATCTGACCCCATTTATCGAAACCCTGCCTTAGGCTACCTCCAGCAAACAATCTGACTATTACTGGCATCGCTCGCCCAGCGCCTTACCTGGATGCAGGACGAGAAAGACAACGCCGAGCTGCCCCGAAGTTGGGAATTACAATTCATGACGAATCATTTCACGTACTACATCTCGCATTTTCATCTCTGCCTGCCAGTTTAATTCGTGTCGAGCTTTAGCGGCATTACCGCAGTTGTAGGTAATTTCTGATGGGCGCAGCAGTTTTTTGTCCTTGACCACGTACTTCCGCCAATCGAGGTGCAATTCCGCAAAAGCGGCCGCGACAAAATCTTCGAGCGAGTTTGCCTCACCTGTTGCGATCACGTAGTCGTCCGGTTTATCTGTTTGCAACATTCTCCACATAGCGTCAACGTATTCCGGACTCCAGCCCCAATCGCGTTTGATACTAATATCGCCAAGCACTAGTTGTTTGCGCTTGCCCTGCGAGATATCGATGGCTCCCCGGACTATTTTTTTGGTAACGAAACGTGACGGCCGTAATGGAGATTCGTGGTTAAATAAAATTCCCGTGCAGGCAAATAGCCCGTAGGCATCGCGGTAATTCGATACCAGCCAGTGCGCTGTAGCCTTGGCCACGGCATAGGGGCTGCGTGGATGAAAGGTCGATTCCTCGTCGGCGGCACCTTGCTGGATATCGCCGAAACATTCACTCGACCCTGCATTGTAAAAACGCACCGGCCGGCCCAGAAAGCGGATGACTTCGAGAATATTGAGCGTGCTGGTTGCGATACTCTCCAGCGTCTCCGCTGGTTGCTCGAAGCTGAGACCCACCGAGCTCTGGCCCGCCAGGTTATAAATTTCATCCGGTACGCAGCTATTAATTGCCTGCAGCACGCTGCGGAAATCGTTAGCCGCCATGGAGATGGTTTTGACCTGGTCAAGAATTCCGAGTCGAACCAGGTTAGGGAAAGCCGACGACTGGGCGTCGCGAGACGTGCCCCAGACCCCATAACCCTTGCCGAGCAATAGCTCGGCAAGGTAGGTCCCATCCTGTCCGGAAATGCCACAAATCAGTGCTTTTTTCATTTTCAGCTCGAATCAGCCATCTGCTTACCTAAGAATATCTAACAGCCTAACAATGCCGCTGCCCCACCGGAAATCCGCTAGTCAAAAGGTCTATTGCGCCTGCCCTGTATCCGCATTAGCCGGTATGAACAGGCGCAGGAAATTTTCCGCTATCAATCGGTTGCCGGCCTCGTTGAAATGCACGTCTCCCGGAAAATAATAGTCACGTAAAACATTGTCTCGCTGCTGATCGACGAAAAAAGGCGGAAAAAGATTCACCAGAGTGAGCTGGTTTTGCGCCGCCCAATCCTGCCAATATGCAACCTGGATGGAGTTCAGATCGCCATAATATACCTGCGCGGGCCAGGGATAAACGACAACAGTCAGACGTACCGAATGCCGGCTTAACAAGCTTACCAGCCGGTCCATATTCTGCCGAGTTATCTCAAGTCCGGGCCGTCCATGCTGTTCGAAGTATCGCTCAGAGGTCCACTCGCCCCGCGGTCCGCCGAGCAATATCGGCGGGGGATTCTGGCCGGCAGGTGGCGCCAGCAAGCGGTCCTTGAGTTCGTCCATCAGCCTGATCGTAATCGAGTTGGTTTTCAAAAAATGTTTTATCCGGTTGGCGAATTGATCGTCGTCCGATATTTGACCACCAGTCCAGCCGCTACCCCAGTCGGGAAATTCCGGGCGCTGAACCACACGGTCATTCTCGTCGATCTGATATAAATGGGCGTCGTCGGCAATATCGGAAATATCGAGAAACACCACAACCTCGTCAATTTTGAGATCTACCGATTCGAGCAGGTACTTGATTTTCCGATAATAAATCGATGGAGAGTAGCCGATAACTCCCGCATTGAGAACTTCAATGCCTCGTTGGGCGAACTGCGCGAATGCGATGCCGGCAAAGGTCTTTTCGAATTCCAGCCCCACGCCCTCGGTGAAGGAATCTCCTATCATCAAAATCCGGTACCTGTCGGAGTGAATCGCAACCTGCCGGGTAGAAGAATCCTTGAATCCCATGGAATTGGTGCGAATTCGGTAGATGCTCTGTCCCCAGATTCCGACCGTATCAGACAAAGGTACCAGGTCGTGGTGGTAAAGCTCGTTCGGCGTTCGATAGTTACGCTCGATATTTTGCACGTCCCACAAATCCCAGCTCCGTTTGGCCGCTTGTGCAACCAAGACGTCGGCAACGACGTAAACACAGGCGAACATGATGAGCGCTTTCCTGCTAGAAGGTGTTGGCGTCGATTTCAAAACCCATCTATCCTCAATATGATGTTATTACTCCTGCCCACGGGCAGGTTTGCAACCAGTTACGATTCAATATTTTTTTGCCCACGGCCCGCCATTATCCGGTGCCCGAAAACCAGTGTGGGCAAGGCCCGGCTTGATAAAGGTATCACGGAACGTCTCCGTTTATCGCCCGTTCTCGTGCGACATCCCGGCACTTTTTGAGCATCAAATCACATATTCTACCTTCAACAATCCATAAGATGGCACTATTGCGGTAGTGATAGCCTGGTGATTTAGCCCGATTTCTCGTCGATTTTGGGGCGCAAAGCACCATGCAACCACGTTTACACTGGACTGTAAAATTGCTATGTTGTCCCACCTCTGAGAGGACGCATTGAGGCGGATTCCCGGACAATGAGCGGCCAGGATAGCTGGCGAGCCGGGCGTGGCGGATTTCAACCAGCCGTTTGACCAGCTCTTAGGAACCAGATTGAGATTGGGCGCATGTCGAAGAAGGTCGATTGGTGCAAAACGTAAGACTAGCCAGAAGCCGATTAATGGCAGTCCTGTTACTGCTGGCTGCTACCGCGATCGCGGCCGGCTGCGTCAGCGAGCGTGACTTCCCCGAAGGCGAAGGCCAGCAATTTGCGCTAAAGCCTTCACAGAATCACCTCGAATTCCTGCTGTCACAAAGCGCCGATGAATCCGACATGGCGCGGTTCCAGCAGATACAACTGCGCAGCAACGATGGCTCGCTGGTGAACTGGGCCGTGATTTCGGATACCCCCTGGATTTCCCTCAGCCCGCCGGGGGGACAGACCACCAACGAAATTGATGAAATCGGGGTCGGTGTCGATCCAGGTTCGCTGGCTCCCGGAGTTTACACCGCCAGCATTAGAATTGTTGAAAACACCGACGAAAATACACCTTCGCAAGAACAGCGGGTGACCGTAACCGTGCGCGTTTGCGCGACGACCTGCGTCTCAATCGACCCGGCAAACTCTACCCACACAGTATCGATGTTGTTGTTCGGTGGCCAGACCGAGTTCTTGAACTCTGGCACGGGTATTTGGGATTCGATCGTAACCAGCAGTTGCCAGGATCCTGCCGTGCCGCCGGGTGGGGCCAACCAGGAACAGCTCGCTGAATTTAGAAATCTGGGCATCAACAGTCTGCGTTATCCTTCGGGTGTCCCGTCTGACTTCTTTCACTGGAGTGAGGCCATAGGCCCAACGTACTACCGTTTGCCGCAAATCAATCCCTGGATTTCGGAATATGGCAACCTGCAAAAGGAGTGCCCCGTTTTTGGCCCTGACGAATTTGCGCAATTCGCCCAACTGCTGGATGCGTCGATGATGATCACATCGAATGCAGCCACTGGCACGGCGCAGGACGCAGCCGACTGGTTGAGTTATTACGAGACCAACGGGGTGGAAACCGATTTTTGGGAAATTGGTAACGAAATTTACATCGATGGCCCGGAATACCTGTTTGACGCTGCTTACATGACGCCAACCGAATACGCCGCTGCCTTCAATGCGCAGGCCCGGGCATTGCGGCAGATAAGACCCGACATCAGCGTCGGGGCGGTCATGTCGCCCATGGGTCAGGACTGGAACCGGGAAACCATGGCGGCGATAACCGAGCCATTCGATTTTATTTCCCTGCACTCCTGGCAACCGCAGATCGATACCTGCATTCAGCCAGACGACACCATCGTTTTCGAATCGCTGCTGGCCTCGCCATTACTGATGGAAGTCCAGCTCGGGTTCATCAGGGACATCGCGCGCGATCTAGGCATCACCGCCAACAAATCGCCGTCCTTCATCATTACCGAGTGGGGTCCATGGTTTCTGCCTTGCGCTGCCGGCGGGACGCCGAACAACGATGCGCGTGCTCGCAGCCTTGGCGCCGCATTGTTCTCAGGGCTGATTTACAATACGATGCTGCGCGACCCGAGCGTGTTTTCCTCCTTTCATTCGACACTTGCGAGCTTTCAGGCCCAGGCGCCTCTCAACTTTGTCTGGGACAACGGCTGGGTACCTATCCGCAGCGCCTATTATTACGTACACGAGCTGTATGCCGCCAGCATTGACGGCAAGATCATCCCGACGAAGATGCACGGTTCGCCCGAATTCGCTACCAAACTGTTTGACGATGACATCGAAGACACGGAATTGCCGGTGCTGGACAGTGTTGCAGTGCTGTCCAAGGATAACTCCAGGTTGTACGTCTACCTCGTCAACCGCAGCCTGTACAACGATATCGATACCCAGATATTCAATGGCGGCCTGCCTTATCCGGTGGACTCGATCGTGTCCGACACCCTCACCGCCGGCAGCTTCAGCGACCTGAACACGGCCGCGCAACCCGACGCGGTGGCACTGATAAAAACAGTCCATGCACCCGCCGGGGAACTGCGGCTTACCATACCCAAACACTCACTGATGCGAATCACCGTTACCCTGGCAGTTAACTAGCTGGCAACAGGTTGGGCGTGATCGCAGTCGGGGGTCGAGCGTCTTAAACCCTGGCTCAGATCCTGAGCCCGATCCGAGCCCAGACCGCATCGTTGCTGAAATCACCGTCTTCGAATCCCCGCGGAATCGAATTATCGTTAGACTGCCGATTGGTATGTTCGTAACGAAACATGACCTCGGAAAATCGGTTGAAGATCCATTTCAATCCGATTCCCGAACTGTCCGTCTGATCATCTCGAGACGCGGACCCTATACCCTCGTAACGATCGTCAATTCGACTATATTCGAAATTCAGGATCAGGTTACGCCGAATTTCGTGATCCAGTCGGAAAGACCACAGCGAAGATAGGTAGCCGGAATAAACCAGTGAATTGGTTTCGAGCGTGCTGCGTCCGGCACCAAGTTCAAGAGTCGTCAGGGTGGAAACATTCCAGGTAAACCGAAGTTCGTATACCGGTGTATCTATATCAGGCAGCGGTTGATCGAAGCGCTGGTTACGGTAACCGTAATAGAGCCTGGAGCTGGTGATACCGCCCAGATCCAGCACCACACCCATCCCGGTTTCATTTCCTTTCGAAGAACGGTCGAAGAGACTAAAATTCTGTAAACGATCGTATTCCGTTTCGAACTGACTCAATCGCAGAAAAACTTCCTGCACCCCAATCTCGTACGCGACTTCCAGATCCAGCACATACCCGGATCGGTCGCGGTCGTCCTGATCGATTACAACGTTCTGGCCAAATTGCACGGCCTTGACATCGTCGAAGTCGTACTCATTCAGGGATAGCGTCGGCGCCAGTGAAAAACGCCCGGGTTTATAGGTCAGGTTTACAAACGCGTTGCTGAGCCGATATTTCGTTGGGTTAAGACCGCCGGCGTCATCGAGCGAATCGCGCGATTCGTGTAAATCGGCGAACGATACGCCTAGGCTGATAAAACTCTGCTTGACCAGATCGACCTTCGCGCCCGAGGAAAACTGTATGTCATCATAATCCTCGGTGAATAGGTCCCGATAGCGACCAAGTTCGCCACTAAAACTGACGTCCAGCCGGTGTCGTGTCCAATTGGAGGTCAGAGTCACGCCGGGTGCAAACACGGATATTCTGTCTGACTGGGTATTACTTTCGACAGCGAAGATATTATCGTTAAGGTATTCGCTATATTCGAACTCTGGAAAAACATAAAAACCGCCCCAGGGAATACCGAGTTGTTGCTGTTCCGGGCGTTGGCGATCAGCAACGGTTTCGCCTCGCTGGGGTTGTATCTTCGTCTCCATGGATTGACTCTTGACGGCAACCGGCAAGGTCAGCAGTAACAGGCAAATGAGCCTGCAGGATACTACCCGCCCGATCACCAGTGGTTACCGATGACAGGTCAGACTTTCGGCCTTGAGCGGGGCCGACGAGGAGAAGAAATAAATTGGCAATGAAATGTTTGCTTTAAAACGAAAATCCATAAGTCCAAAATTGTAAGCTATTTAGTGCTTGAAGCAAGCGCCGGTCTGGACTAATCTGAACCGGTTACCCGCGAATCCCCAGGATACACCGCTCGCATTCCGCAGTGAACTTACAAAACCATGGCTTTACAGATATGATTGGCGCTTTTGACCAACCCTACGGATTGGAAATGCAGAAGAATGCAATTATAACCGGCGTTACCGGACAAGACGGAGCCTATCTCGCCGAATTTCTCTTAAGCAAGGGCTACGACGTTCACGGCATCAAGCGCAGAACCTCGTCATTCAATACGGACCGAATCGATCATCTTTACCAGGATCCGCACGAATCCGATCGCTCCTTCTTTCTGCACCATGCCGATATGACCGACTCGAGCAGCCTGGTTCGTGTAATCCAGGAAGTTCAACCCGACGAAATTTACAATCTTGCCGCGCAAAGCCACGTCGCCGTGTCGTTCGAAGAACCGGAATATACCGCCGACTCGGATGCGCTCGGCACTCTGCGTGTGCTCGAGGCCATTCGTATTCTCGGTCTCGAAAAGAAAACCCGGTTTTACCAGGCATCCTCGTCCGAACTCTACGGCAAGGCAAGAGAAATGCCGCAAACCGAAAACACGCCCTTTTATCCCAGATCACCCTATGCCGTGGCAAAACTTTATGCTTACTGGATCACGGTAAACTACCGCGAAGCCTACGACATGTACGCCTGTAACGGCATCCTGTTCAATCACGAGTCCCCGATCCGGGGCGAAACCTTCGTAACGCGTAAAATTACCCGCGCGATGGCGCGGATCAAGCTCGGTTTGCAGGATTGTCTCTACATCGGCAACCTGGAGGCCCGGCGAGACTGGGGACATGCCCGGGATTACGTCGAAATGATGTGGTTAATGCTACAGCAGGAAGCGGCCGAGGATTATGTGATTGCCACCGGTATACAGCATAGCGTTCGCGATTTCATCGATGCCACGGCCAGGCAACTGGAAATAGAAATCAACTGGAGAGGGTCGGGGGCGGACGAAAAGGGCTACGATGCCAGCGGTAACTGCATTGTCGCAATCGACCCAAGATACTTTCGTCCCACCGAAGTCGATTCCCTGCTGGGAGACGCCAGTAAGGCCCGGCAGAAACTGGGTTGGAAACCCGGCATCAATTTTGAAGCACTGGTTGCCGAAATGGTCGAAGAAGACATAAAAGTTGCCAGGCGCGACGAGCTGGTCAAGAATTCGGGGTTCAAAGTCATGACCTATAACGAGTAGAATTAATGGAGCACGAGGCAAAGATTTATGTTGCTGGCCACCGGGGTATGGTCGGTGGCGCCCTGGCGCGAAACCTGTTGTCGCGGGGTTATGAAAATATCCTGTCCCGTAGCCGGGCGGAGCTCGATCTCACGCGTCAAGCCGACGTCGAAGCATTTTTTTCCAGCGCAAAACCGGACTATGTATTTCTCGCCGCAGCGAAAGTCGGTGGCATATTCGCCAACAACGAGTATCCGGCGGATTTCATTTACGAAAACCTGGCGATTCAAACCAACATAATTCATGCCGCCTGGGTCAATGGGATCAAACGTTTGCTATTACTTGGCTCGAGTTGCATATACCCCAAGCTGTCACCGCAGCCTATCCGGGAAGAATACCTGTTAACCGATTCTCTCGAATCCACCAACCGTCCCTATGCCATTGCCAAGATTGCCGGCATTGAGATGTGCTGGAGCCTGAACCGTCAATACGGTACCCGCTACCTGGCGGCCATGCCGACAAACCTGTACGGACCGGGCGACAATTATCATCCCGAAAACAGTCATGTCATTCCGGCACTGATCCGCAAGTTTCACGAGGCGAAAACCAGCAATGCGCCAACGGTTAGCGTCTGGGGCAGCGGTACCCCAAGGCGGGAGTTTCTATATTGTGATGATTTGGCCGATGCCTGTATTCACCTGATGAGTCTGCACGATGACAGCTTCGATTCGATGTTAAGCACCGAGCAGCCACCTCTGGTAAACGTCGGCACCGGCAAGGATTTAACCATCCGGGAACTGGCCCAAACGGTGGGCGAGCTGATTGGATATAACGGCGAAATCGAATTCGATAGCAGCAAGCCGGATGGCACCCCGCGCAAATTGCTGGATGTCTCGCTAATCCAATCGCTGGGATGGAGCGCAAGCACCGGGCTGCGGGACGGGTTGGCCCTGACTTACCAGGAATTTATTGACCGGGGACAGTAAGCAGACAAGTAAAACAATCGGCGACCTTGGGGACCTTGGCGACTACCATGGCGTCGGCAGTCAGCATACCAGGCATCCCGGCATAATCCGACGATAGCACGGCAGCAGCACGGTTGCGTAACGGCAAGCTTGTTGCCGCCGCCCGGCAAGATCGACGCTCTCTTTTTGGCACCTTGAAAAGTAACAGGTCATGCAGGTCAATGGCGAAGACAGCACGGCCGCTTCATGCCTCGGCACGGTTTTCGGCAGGGAGGAATTCAGACAGCACCTGGAATCGATCGGCGTCAGTTGCATAAATTTGCGAGACGAGCAACCAACGCCGCGACTGGCAGATGTTTTTGCGCAGGAAAACGTGGTCAGCGGATTCCACGGACCCATATGGGTATATTGATCGTGGCTTCGCAGGGCTCGGCGTTAGTGCCCTGCCTCTACAACCTGTTTTGACCCGGACGTCCCCTGGCGCCAATCACTTGCCCAGGTAATTGCGGTACCATTCTGCGGTTTCGGCTATCGCGTCGTCCAGGCCGAAGCGGGGTTTCCAGCCGAGCCGGCTGCGCGCCTTCTCGGCCGACAGGTACTGCGCCTGAATTTCGTTACTGGCCTGATTCAATATCACCGGCTCCAGGTCGCTGCGTCCCATGATCTGCAGTATGCGTTGTGTCAACTCGAGCACATTCAGCCGGGTTTCCGTACTAAAATTGAAGGCTTCGCCGTGAATCGCGGGATCCTGCATTGCTTCAGCCAGGGTCAGGTAGGCATCGACCACGTCGCGCACATAAATGTAATCGCGCACCATCGTACCGTCGCTTCTGATAACGGGGCGCTCGTCCTCGAGTGCCGAGCGGATGGTACCCGGAACGATTCGGTTGAAATTGAGATCGCCGCCGCCGAAAAAATTACCGCAGCGCGTAATACAAACGGGCAGACCGTAGCTCGCGTAATAGGTCTGCGCCAGCAGATCGGTGCAACTCTTGGAAACATCGTAGGGATGACGGCCATTCAGCGGCATGCTTTCGCTGTAGGGTAAGCTATCCGGCGTACCGTAAGCCTTGTCGCTGGAAGCCACTACCACCGATTTTACCGAAGCCACGCGGCGACAGGCTTCGAACAGGTTCCAGCTGCCGGCGATATTGGTCTTGAAGGTTGGCAACGGATTACGGTTGGCGGTGCCGACGATCGCCTGCGCCGCAAGATGGAATACCGTGTCGATCTCGTATTCATCGAGGGTGCGCTCGAGCACCTCGATATCCTCGATATCCCCTCGCACGATATTAATTTTCTCGCTGAGACCTTCGGAGACCAGGCGGGAGCCCGGCACCCAGTCTCGCATCAGGCCGGTTACCTCCGCCTTGAGGTCGAGTAATGCGGCAGTCAGGCTCGACCCTAACAGGCCTGAACAACCAGTGATCAGGACCCTGCGGCCGACCCAGTAGAATTTTGAACTTGCTGTATCGCCCACCTCGATCTCCATTTTTATTCCTTACTTCGGCGGCGAACATTCCCAGAATCGCATGGTGAAGTCAACTAAACCCCGCACCGGGCAGGCTGTCGCTGCAGATATTGCGCTGCAAGAAGTATGGAGTATGATGATAAACAGAAAACAAACCTGCATTGTCGAGATAAATGCCCACCCTAGCGACGGCGGCTTCCGACGCAGATTAATAGATCCAGGCGATATTTAACCTGTAGCAGACTGGTCAACGCAGGATAATTCATGTTCACCTGTTGATGGAGGTTCCGATAAAATGCGATTGCTGCTGCTTGCGGCGTTACTAGGCACGACCTTGCTGGCATCGCACAAAGTCGCAGCCCACGCGCCCCACGACCCGGTTTGGGCACTAGCCATTTCCCCCACGTTTAGCACCGATCAAACCCTTTTCATCGGCCAGGCAGCGGAAAGGGAGTGGCGTACGATGGATTTGCTGATCTCGCGCAACGGCGGGGCATCGTGGTCGCTGAGTCCGAAAGGATTCGATAACATCGCGCCGATCACGGCCTGCGCAGCAGCTTCGGCACCCAGCAGCGGGCGCTTACTGATTTGCAGCACTTTTG
>Ga0224497_10001246_pt1 | contig 16475 bp, 14 predicted proteins | sample SF_Jul11_sed_USG_4_FD_167970 | JGI IMG/M metagenome (GOLD analysis project Ga0224497, IMG submission 167970) | Sediment microbial communities from San Francisco Bay, California, United States - SF_Jul11_sed_USGS_13 | ecosystem: Environmental > Aquatic > Marine > Sediment | place: USA... | reverse complement strand
TTCTGACCTCTTAGACAGTGAAAATGCAAGGTATCCCATCATTTCTGGACTGGTCATTCCCGACATTATTCATCGGGAATCCATCTTGGTTTCTTTTGGATGGATCCCCGCTGACGACCGGCGGGGTGACAAGCAGTTGTTGTCGGCTGATGTCTAAGGTGTTGCAAAAAAATGAAACGCTTGCATGCGGAGAAGTTTTAAGAACATCTATGGATGGAATGCTGTGGTTTGGGAATTCGATAGTGGCTTGCTTGCCAGGATTCTAATTTCCTGGGTAGGATCATGTAATGGCCGGGTTGAAGATGTTTGCTTAAACAGGATGGTGAATAATGGGAATCGGTAACCGAATGCTGGTATGGAGCAAGAGCCTCGGACTTGTGGGGCTGGTCTGGGTCATCTGCGGGGGGGCGGTGTTTGGTCAGGATCTGGCCTCTTTTGAGCAACGTGTGACCCAGCATACGTTAAAGAACGGGTGGACGTTTATCATTGTGGAACGTCCAGTGGCCCCTGTCTTTGCCTTTATGACGCGAGTCAATGTGGGGTCGGCTCAGGAAATTATGGGGCAAACGGGACTGGCTCATATGTTTGAACATATGGCGTTTAAAGGGACTCCTCATATTGGAACGACCAATTACGACGGAGAAAAGATTGCGTTAGAGGCATTGGAAGAAGCTTACCAGGCCTATCAAACGGAAAAGTTTGCTTCCGACTCTGACCCTGAGAAGGTGAATCGCCTGTTTGCGGTCTTCAAGGAACGACAACAAGAGGCTTCTGCGTATGTGGTGAAAAATGAGTTCGGAGACATTATTGAACGAGAGGGTGGGGTCGCCTTAAATGCGTTCACCGGTGCTGATGTGACAGGATATTTTTATGCCCTTCCGGCCAATAAAGTTGAACTGTTTGCCTACCTGGAGTCTGAGAGATTTTTGCAGCCGGTGTTTCGGGAATTTTATGAAGAACGGGATGTCGTCATGGAAGAGCGTCGAATGCGCACGGAAAGCCAACCTTTCGGCCGGTTGCTTGAACAATTTGCGGCTACGGCCTTTATGGCTCACCCATATCATCATCCGGTCATTGGCTTTGCCAGCGATATCCAGTCCTACACCATGACTGATGCGAAAAAATTTTATGAGGCGCAGTATGTTCCCGCCAATTTGGTGACGGCGATCGTTGGGGATGTGAAAGCTGAGACGGTGATTCCGATTCTCGAAAAATATTTTAATCGAATTCCCTCTGCTCCCTCGCCCCCTCCCCTTCGAATCGTGGAGCCTCCGTCCATCGCAGAAAAAATTGTGAAGTTGCAGGATCCTTCCCAACCGTTATATGTCGAGGGTTATCATAAGCCCCCTGTGACTCATGTTGATCAACCGGTGTACGATGCGATCGACGATATTTTGACGAATGGGCGGACGTCTCGATTGTATCGATCGCTGATACGGGACAAACGCATCGCGGTATCGGTCGGGGCCTATGGGGAATATCCTGGTGACAAGTACCCGCATGTGTGGATGGCCTATGCTGTTCCTGGCCGAGGTGTGACGAATCACACGGTGCAACAGGCATTGCGAGAAGAATTTGACCGGCTTAAAACCCAGGACGTCTCTGATGAGGAACTGGCACGATTTCGCACCCGTGCGAAAGCGGGGTTAGTCCGGGCCTTGAATAATAACCTGGGTCTGGCGATGCATCTGACCGACTATCAGATGTTGTTTGGAGATTGGCGCGAGTTATTCCGGTCCATTGATCGGTTGGATCAGGTGACCAAGGCCGATATTCGTCGGGTCGCCAACACGATGTTTCAATCAACGAACCGTATCGTGGGCATGATTGAGACGGTTCCTCCTGCCCGTGGTCCTCAACCAGTATCTTCCGGGGAGGGTCAATCATGAATCGCATCATGTCTCACCAGCGTAGGTTGTGTGGTGTAGGTCGATGGTCAATTCTGAGCGCAGGATTGGTCGCTTTCGTCATGTTCTGTGTGCCCGTTTGGGTACAAGCGCAAGTGACAAAAGTCGAGGAATTGCATTTTCCCCCATTGCCGGAACTGGTCATTCCTGAACCTGAACGCGTGGTTCTGGATAATGGGCTGGTGGTCTTGCTGATGGAAGACCATGAATTGCCCTTGGTGGGTGTGTCAGCCATGATCAAGACGGGTTCTCGATTGGAGGCTTACGAAACGATCGGGTTGGCTTCTTTAACGGGAACCGTGCTTCGCACGGGCGGGACGAAAAGCCTGAGCGGAGATGCGCTGGATGAGTATTTGGAGGGGAAGGCGGCGGCGATTGAAACAAGCATCGGTGACTCGTCAGGAACCGCGTCCATGGGTTCCCTGGCTGAAGATTTTCCCGATGTGTTGAAAGTATTTGGAGAGGTGTTGCGGTTTCCCGTGTTTAATCCTGAGAAGTTAAAGATTGCAATCAATCAGGTGATGGCGGGAATTTCCCGTCAAAACGATGATCCAGATGAAATTATGTCACGAGAATTTAAGAAGTTAATTTATGGGAAAGAATCTCCATATACCTGGGAGCCGACTTACGCTTCCGTGGGGTCTATCACGCGAGAGAATGTGATCCGCTGGCATGCGACGTACTTCCATCCCAATCGCATCATTTTAGGAGTGAGTGGAGATTTTGAGCGAGAAAAGACGCTCGCGCTCATTCAATCCATATTTGGTGACTGGCCCAAAGGCCCAGAGGTCCCGGATGCTCCCGTCGTCATTCAGTCAAAGGTTCCGGCTGGTGTGTTTTATGTTGAAAAAGACGATATGACCCAAGCAAAAATTGCCATGGGGCATATGGGAATTCGACGGGACGATCCCGATTATTATTCATTGGTGATCGTCAATCAAATTCTTTCAGGGTCATTTGGTGCGCGATTATTTTATAACATCCGGTCCAAGCAAGGGCTGGCCTATGATGTGCAAGGCGGAGTTGGATTACAATGGGACTATCCAGGAATGGCCCTTCTCTCTATGTCGACCAAAACAGAAACGACGGGAAGGGGAATTGACGCGTTAATTGCCGAAGCTCGGAACATGGTCGCTGAGCCTCCTACCGATGAAGAAGTGGCGAGCGCGAAAGCCAGCATTCTTAATTCCTTTGTCTTTTCTGTGGATTCTCCAACGAAGGTCCTTGGCAAATACCTGACGTACGAATATTATGGGTACCCCTCGACCTGGCTGAGGGAGTTTCGCCAGGGCATTGAAAAGGTCACCACGGCCCAAGTCCGAATGGCTGCACGCAAACATTTGCGCCCTAATGAGTTTGCGATTCTTGTGGTGGGACCTCGTGCCGGCACCAAACCAGCATTGGCTCGCTACGAGCGAATTCAGGAATTGGATATTCGTATTCCAGAGCCGTCTGCCGGGATGTAGATGGCCGTCTGAATGTTGTCAGGATGGTGATGGATGTTTCTTTGTACTCTATGCTGAATTCTGAGAGGTTGTGAGATGCCAATATTACGGTGGGTCATCACAGGTCGTATGGTCTTTTTCTGTGGACTGCTCCTGAGTATTCTGGTCTCGGGTTGTCAGACCAATCCCTATACGCATCGCTCCCAGCTGCTATTGATGCCGTCGGGGCAGATGAGTCAGATGGGGGCTGCCCAGTATAGTGAAGTCTTGCAGGACCCCAAGGTCATGATTTCCAAAGATCCCAAAGAGATTGAGCTGGTTAAACGTGTTGCGGCTCGTATTATCGAGGCGGCCAAACGTTCTAAATATGCGGACGTGGCGAAAGGATTTGATTGGGAAGTGACGGTCATTAAGGATGACAATACGAAGAATGCCTGGGCTCTGCCAGGCGGAAAAATTGCGGTCTATACCGGAATTTTTCCCATGGCCAAAAATGAGGCCGGATTGGCGGCCATTATGGGGCATGAAGTGGTTCATGCGCTGGCGGAGCATGGAGGAGAACGAATGAGCCAGGGACTGGTGGCTCAATTTGGAATGACCGCAGCGGCGATTGTGCTCTCGACACAAGGTCTCAACCCGGCATTAAACGACTTAGCCATGCAGGCGATGGGTCTGGGTGTGCAGACGGGAGTTCTGTTACCGTTTAGCCGAAAGCACGAGTCGGAAGCCGATTATGTCGGTATATTGCTTGCTGGCGATGCGGGGTACGATCCTCGGGAAGCGATTCATATTTGGGAACGGATGGCTGCGGCTTCTGAGGGCGGTCCACCGGAATTTTTATCCACCCATCCAGCACATGAAACTCGGATTGCTGATCTCACCAAATGGATGCCTGAAGCCATGGGTCTGTATGAAAAGGCTCTCAAGGCTCCGGTGGTCAATCTTCCTCTCATTACACCATCTCCTAGCCAACCACCATCTCCACAACCAACTGGGGCCCGTTTCCGTCGATAGCGAGGGTGGAAAAAGCCCGAATGGTCTTCAATGCTCTCCGTTGCATTTTGGGAACATGGCTGAAATTCATACAAGGCATGGTGTGATTCTTAGTGCCCGTCTATGTTGTCTGATATTAGCTGCCTGCATACTGCTGAGTGGCTGTGGGAAAAGTGAGGCGGTGGTGGAAATCGCCCTTCATCCCACAAACCCCCAAATTCTTTACCTCGCCACCAACGATTATATATATAAATCCCGGGACGAAGGAAAGACATGGCGGAACATGTCTGCGGGGATGACCCATTCTCGGGTGATTGCTTTGGCCATTGATCCTCTGTTTCCGGCCAATATTGTGGCCGGAACTAAAGGGGATGCGGTGTATAAAAGTTATGATGGTGGTCAACGATGGGCCTCACGACGGACGGGATTGGATGATGTCACGATTTCTTCGGTGGTTCACCAACTGGTTTTTGCACCGGGATCAAGTGCCCATATTTTTGCCGCAACCTCGTTAGGTGTGTTTGAATCAGATGATGGAGGGGAAACCTGGACCAAGCGGATGGAGGGCATGAAAGAAGTGCTCATGGTGGTGACGCTTGATTGTGATCCTCAGCAGCCTCAAACGCTGTATGCTGGAACAAGTGGGGGAGTCTATAAATCTCTTGATGGCGCTCGAAGCTGGACGGTGGTCAATAATGGGCTGGTGGCCTCTGATGTGCTGAAATCTTCACGGGCATTGGGTGTGACTCGAATAAAGGTTGACCCGCATGGATCCGATACGGTGTATACAGCCACACTGAATGGCCTGTACGTCACCAACGATGGAGGGCAAGCCTGGACTCGCATTGGGGATACGCTCTCAGATCAAATGTTGAGTGACCTCATTCTAGACCACACCCATCCGCATGTCGTCTATGTGACCAATCGTGATGGCGTCTTTAGAAGTGAAGACGGAGGATTGACTTGGGAAGCCCGCAATGCGGGTTTGACGAATATCAATATTCGAGCTCTAGCCATGAGCGCGGTCGATTCCGATGTGCTCTATGTGGGGACCAATGGGAAGGGACTTTTTCGGACGGTCGATCGGGGATTGTCATGGGACGCCGTGCCGCTGGTTGTGGCGGAATCCGTGTGAGGCGTATCCTGAATCGGGGATGATGTGATATCCTTTCTTCCTGAAGATTACGATCTCCCTTCATGTATGAGTGAGGGAGCTTATTAGGCTGATATTTGGCGAAAAGTAAGGAAAGGTAACTGCTGTGGCTTTTTGGGATTCGAAGCAAGGACGAAATCGTGCGGATGCCGTCTGCTCCTTTTGCGGCCGGGCAAAACCTGGAGCAACGAATTTGATCCAGGCCCCGACGAAACAGGTCTGCACGCAATGTCAGGCACCAGGGTCGGTGTTGATTTGTGCGGATTGTATTCAACAATGTTCGAAGTTTTTATCAGGCCACACTGAGGGTCAGTCTGTCGTAGAGGCGCCATCCGGTCCCTTGCCGACACCGCCTGAAATCAAAGCGGTGCTTGACCAGTATGTGATTGGACAGGACCGCGCCAAAAAGGTTTTGTCGGTTGCCGTTCACAATCATTATAAACGGGTGTTTAGCGGCAAAGACCTGCCCGATGTTGAATTGGAAAAAGGGAATGTGATGTTGATCGGGCCGACCGGAACCGGCAAGACGTTACTGGCCAAAACGTTAGCGAAAATCTTGCATGTGCCCTTTGCCATTGCGGATGCCACCACGGTGACGGAAGCGGGGTATGTGGGCGAAGATGTGGAAAATGTCGTCTTGAAGTTGTTGCAGTCGTGTGATTTCAATATGGCTAGAGCGCAAGTGGGCATTATCTATATCGATGAAATTGATAAGATTAGCCGGAAGTCTGAAAGCGCATCCATCACGCGGGATGTGTCTGGAGAAGGTGTCCAACAGGCGTTGTTGAAATTGGTCGAAGGGACGTTATGTAATGTGCCGCCCAAGGGGGGGCGAAAACACCCTGAGCAGGAATTTCTCAGGGTGGACACGACGAACATCCTCTTTATTTGTGGCGGTGCGTTTGTCGGGGTGGAGGATATTATTGCACAGCGGACCAATCAGAAACGAATGGGTTTTGGCGCGGTTTCCTCTAATGGACAGTCGGTGACGTCTGATGAATTAATGGGAAAACTCAAGCCGGAGGATCTCTTGAAATATGGGCTCATCCCGGAATTTGTTGGCCGGTTTCCCATTCTCGCCTCCTTGAATGATTTGCGAGTGGAGGATATGGTCCGAGTACTACAGGAACCGAAAAATGCCCTCCTGAAACAATATCAAGCGTTATTTCAATTAGATGGGGTGCAGCTGGATTTCACCCCGGAGGCGGTTCAAGCCGTTGCCACCAGGGCATCGTCAATGAAAACCGGAGCCAGGGGACTGCGCTCTATTCTGGAGGAAGTGATGCTGGATTTGATGTATGATGTTCCCGCCCTGAAAAACATCAAGCAGGTCATTATCACCGAGGAGGCGATTGATGGCAGGGGCGTTCCCCAATTAATCTCCTGAAAATGATGCTCATTGAACAGTTTCCCATCTGAAGATTGTTGCATTCTTTTCCATTCTGAATTATGCTATCTACAAGAAATTCATCACGATGTTCGGGCCCCGTGATGAATGATGTGAGTGACGCGGCCCATCACTGATGTTGTTTTGCCAAGGAATCCGCAAGGAATCTGATTGGAAGTTAGTCCTAAGTCGCCACCTGGTTTGCGTTCTCGGGCCGTTCCTTCCCTTCTCTTCTCTTCGAACCATGCAAAACAATATCGCATTTAGAAGGAGGGACCCCGATGGGTTCAAAGATCTATGTGGGTGGCCTGCCGTATTCCACGGCAGAGCAAGAGTTGGCTGACCTCTTTGGGCAGCACGGCGCCGTGACGTCGGCTAAAATTATTACGGACAAGTACACTGGGCAATCTCGGGGGTTTGGCTTTGTGGAAATGGCCTCTGATGTTGAAGCTAAGGTAGCGATTGAGGCGCTGAATGGGACTGAAATGGGTGGGCGTACCCTGACCGTCAATGAGGCGAAGCCCCAAGCTCCACGAACCGGATTTGGTGGCGGTGGTGGTGGGGGCGGAAATCGTGGCGGTGGTGGAAACCGTGGTGGCGGTGGAGATCGTTGGTAATACACTAAGTCACTAAAGTTTATTCTTCAATAGAAGCGGGGGATCCGGTATCGGATCCCCCGCTTTTTTTATACCTTGGGTAATGGTCGGGAAACATTGTAGAATGAAACGATCGATGTCCGTCAGGACGGCCTTTTTGGTGGCTTTGATGTGCATCACGGCTTTCATGTTCCAATTGAAATAGAATGGAATAGAATACACGATGAGCGATTCTTTAGAATTTTCTCCCTCCAAGGATTCTTCTCGGTCGGCTGGATCCTCATTCCCAAAATCCTCCCGTCAGTCTGGGAGTTCCCCATTGGAACTCATTGACCAGTGCCTGGCATCTTTGCCTGAAGGGGATCAACGAATTCCCCTGCTCTATCAACTTCGACACCGGCTCGTTGAACAAACGGCGGCTTCTCAACAACAGGAAGCCGACATGAAAAAACTCCAGGGGGTGCTTGAAAAACTGACGGCCCCGGCGAATCGAATCGGGACGTTGCTGGGTCAGCCTGATAAGGGCGTGGCCAGAATCATGGTGGGTGGGGCGGAATATTATGCCAATGTCGATCCCAGGCTTGAGGGGGATGGCTTAAAGGCTGGACATCAGATTTTAGTGAATGAAGCGTATGTCGTCATCCGGTCTCTTGGGTATGATCGGAGTGGCCCGATCGTGAAAGTTCGGGAGATATTAGGCGATGGGCGTCTTCGTATTGACCAAGAGGCGGGCAGGCAAGGCATTCTTATTCAACGGGCGGATGATCTTGCCGGTACGGACCTGAAGGTCGGCGATGAGGTTCGATTGGACCCGACTCACCGGATTGCCATTGAACGATTGGAGAACCCCCAAGGCCAATCGCATCTTTTAGCGGAGTTGCCAACTGTGCGGTGGGAGCATATTGGTGGACAGCAGGAAGCCATTGGGGCTATTCGCCGGTCAATAGAATACCCGCTCTTGCATGAAGGGTTGTTTGCGCGATATCAATTTCAGCAACCAAAGGGGTTCCTGCTGTATGGCCCACCGGGGTGTGGAAAAACGCTGATTGGCCAAGCCACGGCCGCAAGCCTTGGGCAACTCTTAGCGCAAGAACGCGAAACGCTCACGCCGCATGTGGAAAATCAGGCACAAGATTCTCTCTCACGGCTTCCGCCGATTGAGGGTGGAGTGTTTCTACATGTCAAAGGTCCGGAAGTCCTAAATATGTGGGTCGGGGAATCGGAACGAATCATCCGGGATTTATTTCTCCAGGCCCGGCAACAACGACAAGCCGGAAAGTTACCATTTATCTTCATCGATGAAGCCGAATCCATTTTAGGGACGAGACGGGCGGTGCGATCCTACAATGTCTCCAATACGCTGGTTCCGATGTTTTGTGCTGAACTCGATGGGATTGAAAGTCTTTCCCAGGTGGTGGTGATTTTAGCTTCGAATCGTCCGGATATGATTGATCCAGCGGTGCTGCGACCTGGACGAATTGATCGGAAAATTAAAGTAGGCCGACCGGGGCGAAACGATGTTGGGGAAATTTTGCGGGTCTATTTGACGGTTGATCTGCCATACGACACAAAGGATGCTGCTAGCGGTGGCCAAGAGGATGGGACTCCGGTGTCACATATCATCGATGGACTGTTAGAGAATCTCTTTGAGCGGAGCCAGGAGAATCGAGTGCTGGCCATCAGGTTGCGTAACGGACGGCGCGAAATTCTCTACCGTCGGGATTTATTAAGTGGAGCGGTGTTGGCGGGAATCGTCCGGCGTGCAAAAGAACGGGCCATTGAGCGGGCGATTCAAGCGGGGGATCAGGAACCCTCGGGTCTGAGCCTGGATGATTTACTCATTGCCACCAACGAAGAGTTTAAAGAGAGTGAAATTTTCCCGCCAGATGATTCAGCTGAGGAATGGTTAAAACTCTTGGACTATTCCCCTGACCAGGTTGTCGGAGTGTCCTCTTTGCAGCCTGGAAAGGATGCAGAAGAGCATCGGACTTCTCAAATTGTCTAACCCTTTCTTGCGAACAAGCTCTTTCAAATGGGGTATTCTTCGTTGAAAGAGTGGAAGATATGAATCCGATTCGCCTTTTTGGAATTGAGACCGAGTACGGGATTGCGCGGGAAGATAGCGAGACTGCCGATCCTGTGATGGAGTCCATGGAGTTGGTACGGGCCTATCTTGATGGACATTTTACCCGCCGCTGGGATTATCGGGGCGAGCATCCCCATGAAGATCAACGGGGGTTTCGTGTGACCGAATTAGCTCAGGATAAAGAAGAGGACCTGTTCGCCGAGCAGGATGCCCATCGGCCTTTTTCCTTTCATGACATGAAAAGTGATCTTGTCTTACCCAATGGTGCACGATTTTATAATGACCACACGCATCCTGAATATTCCACGCCGGAATGCCGGTCTCTCAAGGATATGGTCGCGCATGACCGGGCTGGCGAACGAATCCTTTGGGTGGCGGCGCAACGCCGAAACAAGGCCCTTGGTGGACCGGTGGTCCAGCTGTATAAAAACAACACGGATTTTCATGGGCATAGTTATGGCTGCCATGATAATTATCTGGTCTCGCGGGCAATCAATTTTGAGAATTTGGCTCGTGGACTCATGCCCTTTCTGGTCAGCAGGCAATTGATTACCGGCGCCGGCAAGGTCGGTCGGGAAGCACAAGAGTGCGGATTTGTGCCGGGCGGTTTTCAATTGTCCCAACGCGCAGATTTCATGGAGGCCGAGTTGGGCGTGGATACCATGCACAACCGCCCCATCCTCAATACCCGAGACGAACCGCATGCGAATCGTGAGCACTATCGACGCCTCCATCTCATCGTGGGCGATGCCAACATGTGTGAGTATGCCACCGCCTTGAAGATAGGCACGACGCGGGTGGTGTTGGATATGATTGCGGGAGGGCTCTTACCGCCCTGTGAATTAGACTCCCCGGTGCAGGCGATTCAGGCACTATCTCGTGACCCTGAATTGAACACCCTAGTGAAGCGGCAGGCTGGCGGCATGATCTCCGGGCTGGATATTCAACGGGAATATCTGAATCTGGCCAGGAAAAAATTTACTGAGATAGATGAAGAGACGACCTGGATTCTTCAGGAATGGGAGAACGTGTTAGATCTTCTCGAACGGGATCGATGGCAGCTTGTGGGGAAAATCGATTGGGTGACCAAATGTTGGTTACTGGAAACCTTTATGCAGGCAGAGCACATCGGCTGGGACGATCCATGGCTTGCCAGCTTGGATCTTGAATATCATAATCTTGATCCCGAGCGCGGCCTGTTTTTCGGGTTAGAAACCGAAGGGCGAACAACCAGGATGTGTCAGGAACAGGAGATTCAGGAAGCCATGAAGCATGGGCCGCTCGATACGCGTGGAGGTCTCCGTGGGTTGTGTGTGCAACGATTTGGTCAAGACATTACGTCGATACAATGGGAAGGCGTGTATTTTAGCAGTCACAATGGGAAGCTTCATCTCGACCTACTCGATCATCTTGAGCCGGTGTCTGTGGCCCAATGTCGATCTGTGATAGAGCATGCCAAGACCCCACTTGATATGATGGAATCCATGGCTGTGGAGTAGTTTCCTTAGGGGGCAATGTTTTTAAGGACAATCACACTTACTCCATCTGCAAAAAATTGGAAAATGGAGAAGTGAGATTGCCTGAAGCATCGACATCAGAAATCCATAATTTCGATATACAATCTGTTGATAAAACACTAGTAAATGCGAGTGTTTTTATGAAGTCTTTGGACAAGAGGTAGTTTGGCAATAGGTGAACTACGAGGCGTTGCCAAGATCCATAATTGGGAAGTCGATGGCGAATATGCTGCTGTTGGGGAAAGTGAAACTCCACGCAACGCTAGTAGGTAACTGCATAACCTAACAGAATGAAAAGGGAAGTTTTGAGAAATGTTGGTTGACCTAAGAACAAACAAGGCAGTGGTGCCTAACTCTTTTAAGTTTCTTGAAAACAATAGGGTTGTGAGACTAACTGATGGCGGTTTCTGGCGTTCTGATGAAAAAAAAGAGTATGAGTATCAACGATTAACCGCACTCATAAAAGACACGCAGAAGAATACATTAAGCATACTTGATATTGGATGTGGTAAGGGGCGCATTCCAAGGAAATTAATAGAAGATTTAAGTCTAAATGTTGAATTTAATTATACTGGTTTTGACATAGATAGTAATGACATTAATGAAAACAATGCGTTCTTTCGGTGTGATAAAAGGTTCACATTCACTCATATTGATTACATGAATAAAATGTACAACCCAAACGCTCCGACAACTGAACCGGTTTTTGATTTTTTAGATGATTCATATGATGTAATTTGGGCATGGAGCGTGTTTTCTCATTTGGACATAAACGATTTTGAAAGGTATATGAGACTTATTTCTCATAAACTGGCAAGGAATGGTCTTGCATTTATTACATGTTTTAGCCGATACGAGGCAAAACAAAATCCCGAGTATACACCGAATTATATTTTTTTAGAAAATAGCGATTTGCCTGCTAACGGTGGTAAGCAAGATGAGAGCAATTTAACTGCCGTTTGCTATAACCCCAGTTGGATTGATGATTTGTTAATGACGCTGGGTTTAGAGGTCATGATGTCTTGCTATCCGGTTTATGGTGGGAATTTTCAAACAGGAATGTATTTAAGGAAAGTTTAGATGATTAATGTTACGCATCAAAATGCTCCCTAACGAAACCCATTCATTACAGTCGAAAAGGCACTCAAGCAATAGTTTATGTGGAGGATGAGATTTATGAGAAGCGAATTAGAATATGTCCAAGTCGGTACAGGTCTTGAACGAAAAGAACGGCCAGTCGATCCACTCTCCAAGCCATCGGGCCCAGGCGATCAGGAATCAGGGCCTAAACGTCCGGAGACAGATTCACCATCACGGGATAATCTCATGAAGCGCATGCGTAAGGTTGATCCCAAACAGGCGGAAAAGTACCGCCAACGGACCGGGGAATAACCGGCATGGGACAACAGGGAGATTTCCTTCAGGTTCTGCGAGAACAGGGCTATGCGGTCGACGACCTTCGCCCGACGTTCAATGGCAGTGGACCATCAGGCCATACTGAGATCACAGCAGGCACGACGGTCTTTGCCATGAAGTATCGGGATGGTGTCCTCGTGGCTGGTGATCGACGGGCAACGGCCGGGAATGTCGTGATGTATGATCGGACCGATAAGGTGTTGGAGTTGGATCGGTTTTCCGTCTTAGCCATTGCAGGTGTTCCTGCCACCGCGTTTGAAATGGCAAGAATCCTCGAGCATTCCTTTAAGTATTACCGGAGAAGCCAATTGCAGGATTTGAGTTTTGAGGGAAAGTTGCGAGCGTTAGCGACTCTGTTGAAAAACAATGCGCCTGCGGCGTTGGCAGGAACGGGGACCGTGGCGCCAATTTTTGCAGGGTATGACCAACTTGAAGGATGCGGGAAGATCTTTTTCTACGATATTTTGGGGGCTGAATTCGAGGCGGTGGAATATGCCGTGTCCGGATCGGGCTCTTCCACGATTCGCGGAATTTTGTTTTATATGAATCGATGGGGTACTGGTCCGATTGCCGGTCTGAATGAAGAAGAGGCCCTGGCGTTCGTGCTACGCCTGATGACCAGTGCGGCAGAGTTTGATTCCGCCACCGGTGGAGTGGACGCGCAGGCTCAACTGTACCCCATCGTGAAACGAATTTCGGCCGAAGGAGTGAGAACCATTCCCGCCGAACGGTTGAAATTGCTGTTTTCAGAAAAGGTGCTGAACCATGTATGAAGAACCCTATCGATGGATTGAAGCCGTCGCCAATCGGCGGCAATATTTGGACGATCAATTCACACAAGGCAATCCGTTAGTCGGCGTTTCCTTTGCGCAAGGGATTCTTTTGCTGACCTTTAATCGGGGTACGGAAAAGATCTATGAAGTGTATGATCGGATTGCGCTAGGAGGCATGGGACATCCAGCGGATCTGGAGAAATTACGGTATACCGTATTGGATATGGCCCACGTCGAAGGATTTCAACGATCACCCGCCGATGTGACCGCCTCCCGTCTGATGAAAAATGGTCTGGCTCCTGTCATCAAGCAAGCCTTTGAAGAAATTTTCAAGGCGCCCTACATTGCCAAAATTTTGCTGGCGGAAGTCGGGACCACTCAGGATCATGACCACCTGTTCACCATTAACTATGATGGCATGTTTGAGGAGCAACGCGAGTTCGGGTTGCTGGCGGCCTCTCCTTCCATTCGTGGTCTGCTCACTCAGGAATGGAAAAACCATAGTCCTCTCTCTTCGTTGCAGTCGGCGGTGGAGGGGAGTCTCCGGCTGTGGGGGATCGCCAGTCTTCTCCAGGCCTCGACTTCCTCTTTGGATACAGAAGAGGAGGGGACTACCCCTTCCTCACCCCCGTCCACCATTCCTGACGATGAGGCAATTGCCGCCAGGATTCGGGAAACCCTGTCAAAAGAAACACTGGAGTGTGTGTTGCTGGATCGGGATAGCGGGAAGATGGAGACCTATCGTGCTTTAAACCACACGGAACTTCAGCCCTTCATTCCTGCCATGTACCAGCCTTCCATTTCATCGTAGGGGGAGGTCGCTATGCGCAATCGAATCTTTGGCATTGAAACCGAATATGGCCTGCTCATCAAGGCCGATCAACCGGACGTGTCTCCTTCCTGGATTGCCCGCCGTATCATCGAACATTTGTTTGGCCAGAAAAAACATGGCGTGATTGACTGGCATTATCGTGGGCATGATGAACCTCCAGGCAATGGGGGATTTCTGCTCAACGCAGGCCGGATGTATGTTGATATGGGACATCTGGAATATGCCTCACCGGAATGCCATTCGCTCTGGGATTTAGTGGCCGTGGACCGTGCCGGAGATTGGTTGTTGCAGGACTGCCTGGAAGAGCTTGGGCTTTCTGAGCTGGTGTCGATCATCAAAAACAATATTGATCATGAAACAGACGCCACATTTGGTTGCCATGAAAATTATCTGGTCACGCGGGACTTTCCATTTACCTATCAAGGGTTGGGGCTTCTCATGCCGTTTCTTGTGACTCGCCAGGTCTTTACCGGAGCCGGCCGAATCGGGATGGCGCGGTCGGTGGAAGGATGGATTGGTTTGGACGATATTGAAGGACGTGGAGGGGACCGGTCACGGAGATCAGCCGAAGAGGCCGTCATCTATCAAATTTCCCAACGACCGGATTACATCGTCAACGACTTTTTTGAATGGGTCCAGCACAATCGGGCCATCGTGAATACCAGGGACGAACCCTTGGCCGATCCCGAACGATTCCGCCGGTTGCACTTGCTCATGGGCGATTCGAACATGGCCGAGGAAGCGACCTTGTTAAAAATGGGCACGACGGGATTGGTTCTCCAGTTGATTGAAGAAGGGCATGCTCCAGAAGGCTTAGATTTCGATGATCCCGTCCAGACCCTGCGAGCCATCTCGCGCGACCCTCAGCAACAGTGGATGGTTACCCTCTCAACCGGCAAACACCTATCGGCTCTGGATATTCAAGAACTGTTTTGGGAAGCTGCGGCCAAACACTATGCCGGGCAGGATGAGGAGACCGACTGGGTACTGGCCCATTGGGAATCGGTGGTGGAGGATTTACGCAAGGGCTACCAGGCGGTGGTCGGGCGGGTTGATTGGGCCTCCAAACTCTGGTTGTTGGAGAACTTTCGAGAAGCCGAAAAATTAGAATGGGACGATCCCTGGTTAAAAAGTCTGGATCTGGAATATCACAATATCGATCCGCAGGCTGGTCTGTACCATGGCATGACGGAAGAAGGCGATGCGCCACGCTTCACGACGAATGACTTAGTCGAGTTGGCGAAAGTTCAACCCCCACGAAATACCAGGGCATTTGGGCGATCAGAAATCATCCAGCATGTCGTCAAGGAAGGTTGGGCGGACTTTTTAACGCAGGCGACAGGCCATCATGATCCGCGTCGACCACCCTATGTCATCAATTGGTCGGTCTTACAGCTTCAAGGGAGTCCGGCCTTTGTCATGGCCGATCCCTTTCGCAGCTATGTCCAGGAAAGTCGGGACTATTGCACTGAATCCTCCTCCTTGGCTCGAACGTCCAACGCGAATCGTCCTAAAGAAGAATAAACTAAAGGGAATTCGAGCCTTCCTAGGTTAAAGAAATTCAAGAAAAAATGACAGATTTATGAATGGAGTTTGGTTTAAACTCGGTCCAGTATAGGCAGGCTTGATCGAAGTCCTTTGGGGCAACTGCTGATTAAGTTATTGGTGTCGAGCGAGCAAGAAGCCTACCTGCCTTTCCATGGGGATGAGGACTATCTCAGTTTAGGAGTGGGGTAAGATTCCAAAAGTCATTCAAAACAAATGTTAGGCCTTCTCTTTTTGGGAATCTAAATATACTGTGTCAGGACAAATGTCTTGTTCATTGGGCCAGGTAACGGTACCGTCCAAAACAGTCACTTGCTGAAAGTACTGGTGATCCTGAAGTTCTCGGAAAACACCAAAGTTCAATAAAGGAGAACAATCATACGTCCCATGTTCTCCATTGGTAAAAACCACTTTCAATTTATAATCACTCGTCGGGGTCGCTTCTTTGATTCTTGGATTCATGAATTACCTCAAGGGATCAATTTTGTACGGATTCTGTCCTGAAACTGCCAGTTCCCAATTTGCAACAAGTTCATCCTTATGCAACTCAATCCAGGCTTGAAGAAGTTTCATCTTTGAGGTAGGGAGGCTGAGCTATTGTCAAATCTGGTGTCTGAACGGTTGCTCACGCGGCGACCGGATTCTGGGTGGTTGCCTCAAGGCCATCATGAAATTGAACTCCCTCAATCACCTGTGCGAGCTGCCGAAATCCTCTGAGGCGTCGCCAGGTTTTCTCGGCACATTGCCCCAACTTAAACATCATGTGGAGCATGCCGTCACGAGTGAGGCACCCCTTGGTTTGCGTGGTCCGATGCCGAATCGTTC
>Ga0224497_10001243_pt1 | contig 16491 bp, 13 predicted proteins | sample SF_Jul11_sed_USG_4_FD_167970 | JGI IMG/M metagenome (GOLD analysis project Ga0224497, IMG submission 167970) | Sediment microbial communities from San Francisco Bay, California, United States - SF_Jul11_sed_USGS_13 | ecosystem: Environmental > Aquatic > Marine > Sediment | place: USA... | reverse complement strand
ACGATTGTAGAATGGGCAACCGACTGCCGTAATTTCTACGCCCTTGGCGATACCGACCGCCATTTCCCGCTTTTGCATCGTATCTTCCAACCACCCGATGCGAAGTTCCGGTACCGAGCTAATCAAAAGACGGGTATACGGATGGAAAGGAGGCGTTAACACTTCATCGGTCGGCCCCTGCTCAACGACCCGACCGGCATACAGCACCACGATCTCATCGGCGAAAGAAGCCACGGTCGATAAATCGTGGCTGATAAACACGAATGACACCCCGGTTTTATCGCGCAGTGCCGTCAGTAGCTTGATGACATTCGCGCCGACGATGCTATCCAGCGCAGAAGTCACCTCATCACACAACATGACCTCCGGTGATGCAGCGAGGGAACGCGCCATATTGATACGTTGTTTCTGCCCGCCGGAGAGCTCCATGGGGTATCGACTGGCGAATTCCGCAGGCAGTTCCACCATTTCGAGAATTTCTGCGACTTTTGCTTGTTTCGCCTTGCCGGTGATGCCGTGGTAAAACTCTAGAGGTCGCCCGAGAATATCGCCAATAACTTGCTTGGGGTTCAGTGCCGTATCCGCCATCTGGAACACAAACTGGACCTTTTGCAACTCTTCGAGTTTGCGGTCTTCGAGACTGCCTTGCAGCTCATTGCCATCAAGTATCACATCGCCTTTGGCCTGCGGCAGCAACCCCGCCATCACTCTGGCCAGGGTAGATTTGCCGCACCCCGACTCGCCGATTACACCGACAACATGGCCATTTTGGACTTTTACGTTGACATCACGCAATACCGCAACAGCCGGTTCGCCATTTTCGATTTTGCCGTACCCGGCAGTCATGTTTGCGACTTCGAGATTCGCAATAACCCGGTCGTGATCACCGGTCAGTGCAACCCCCATACCGGCCACCGGTTTAGGCCGTACCGCATCCATCAGCCGACGCGTATAAGCGTGGGTCGGACGGTTGATGATCTGGTCTGCCGACCCCTGTTCCATGACTTCGCCGCTGTACAACACGACGATGTGATCTGCTACTTGTGCGACCACGGCCAAGTCATGGGTCACGTAAATGGCTGCCGCGTTTTCTTCCTTGATGACCTTTTTAAATGCTTTAAGCACTTCGATCTGGGTAGTCACGTCGAGTGCGGTGGTTGGTTCATCCAGCACCATCAGATCCGGATTGCCGCACAACGCCATTGCCGCCATCAAGCGTTGCAGTTGTCCGCCGGAGACCTGGTGCGGATAGCGAAATCCGATACGGTTCGGGTCCGGTAATTCCAGGGCATGATAGAGCGCCACTGCCCGCTTGGTCGCTTCTTCCTGTGTAAGGACGCCATGGAGCACAGCGGATTCCGTCACCTGTTCGCCAATGGTAATGGCCGGGTTAAAGGTTGCCGCGGCACTTTGAGCCAGATACGCTACATTCGCTCCCCGAATTTCGCGCTGCCTTAACGGTGCCATGGTCAATACGTCCTCACCGTTGAGCAACACTTCTCCACCGGTAAACTCCAGTCCGGGCTTGGTGTAAGCCAAGGATGCCAGTGAGATCGTGGTTTTACCGGAACCGGATTCGCCAATCAGGGCCACCACCTGGCCTTTATAAATGTCAAAAGAAACGCCCTTAACAATGGGTATTTCCACGCCTTCATCGTTGTAGGCACTGATCTTGAGGTCTTTAACTTCGAGCAGTTTATCCATGGTTCTATACCATTTTCTTTGCGAGCATGCCGCCGGATTTGGCGGAAACATCATCGACGATCAGGTTGATCGCAATGGTAAATGTCGCGATTGCCAAAGCGGGCCATATAGCGGCGTAAGAACCATAGGTTAACCCCTGTAGATTTTCCCGCACCATGCTGCCCCAATCGGAGGCAGGCGGCTGCACACCCAGTCCAAGGAAACTCAGACTGGAGATAAATAACACCACGAACACCAGCCGGAGTCCAAAGTCGGTTGCCAGAGGCATCGCCGCGTTGGGTAAAACCTCCGATTTGATAATCCACCAAACCCCTTCGCCGCGGGCCCTAGCCGCTTCGACGAAGTCCTGCACCATGATATCCTGGCCCAGTGCTCGTGCAATACGAAATACACTGGTCGCATAGATCACGGCGGCCGTTCCGATAAGAATCGGTATCGACGACCCCAGTGCGGCGATGACTATCAACCCCAACATGATCGTCGGCAAGGCAAGGATCGCATCATTGACACGACTGATGCCCATATCTATCCAACCGCCTTTGACCGCAGCTAAAATACCGAGGGTAATCCCCATCAGATAGGCGAAAAGTGTGGCGACAAGTGAAATACCGATGGTATTTCTGGCACCAAAGATTATTCTCGAAAGTGTATCCCTGCCCAGGTAGTCGGTGCCCAGATAAAAGGTACCGTATTCGTTGGAATGGGCATCGAGAAAACTGTCATCACCGTCCATATCCATTTCATGGAAGGGAGCGATATAAGGGCCGATCGCAACGATAACCAGCCAGAATGCCACAACTGCGACCGCGAGTTTGCCAACCCAGGAAAGTTTGAGCCTTCTTTTGGGTGGGGCGTCAGGAAGTTCGGCAAACGAGTCAAGTTGCGCCAGGACTTCTTCTTCTTTTTTTGCTGTAGTTTCTTCAGCCATGTCAGTACCCTATTTTGGTTGCCTGAGGCGCGGATTGGAAAGTATCGAAGCGACGTCCGCCGTAAGGATTAGGATTACGTATGTGCCACAGAAAATCATTGCGCAGGCTTGTACCAAGGGCAAATCCCGGGTCTGTACGCCATCGATCATGAGTTTTGCAAGGCCAGGATAAGCGAAGATCGTTTCAACGATGACTACGCCACTGACCAGATAAGCCAGGTTCAGTGCAATCACATTCACAATGGGGCCAATAGCGTTGAAGAACGCGTGGCGAAGAATAATTCGTCCCTTTGGCACGCCTTTTAATATCGCCATCTCAATATAAGGCGAGTTCATGACGTTTAATATCCCTGCTCGGGTCATCCTTATCATCTGTGCAGACACCACAATAACTAAGGTGATCAGGGGCATAGCCAGAGCTTTCATTAGCTGGAAGAAATTCTCATCGCCCGTCATATAGGCCGTTGAGGGTAACCAGTGCAATTCGACGGCCAGAATCAGAACCAATACCGTCGCGATAAAAAACTCGGGCACTGAAATGAGGCTCAAAGTGCAAAATGTGACGCTTCGATCGAGCCAGGTTCCGGGGTGCATGGCAGCCCATAGCCCAAGCGCTATTGAAATAGGTATTGAAATTAGGGCAACAAAACCCGCCATCATCATGGTATTGCCAAAACGCCCACCGATTAAACTAGCAATGGTCGCTCCTCCCGCCTTGGAAATACCCAAATCGCCGGAGGCCATATTACCCAGCCAGGCAAAATAACGCATATACGCCGGGAGATCCATGCCAAGTTCCGCGCGAAGCGCGGCCAGAGTTTCCGGTGTGGCACTTTGTCCCAGAATAATTTGGGCCACGTCACCGGGAAGAATACTGGTTGCCAGGAAAACGATAATCGATACCACGATCAATGTAGCGAATCCTATCGCAATCCGTCGCAGGACCATTTGCATCATCATGAGCTTTAACCTCTGGTGGTTATATCCTTACTGTTATCTCCTTAATTGTGCGCAAAAAAAGGCCTGCATCGAATTCAATGCAGGCCTTTTGCTTATCAACAATTAGGCGTCGACCATTATGCCAGCCAGATGAATTCCGGCCATTCGCATGCACCCAGCTGACCCAGAGGTACTTTGGGCATGCCCATAATGTTATCGGCAATACCATCGTTGATATTTGAGAACGCGGGAATAACCATACCGCTGCCTTCGTGGATCAGCGTTTGCATTTCACATTGCATCGCGTGACGCTTGGTTGGATCGGTTTCAGCCAGAACTGATACAAGCAACTCACCCATGCGATCATTATTCCAATAGGTGTCATTCCAGGCAGCGCCCGGTCCAAACTGGATTGCCATTTGTGATTGCGCAGTAGGACGCATGTTCCAGCTCACCACATTCACTGGCTCTTGCATCCACACCGCACCCCAGTATCCATCGGTAGGTACTTTCTTGACCTGGAGGTCAAACCCGATCTTGGAGCAGTTGACCTGGGCCAGCAGAACGGCGTCTTCGATACCAGACATGACCGGCGCAACAAATACCTCGGCGCTACTGATACCGGATTTTTTGAAGTGGAACTTGGCTTTGTCGGGATCGAATGCTCGCTGTGGCAGCTCGGAACAGAAATCCGGGCCATGTGCACTCGAAACCGGAGTGTCGTTACCTAAAGAACCCTTGCCTTTCAGGATCTTCTCAACGATGCGTTCCCGGTCCTGGATATACTTCATGCCTAAAACGAAATCATCGTTGCTGCCAGGCAAGGTATTTTTGAGACAGCATATACCCATTTGCAGCGCGGCCGGGGTCGACAACAGCGTAACACCGTCTGCTGATTCGACCTGGCGGAATGCCTTGCCATCAATTTGGGTAACCAGCTGCATATCACCGGCAATCAGTGCGTTCACACGTGCCACCGGATCAGTGATCCCGGTAATTTCAATGGCATCGAGGTTTGCACCTTCCCGCCAGTAGTTTTCATTTCGCTTGTGCACTGATTTTACCCCGGGCTCAAACGACTCCAGGGTGAATGGACCGGTACCGTTGCCTTCACCGGTGGTGCCATTCTTGACAATCTTGGTCTGAAATATACCTAGTACGATTGGCAGGTCAGCATTAGGCGTTTCCATTATCGCCTTGCATTCATGCTCACCGGTTTTCTTCCATTCCTTGACTGAGGACAGAACCGCCTTGATCACCGACGTTGATTCTTCGCCCAGGTGACGGTTCATGCTGTAAACCACGTCATCCGCAGTCAGCGGTGAACCATCATGAAAGTTCACACCCTTGCGAATCTTGAATGTCCATTCCGTGGCGTCGCCATTAGGCATGAATTCTTCGGCCAACTCCGGCTGCGGTGTCAGGTCATTGGAATGCTGGACCAGGCTGTTGTAGATTGTTCGCCCGCGGGTATAGTCAATGGTCGAGGTAAACAGCGTGGGATCCAATTGATCATCGGGCCCATGCAGGTTGGACGCCATGCGTACGGAACCGCCTTTCTTAGGTGTTTGTGCCATGGCAACCTGACCCGAGGAAAAAATATTGCTCGCGGCCGCGTACGTCACGCCGGTGGCCATCATAATCTTGAGGACTTCACGTCGGGAAAATCCCTTGCGAACCGCTCGGTCTACCAAATGCTTGCCGGCGCGGTCAAGGTCGGAATACTGCAGCTCCTCTGGCGTCGGCTTATCGGTGAATTTATCTTTCATCTACTTGCTCCAAGGTCGGGATTATGTTTTTGAGATCGGTTTTTGTAATAGTTATGGCGAAAAAACAGTAACACAGATTACCAGCGCAGACCACCGGTAACCACAGCCGTAACACAGACGTGCTCCGAAAATCAGCACACCGTTCAGTAACTCCCGCTGGAGATCGCCTTGGCGGTGTCGACAATTGATAAATAGCGGCGTGTGATCGCCGTAGGCCGTTGATTACATTTAATTATTCTAGCGAAACAAGGCTCCCATCTCAAACCAAGAGCTTATCGCGGGGGCAGTTTCCCGATCACCAAGCCCTATCGAAGCGATTGTCTGCCCCGGGGCACCTCTGAACAAACTTGGTGGAATTTGTTTGTCCACGTGCGCAGTTTGGGATCGCGGTTTCTGGCTAAGAGTTTAGCAATCTTAGGATTTTCCACCGCTGCCAATTGCTGCGTGATTCAATATTATGAGGATTCCTGGAGCCCAATGGCAATCCGCTCAGGGGCTTAGATACCTGGTCCCCGGTCGAATCACGCCACCGTGGACGCGGGAAAGATCACTTACCACTTGCACAACCATTCGTTGTCGACCGAGGTTTGGGGCGGGAATTCGTGCACAAGCAGACGGCAAAGCTCGTTCTTGACGGCAGCCATCGAGGTGTCATTAAAAAGGTTATGGTGTTCGTTCGGATCCGCGTGCAGGTCGAACAATTCACCCCAGTGCGAATTCTGCGGATAAATCGTGAAGCGGTATTGATCCGTTCGAACGGTCTGGTTGTAAATTTCGGGTCGCGCCGACGGATGGAATTCTCCGAAGTCGTATTGGCGAATAGACTCGCTTTCGCCGCTGATCAGAGGGCTGAGCGAGACACCGTCGAACGGCGCGTCGCCGGCACTCGCCGCCGCCATATCGAGAAACGTCGGTGCAAGATCGATATGGTTCGTCAGGGAATCCACAGTTGTACCTGCCCGAATCCCCGGTCCGCTCATGAGCAGGGAAATTTCGGTCAGTTGTCGATACGGAGGCGGCCCTTTGTGCAACAAACCGTGGGAGCCGAGCAACTCGCCGTGATCGGATGTGAACATGATCACGGTGTTTTCTTTCAATCCGAATTGTTCCAACAACGCAAGGATGCACCCGACCCCATCGTCAATCATTTCGATCATCGCATAGGTATAGGCGATCGCGCGGCGCATCGACTCGTCACTGACATCCTCGGTGGTAATCATCGAGCCGGCTTCGAGATCCGGCCGAGCGGACCAGTAGAGTTGTCGAAAGCCCTCTCCCTTGGGATAAAGCTCGCCGTAGTATGACGGCATATTCTTAAGTTCGTCGGGTTCACAATGCGGAAGCGGCATATCGTCCGGATCAAATCGGTCGGCGTAATCGGCCGGTGGCGCAAACGGATGATGCGGGTCAGGATAGGATACAAATAAAAAGAACGGCGTGTCGGCGCCCTCATGCTCCTCAATAAAATTCACCGCATTATTTGAGATCCAGGTGTTGTAGTGATAGTCGATCGGCATGGCGGAACGCCAAAGCTCATCAAGATCTCGTGGCGGAGGCTCTAACGCTTGATTGACATCGAGCAGATCAGCGGTTTGCGGGTGATGTTTTCGCAACCAGTTCGCGTAATGCCCGGCAATCGCCGCGGTATCGGATTCACCCAGCACCAGATCGAGCGTTTGGAATCCGTAATACGGGCCCGTCCAATCGCCGGATTCGGGGCTATCCCAAAACGCCCGCGAGTCCGGCATGAACCGATTGGCAGGGGCAAGTAGCGGCTGCAAGTGCTGCTTGCCGACGCTGTGAGTACGATATCCGGAGTTCGCCAATAACGCGGTCAATGTGGGAACGCTCGAGTCGAGCGCCATCCCGTTCATGATAAGTTTGTGGTGGCGCGGGTAGAGGCCTGTAAACATCGTCGCGCGACTCGGCGAGCAGATTTGCATCGGCGTGTTGTGCCTCGTAAAGCGTGTACCCGACGCGGCGATACTGTCAAGATTCGGCGTCCTCGCGTATGCATTGCCCGCACAACCGAGGCTGTCCGAACGTTGTTGATCGGTGCAAATCCAAAGAATATTTGGTCTAGTCATTGGCAAGTTTTTGTCAAATATCGGGCTTCTGATAGCCGCCCATTAATTTCTCGATCCGCGCGGCGACGGCAAGCGCAATATCTTCGCGCCATGGCGCCGCAACGACTTGAACACCGACAGGCAGGTTCCCGTGTTGGCTGGTGCCGGCGCGGACGACCGCGGCAGGCCAGCCGAAAAGGTTATAGACCGTAATATGACTCCACGTTAAGAAGTCGTCCTGCAACGAAGCACCATGCGGTCGTGCAATGTCGTGTGACGCAGGGCAGATGATCGCATCGTAATTTCGCATAAACTGCAGCGCTTGGCTTTTAACCTCATCGATGGATTCCATCAATACCGGATCTACGGTTTTCGGCTCGGCCAATTCACCTTTGATTAGGCACTCAAGATTGGGCCCGGGGTTGGTCGTGCCATAGCGTTCAAGTAATCTCATGGCGTTACCGCCGCGGGCGGCGCGGAGTAATTGTTCGAATAGCTCCGCGGCCTGGGGGATACATGACGGTGTAGTTTCCGTGATCCGCGAACCGTCGCCAACGAGCGAAGTAGCGACAGATCGAACAGTGTCGACAACATCCACACACGGTTTGATCACACCATTGTCGGTGTACATCGCGAGGTGCAATTCGTCTAAATTGACATCTGCCGGATCATACAACGGCATCGGCACCACGGACGGGTCGCGCCAATCCATTTCGCATATCAACGGCAGCGCCAAGGCTAAATCTTCGACGTAACGCGCTATGGGTCCGATCTGAGTCAGCGAATCGAGCACCCCGGCGCCATAGGGAATAATATGGCCGGTCCGCGGCACTCGACCCGCAGTCGGCTTGATGCCTGCAACACCACACAGGTGCGCAGGCTCTCTAATGCTGCCACCCGTGTCCGAGCCCAGCTCGAGCGCCGACCCCCCGGCGGCAATGATTGATGCCGACCCGCCGCTACTCCCGCCGGGACTACGTTCAAGCGCATACGGATTATTGGTTCGGCCATAGACGAGATTGTCGGTTTCGCCACCCAGCGTCAATTCAGGAGTGTTGGTCTTGCCGAGCACGACGGCGCCGGCGGCGCGCAATGCGGCGACAACGGGGGCATCTTGGTCCGGTAAATAATCCACACGGCCCTGGGTTCCGCCAGTGCTGATTAAACCTTCGGTATCCAACGAATCCTTGAGAGTGATCGGCACGCCGTGCAGCGGCCCATTGATCGTGCCACGTGCCGCAAGAGCATCCAATTCCATCGCTTCGTATCGAGCACGTTCATCGGCACGTTGTACCACGGCATTGATCAGAGGGTTTACTTCGTCAATGCGCTGCAGGCAAGCGTCAATGACATCCACTGCACGTAGATTTCCCAATCGAATTCCCTGCGCGATTCGAGTGGCTGACCAAAATAAGAAATCTGTCATTGATCTATTCCATCGATTCGTTTCTAACCACTCCTTAATGGCAGGGCTACGAAGGGCCACAATAAACTAATCGGCCGTAAACGCCGCCATAATACAATCACAGTAATAACCAAGGTCCATCGTGCGTGCCAGTCGAATTTAATTCATTGCGGCACTTGCTGTCGGTAGTTACGTCGATAGGCAATCCGACTACGAGTGTAGTCGGGTCACGCCGGATGATTTATGCTCCGATCAAAATATGCTAGTCGCTCAAACAGGACGCCATCATCGCTCGTTTGGACCAACCCGGCCCCGCGGAATCCGGATCCGACCAACTCCCACCACTCCCAGTCGGTCAATATGCCGCCTTTGTCCTGGCGCAGTTCGTGGGACAGAACCCACTTATGATTCGCCCCCTTCACTGGCGTGCGCGCTTCCCACCGATACACATAATCTGCAAGCATCGCACGCGTCACCGGCTCTGGTTCGGCGGGATCGTCGAAAAAGAAATCCTTTGCCGTGGCGGCCAACAGCAGTTCGGCATTCATCTCATACCAGCCCTTGTATGTAAGACGCTCTGAGTTCAACTCGTCTGGACATTCGGTCCCTCAATAGAGACATAGTTACGCGTGGGATCATGCACAAGAGTTGCCGAGGCGAACTGCACAGTGGTAGCCGGATGGATTGCAATTCCCGTCCAATTACACCCGGCATGCCGCTGCCGATACAAAAACCGTATTGACCGTTACTTAATCGTGTATTGACGGGCGGTCAGGCCGGCCACACGACGGGAAACGACGGATGATCCATTGCGTCACCCGGCTTCAGGTCGACCTCGCGATACGGCGGGGATGTCTGCCACGGACGAACCGCAAAACGCGCATCGTCGCCGAGCCAACGGGTCGAGAATCCGCGCCGACGGGATTTTAGCCCGGCGGTCGCCGGCGCACCGTGTATGGTTCGCATATGGAATACGATACAGTCACCTGCCTCGAGATCCCATGACAGAATGTCGTAGTCGTCGCGATGAGTATCTATGTCGGGAATCATCTCGAATCCCTCGACACCATCGGAATAGTTCTCATGATTGATGAACAGCCGCGGGTAGTAGCGCCTTCCGTCTGCGTGTGAACCGGCGACAAATTCAGGGCAGGCGCTCTTCGGTACGACATCGAGCGGCAGCCATATTGAACACAGTTGATCGCCATCGACGCCGTAGTACGACAGATCATGGTGCCAGGGCGTTACTTCCCGGGTACCAGGCTCCTTGACGAGCACATGCTCGTGATAGATACGCGCGGTTGTGGAACGCATAAGCCGGGCCGCAATTTCTGCGGCCGGAGAGTGCATGACGAATTCCTGATACTCGTCGATACGCTGCCAGTTGCAATAATCGTCATAAAATCCGCCGGGTTCTCCCGTTTTTGTATACATTGTGTGATCGGGCCCGGGATCCGCAAAGTTCTTATCAACGCCCACGGCGAGACTATCCAACCAGTGCTGCGCAAACAAGCCGCGCAGGCAGACCGCCCCGTTTCGTTCGAACTCATCGACGAGTGCATCCGAAATTCTTATTACGTTCATGCTCTGAGCCCCGCTTCGTTACCGGTTCGTCCCCAAAACAACATGCGCACCGATTCACTATTTTTAAGATCAGGTTGTTCGCTATAACACAACACGGGCACCAAGCGCGCCCGACGTCCGCTTACCCGCGTTACTCGATGAATAGTTTGCTGCCCACCAAATATCAAAAGCGTTCCCGCAGTAAACGGTAGTTCAACCACTCCGTTGCGATTGCCATCCAACACAGCGGCGACAATTTCTTTTTCGTTTGCACGCCCGCGAATTTTCGGCACGTATTCAAAGGCGCCGCCGGATGTCGGAGCCTGCAGCATAAGGGTTACGGTAAATTCCGATTCATCGAAGTGCCAACCGTGTTCGCCGCCATCGACGAAAACGTTTATCGAACACGCCCCGAGTGGATCAGCAAAACGGTAGAACTCGGATTTGCCTAGAACGGAGCCGATAAAGTCCTTGAGTGGATCCCATAAGTACAATCGACGCAGATAGGCATCATCAGGGATACGATCATATGCCACGGAACCGACGTAGGTTTGTTCCTGGCGCTTGGCAACGTCCTGGACCGACCATTCCGGATTGTCTTCGGTCAAGTATGCATTGTGGGTGCTTTTACAGAAGTACGCCTCACTCGAAATCGCACTCGCCTCTTCTGCAAGAATTTGCCGGGCCCCGGGGACAATGAAATCCGGCAACATACAAAGCCCGGTTTCCAGATACTCCCGGCGGCATTGTTTCGCGAACGCGGCGCCTTCAGCGGTATCGAGATCGGCGATTGGGTAGCGCGCGAGATTCACCATATCGGCAGCAGTATCTATCACGTTTACCACATTGTTCATTTCACCGCCCTCTAACATTACCCATAAGAGATCCCAATATAATTGTGACAATTACCGGAAATCAATCATTATCGCCTCGCTAATACACAGTATAGTGCGGTGGCGCCATGTGGATTGAACGTATCACCAAGGCCCCCTATGAATTGACCGGCGGCCGCCTCGTTAAGGTACTATGTTCTCACCACACCGTATGCCTCCAAAATATGACTTATGCCACGAACTGAATCCCAGCCGAGCCGAGAATTGATCGGCTACAAGGATACGCCGCCGCAAGCAGGTTGGCCTAACAACGCGCGTGTCGCGGTAAATTTCTGCATTAACTACGAAGAGGGTGCCGAGATGTGCATCCTCAACGGCGATTCGCACTCGGAATGCCGGGTGTCCGATCTCGTAGTTGAGCCGCGGGCCGGCATGCGCGATCTCAATATCGAATCAAATTACGAATACGGAAGCCGCGCGGGATACTGGCGATTGATCAAGGCATTTACCGACCGTGGCTTGCAAGGCACAGTCAATCTGGTGGGATTAGCAGGTCAGTTGAACCCCTATGCACTCGATGCGCTAATTGAATCAGGTTTCGATCTTCAACCCCATGGTTGGCGCTGGATCGACTATCACACGCTTAGCGAAGATGAAGAACGCGAGCACATCACGAAATCTATAGCGCAAGTGGTGCAACTCACAGGCGATCATCCGCTCGGCTATTACGCAGGTCTGCCCAGTATTAATACCCGCCGCCTGCTGGTTGAGGCTGGTGGTTTTATCTACGACTCGGACAGCTATGCGGATGACTTGCCGTATTGGACCCGCGATTTCGGAAAACCTCATTTGCTGATCCCCTATTCTCTAGACACCAACGATTCACGCTTCGCCCGCGCGGAAGGCTATCAGTTAGCTGATGAATTTTATACCTATCTAAAAAATGCTTTCGATTGCCTGTATCAAGAAGGCAAATCGATACCAAAAATGATGACCGTCGGATTACACGCGCGTCTGTTGGGACGCCCGGGAAGAATCGACGCTCTACATCGTATACTCGATTACATACTGACCCACGACAGGGTTTGGATCTGCCGGCGTGGGGATATCGCAAAACACTGGATTGCGCGGCACCCTTTCTCCGGATAGACACCACCGGCTGTACCGGAATCGGAAGGACCAACGGCCAAGATCCGAATTTTCTCCGCTTATGATCGTATCGAGTCAGATACATCTTTCGATATTTCTAGTAATATAGTTGCATATAGATTAAGTTTTCACTATACTAACGCCATGAAGCTGGAAACCGCGGCACTGATGTTGAATGAAATTGGTAATCCCACCAGGTTGAAAATCGTTCGCTTGCTGGTACGCGCGGGGGACCAGGGGCTGCCGGTTGGGGCACTACAAAAGAAACTGCAAATTCCGGGCTCGACATTGACCCACCACATAAGCCATTTGAAAAATGCGGGTGTAATCCGGCAGCAGCGGCAGCAGGCCACACTGTTCTGCAAAATGGAGTATAAGCGGTTAAATAAGCTCGTCGCGTATCTAACTGAAGAATGCTGTATTGACGATGCGCCGGCCAATGACTATGAAACCGGGTAGTTGTCAGCCACCATAAATCGACCTATTCAGAAATCATGGTTGAAACTGCAATTGCGAACTCTCGAAGCTACGTCAAACGTATCGTCGTAAACGCGGGTAAGCTCGGCGCTGTAATAAAGGATACGGTGTTTCGCACACTGATCGCCTTGATCGGAATATTGGCGATTTTTGATTTTTCTCAAGTCCGCGAAAGTCTGGTATTTACGCTGCAGGCGCTATGGCAGATGCTGCCGTTCTTTGCTCTCGCGATCGGGTTCGCCGGTTACGCCAAAGCAAGTAATGCCGATGCGTTAATTGCCGGGGTTTTTTCCGGCAACCCTGTGCGCGCCACGGCTCTCGCCGCGCTCGTGGGAGCGATCTCTCCGTTTTGTTCGTGCGGCGTCATTCCGCTGATCGCCGCGCTGCTCGGTGCGGGTGTACCGCTCGCGCCGGTAATGGCATTCTGGGTGGCCTCACCAATTATGGACCCGGAAATGTTTATCCTTACCGCAGCCGGGATCGGATTGAATTTCACCATCGCCAAGACCCTTGCGGCTGTAGGAATGGGATTGTTGGCCGGATTCACGGTTCTATTTCTGCGGCACTTTAGTTTTCTCGAAGCTCCTTTACAATCGCACGTTACTGGCGGCGGCACATCATCCCGTGACTCCAACGTACCACCAGAGCTCAACTGGCGATTTTGGCGCGAACCGCAACGAATCCGTGCATTTCGATCGGAGATTTATGCGATTGGCATATTTCTTGGAAAATGGCTCGCATTCGCGTTCTTTTTGGAGAGTTTGATGATTGCCTATGTGTCGCCCGACTGGATCGTGGATTACGTGGGTGCCGACAATGTATTTGCTATTCCGTTGGCCGCGATCGTTGGAATGCCCTCCTACCTCAATGGCTATGCAGCAATTCCTCTGGTGTCCGGACTGCTCGACATGGGGATGACACCGGGTGCCGCCATGGCATTTATTACCGCCGGCGCCGTATCTTCTATTCCCGCTGCCATCGCGGTGTTTGCGTTGGTAAAAAAACCCGTATTCGCGCTCTACCTGTCGCTCGGCGTGACCGGATCCATACTCACAGCCTGGCTTTACCAAGTTTCCGGCGGATCGATTTGAGAAACCGAAACGGAGCACATCATTTTGCCTGGGCCGCCTGGCAACGCATTCACGATGTTCTGTAAAATGACGTTGCTGAGGCGCCCGACCGATACTATATAAGTATTGCCGTGCGATCTCTATTACACTGATTCATCATCGGCGTAGGAATTCTAAATGCAAAACAATCTGAAGTTCTATATTAACGGGGAATGGGTTGATCCGATCACACCTGCCAGCATTGATATCATAAATCCAGCAACCGAGCAGGCGTTCACGCAAATTAGCGCGGGCAGTGCCGAAGACATCGACCGCGCCGTAATCGCCGCACGTGTGGCGTTTGAGAGTTACTCGCAATGGGACGTGACACAACGCATCGAGTTACTCGAATCGATCCTCGAAATCTACAAAACGCGCTGTGACGATATTGCCGAGGCAATTTCACAAGAGATGGGTGCACCAATCACCCTGGCGCGAGGCTCACAAGCCCTGCTTGGTGCGAACCATCTGAAAACGACAATCAACTCGTTACGTGATTTTGTATTCGAGGCCGTTGAAGGCGACATGATCCTGCGCCACGAACCAATCGGCGTGTGCGGCATGATCACGCCCTGGAACTGGCCGATGAATCAAGTCATGGTTAAAGTTGCCCCGGCGCTGGCCGCCGGCTGCACGATGGTGTTGAAACCCAGTGAAGAATCGCCGCTCGATGCGATGATATTGGCCGACGTGCTGCACCAAGCGGGTGTTCCGGCGGGCGTGTTCAACCTCGTAAACGGCTACGGCCCGGTGGTGGGTGAGGCCATGTCGGTACACCCGGGCATCGACATGATGTCATTTACCGGATCGACACGTGGCGGCATTGCGGTGGCGAAAGCGGCTGCCGATACTGTCAAGCGCGTCGGGCAGGAACTGGGTGGAAAGTCCGCCAACATTATCCTCGACGATACTGACCTTGCGAAGGCAGTTGCGGACGGCGTCGACTATTGCATGAATAACAGCGGCCAATCCTGTAATGCTCCCACACGAATGCTGGTGCCGAACGAAAATATGAATACCGCCATCAACGCCGCCCGTGCTGCCGCGGAAAATATCAACGTCGATGATCCTGCGCGCGAAGGCAACCATATCGGCCCGGTCGTGAATCGCAACCAATTCGAGAAGATCCAATCCCTGATTCAGAAAGGTATCGATGAAGGTGCGACTCTGGTCACGGGTGGAACGGGCCGCCCAGATCATTTAGCGACGGGCTACTACGTCAAACCGACAGTGTTTGCTAATGTCAATAACAATATGACCATCGCACGCGAGGAAATCTTTGGCCCCGTGATTGCAATTCTCGGTTACGATAATGAAGACCAGGCGGTCGAGATCGCCAACGATTCCGACTATGGCCTGGCAGGCTATGTCAGCTCCGGAAATATGGAACATGCCAAAGCCGTGGCGCGAAAGATCCGCGCAGGGCAAGTGGCGATCAACTATGTTGGTGGCACTTCTGATTCGCCGTTTGGCGGGTACAAACAATCCGGCAACGGCCGCGAAAAAAGCAAATGGGGTCTGCTGGAATTTCTTGAACTGAAAGCGATCACCGGTAGTATGGCGAGTTAATCCGGAGTGACTAAGAAACTAAATAGGATTGCACCCGGATCAATTGTTCCGAGCTGGCAGGACTCATGTTCATAAAGAACCCCGACAACAATTATCCTATACGGGGGACATATGAGTCTTGAGACCTATTCAGATGAATTCGACGCATCTGTACAATACCACTGAGCTCGAGAACCCATTTACTTCTGCAGACGCGGAACCGCCCATGGATAGCAATACTAACGAACCGCGAATAGCCCCCCTTGATCCGGCCGAAGCGGATTCACAAACCGCGGCCGTACTAACACGCAGGGAGGCGAAGTGGGGCAAGGTCTTTAACGTCGGCCGCACCATTGCCAATGCCCCGGCAATCATTAAGATGATGGATGCCGTCTGGGACAATCTCTGCAACACCAGTTTATCGAGCGCCGACCGAGAAGTCATCGCCATGGATCTCGCGGTCTCCAACGGCTGCCACTACTGCGTACCGGCTCATCGATACATCGTTCACGAAGAATACGAGTTCGACCAACAGACCGTCGACGCCATGGGACGGGTCGCCAAAGGTGAAATGCTGCAAGGCAACGGTCGAATGGCTACGATGCAGCGACTGGTTCGACGGTTAGCGGCGACCAAAGGCGGATTAAATGATGACGAGTACGAGCAATTTCAAGTCGACGGGGTTACGCCACAGCAGATGATTGAAACCATCGCCGAAATTGCCCACTGCACCGTGACCAACTATACGAATCGACTTGCGCGCACACCACACGACGATTTCACTGCGAAATACCGGTAAGCGCCTGCCTACCACATTTTTTATCCCAAGAACTTTTAAGAAAAATGGGCGACGACCTGCATTACACGTCCGTGATATACCGATCCGAACAAATTCAGGTGGTTTAACAGATGATAAAGATTATATAAATCGACCCTGTCTCCAAAACCCGGCGGCAACGGGTTAAACGCATAGTACGCGCGGTAGAACTCTGGGCTGAATC
>Ga0224497_10001242_pt1 | contig 16499 bp, 10 predicted proteins | sample SF_Jul11_sed_USG_4_FD_167970 | JGI IMG/M metagenome (GOLD analysis project Ga0224497, IMG submission 167970) | Sediment microbial communities from San Francisco Bay, California, United States - SF_Jul11_sed_USGS_13 | ecosystem: Environmental > Aquatic > Marine > Sediment | place: USA... | reverse complement strand
CATGCCGGCGCTTGCCGACTACGAGGGCACACTTTACTGGGGTGGCCCGGTCCAGCAATACGCGTTGCGCGCGCTGCTGCGCACCGACGTTGAGCCGGAGCACGCACTGCGCGTGTTCGGTGCGGTGTATCTCGTGCCGCCGGAGGACGAGTTGGTGGAGCATGCATCGACCGCCTCCACGCTTCGGTTCTATGTCGGCTACGCGGGTTGGGCGGCCGGACAACTGGATGCAGAAATGGATCGCGGGAGCTGGCATGTCCTGCCGGCAACGGAGAAGTCCGTGTTTGCAAAGGAGCCCGGCGAGGTCTGGAGGCAACTGCTGCCGCCGCGTGAATACCGCGCAGCGATCAACGCGGCTGTTCTGGCTCGAATGCGATAACGTGCAAGAGTGGAGATGATCGAATGCTGTTGCACATTCTCAGCGCACCTGTTGCTTTGATCGTCCCGGCACTGCCCGCCCCGAGGCCAGACGCTCGAAGACGAAGCGGTTGCCTGGCGTCAATAATATCTGCGGATCGACACGATCAGTCCGCCGGGTAACGTGGCCCGCACGGTCGACGTCCAAGCGAGGATTCTCGACGCCGAGGGTATCCGCTGGCAGTCGGTCGAAAGCGCGCCCGGCCGCGGCAATAACGAACGCACTAGCGTCGAAGCGTTTCGGCACGGCGTCATTAACCTGCTGGCCATTATCAGTGTCGTGGTTTACGACTAAATGATTTGGGGACCGTGCACTGTTAATGAATTAAAACATCAATAAGGAAATGTCCGGCCTTCAGGAACAAACCTAATTGAGCAGCGGATGATCGGCCGGGAGCTTGTGTGTCACCCACATTGCCAGGCGGTGCTTGATGTTGGGGAGTGTGGCCTGATCCTTCGGCAGCGGTATGATTTCCTTGTCATGAACCAACAGCCGATAAGCGTATTCAATCTTGAGATCATGGGAATCCGTCGGTTCGAATTCGACGATCCCACGCCGGACGGCATCGTCCATCACCATCTGCAACGCTTCCTTCAGGAGTCCCGGCTCGTTCTTGAGTTTCTTTGCCATTGTGAACATTCGCCAGTGCGGCACTAACGGAGTTTAGCGGAGGGGCGTCCTGAACGCGATTCGATCTGGAGAGACGCCTAGGCGGTGCCCCACTTCGTTTCGACTTTTATGCCGATGGATTGCAGGAATTTGGTGGGCAAGATACCGCCGGCAGAGATAATCACTATGTCGTTCGGAATCCGGATGGTCTCGGTCTCCAACGCGATCGTCACCGTGTCTAGCTCGATTGATGTTACGTTCGAGTTGAGTAATACGTTGAGACTTCCGTTCGCAGCCATCGCCTCGACCTTCTCACGGTTTTTTTGCTTGGCTCGCGTAAACGCACCAGAACGATACGATAGAGCAACCGTGGTTCCCGGTTCGGCCGCGACGCTCGTTGCCGCTTCGAGCGCGCTGTCTCCACCGCCGACAACCAGTACGTGTTGATTTCGGTATTGCTCGGGATCGATGAGCCTGTAAACGACTTTCGTCGAATCCTCACCGGGAACGCCGAGGGTTCTCGGAGTACCGCGTCGACCGATTGTCAGCAACACTGTACTCGTGTCGTAGACCTGGCGATTCGTTTTCACGCTGAATCCGGCGCCTGAAGGCGACGGCGTGACAGTCTCGACACGTTCTCCATAGCTTATCCGAATGCCGGTCTTCTGCTCGACCTCGCGCCAGAAATGAATGAGTGTTTCTTTTCGCACTTCCCTGAATTTCATCCTGCCAGCGATGGGTAATACCGCGGGTTGGGTCATGACAAGTTTTTGCCTCGGGTAATGAGCGACGGTGCCGCCGAGCTCTTCCTGCTCAATTGCGACAAATTTCAGTTTGGCGGCGGTCGCCGCTAACGTGGCGGAAAAGCCCGCCGGACCCGCGCCGACAATCACCAGATCAATCTTGTTCTTGTGCCCTGCCCGAACTTTCTTTGTGATGCTGTCAACAGCCTGTCGCCCTTGTTCGATGGCATTCTTGATCAGTCCCATCCCGCCTAGCTCACCGGCGATAAAAACGCCCGATACGTCCGTTTCGAAATTGGAATTGACGACCGGAATGTCGACGCCCCGCCTCGCCGTCCCGAAGACAAGTGTGATTGCACCGACGGGACAGACGGCCTTGCAGGCGCCATGCCCGATGCAGTCCGACGGCCCGATCAAATGCGACTTCTTGTTGATCATCCCTAGCACCGGATGCGAATCCTGCTCGGGACATGCCGCGACGCAGTTCCCACAGCCGATACAGATGTTCCGATCGATTTCGGGATGCAGTGTCGGCGGCTCCAGCATCCCGGCTTCCACCGCAGATCGATATACGTTCCGGCTGCTTGCTTCTTTTTTCGCGTGTTGCCGAACGTACCAGGCAAACACCCACAGCAGCGGTATTACGTATAACAGGAAATAGAAGTTAACGGCGGGCATTTGAAGTCAGTTTGTTTGCGCAAAACTTGCGAAAGAGTACCCCGAATTGGAGTCGCAATTGTGATCGCTATCACATATCTATCCAAAGGTTGCGCCGGGAAGCGAGTCACGTCCGACTTCGATGAAAAAGGAGAGACAACATGCGATTCGAGCGTGAAACGCACAAAGACACTGAGTTCTTGACATAAGCGCAGCACGCCCGCTTATACCGAAAAACCGTATTCGTTATGAGAAGTGGCCAAAAACTTCAGGGGGATACTCGAATTTAATGTCAAACACCCCCTAATCGACCGAACAATTGCCCAATCGCCACCGCACTGTCGCCGATCTGCGACGACTGGACGTCAGCCTGAAAAAAACGGACAGTCTCACAGTGGAACGAAATTCGTTTCGCGCGAGTGCATCGCCTGGGCCTGGCTTGCCGAGTGAAGATTTCGATTTTTCGGGAACCAATTTCAGTCGACTTTCGTGCAAACGGAATGAAAGTCAATTTGCTGCCCATCAGGTGTCCGTTGGCTCGAAACACCCGGTACAGCACTTCGGAATTTGACCGCATATAAGGGAGTTGCGCAGGAATGGAATCGACGGTGAGCGGTACCTTTTGGTTTTTCGGTGCCGGCATGGCGCTGCTCGCCCTGGCTTTCGTCACGGCGCCATTTTTCAGGAACCAAAACACTCCCGTAAGAACAGTACTCATAATCGGCATTTTGCTGCCGGCTTTGGCTGGCGGCATGTACTTGTACCTCGGCTCGCCAAGCGTCGAAAACGCGCACCCCGGGTCGATGTCCGCAGCGCAATCGAGCAGGGCCGCATCCGACGCCGCAGCAAAAAAACCGGTCGGCTCCGTGTCCAGCATGATAGACGGATTGGCCGAGCGTCTGGAGCGTGAGCCGGATGATGGCAAGGGCTGGCTGTTGCTCGCAAAGTCGTACAAGCATCTGAATCGCACCAGCGACGCGATAGCAGCGTACGACAAGGCAGTTGCGCTAGGCGAATTTGATGCGGTGCTTGCCGAATTATCCGGTTCACCCGCTTCGGCAGATGCTCAAGCAGCACAAATTTATGGCAAGGTCAGCCTGGCGGATAACGCGCAAGACATCGTTGAGCCGACAGACACGGTGTTCATATTTGCGCGTGCCACCAACGGACCGCCAATGCCGGTTGCCGTCTTGCAGCGGCCGGCGTCCGTTCTGCCGTTCGACTTTGTACTCGATGATTCTCAGGCAATGGCCGAAAGTTCGAAGCTGTCCGACTTCGAACAGGTCGTAGTTACCGCTCGCATCTCCCGATCGGGGAACGCCACCGAAGCACTACAGGGTCTGGAAGCCAGATCCGGCACTGTCACTGTGCAGGACAACGAACATCTTGATTTGAGAATCGTGCCACGTGATTGATGCGTACTAATCAATAAATGCCGAGAAGAAACAATGAATGAAATCGTCATGAAAGTTCTTTCGATTCCGCGCGTATCCGCGACGCGCCCGGTCGAATTTTTCCGCAAGTCAAAACGCGGATTTTATGGCTATACAATCCTTGCCGCCCTGACGGTGGTGGGTTGGCTGGCGCGCGATGTAGGCCTGGTCGACCCGGCGCATGGCGTTGGGTACTGGCTCGGCATCATCGGTAGCTCAATGATGCTGGTGCTGTTGCTGTATCCAAGCGTCAAGAAGCTGGCATTGTCGCGCAGCCTCGGGCTCGCGAGACACTGGTTTCATGTGCACGTCATTTTTGGACTCGTCGGTCCGTTGCTGATTCTCTATCACTGCAACTTTCAGTTCGATGCATTCAACAGTAAGTTCGCGCTCTATTGCATGTTGGCAGTCGCGGTAAGCGGAATCATCGGCAAGCACATCTATGCGCGAATTCACGCGGACCTGTACGGACATTGCTCAAGCATGGACGAGCTCCGCACAGAGCTCAGCATGGCACTCGAAAAAAGCGATGGACTCGCCGTGTGGATGCCGAATTTCGTCAAAGAACTGCACAAGCTTTCTGATGAGCTGCAGGGTGACGAGATCACAAAGTCGATCGACATTCGACGCAGCCTGATCTGGACAGTCAAGCCCGTCTTTGTGCGCCTGCGACTTTACCGGCTTGTTTATCTGGAAACTGCCTTTCGGGCCAAAGAGTCAGCGGTGCTTAGTTCCAACATCAAAGGCCTGCGCCGATCAGCCAGTGCCTACGCCAGCAAATACGTCCGACTGATGCGGCGCGTGGCACAGTTTTCATTGTATGAGCGGCTGTTTTCTCTCTGGCATCTGTTTCATCTGCCGCTGTTTTTGCTGCTCGTTGTTTCGGCATCGTTTCATGTCCTAGCGGTTCACATGTATTAGACCGATCGACTTGTGGTGATGAGACGTTGGCAGCTTATTTTAGTCGGACTCTTGATGGCCCTAGCCCTTGTAAACAGTCGCACCGTGTCTGCTCAGGACCTTGAAATGGCTGTCATGCCCGGCGAAGTGATTGCCGGTCATGCGGACCTCGAGCGCAAGTGTACGTCGTGCCACAAGAGGTTCGATAAATCCGCTCAGCGCCAACTGTGCATGGACTGCCACGAAGATGTCGGCGCTGATGTCAGGGCACAGCAGGGTTTTCACGGTTTGTCCCCCGACGTAAAAGACGTGCAGTGCTCCGTGTGCCACACCGACCATATCGGCCGTGACGCGGACGTCGTCGGCCTGGATGAGTCGACGTTCGACCACGATTTCACGGACTTCGAATTGATCGATTCTCACGCCGACGCCGAATGCGAGGACTGTCATGAGCCGGACTCCTTGTATCGGGAGGCGCCCGAGCTTTGCAACGACTGTCACAGCGAGGACGATGCCCACAAGGAGACGCTCGGCACGGACTGTGGCGAGTGTCACAAGTCCACCGAGTGGAAAGAAGCAAGCTTCGATCATGAGACGACCGACTATCCCCTGCTCGGCAAGCACAAAGAGACTGCGTGTCTCGATTGCCATGAAGACGCGACCTACCAGAACGCGCCGACGACCTGCTATGGCTGTCACGCCGAGGACGACGCGCACGAGGGTCGAAGCGGCCAGGAATGCGAGAAGTGCCACAATCCCGCTGACTGGCACGACTCCAGCTTCGATCACGCCCGGGACACCGAATTTCCGCTCGAGGGCAAGCACGCCGAGGCAACTTGCGATGACTGCCACTCCGAAGATCCGTTCGAGGATGAACAGGACAAGGCATGCATCGCCTGCCATCTCGAAGACGACGAACACGACAAGCACAATGGTGACAACTGCGATACCTGCCACAACAACTATGACTGGGCGGAATCCGTGTTCGATCATGACAGGGACACGGACTACCGGCTGCTCGGCGCACACCAGACCATCGAATGCGTCGAATGCCATGTTGAACCTATATACGAAGTCTCGCTAAAGACGACGTGCGAGTCATGTCATCTCGACGAGGACCCCCACGAGGAATCTCTCGGTACTCAATGCGAGAATTGTCACAGCGAAGTCAACTGGGAGGATCCCGTATTCTTCGACCATGACCTCACGGCGTTTCCCTTGCTGGGCAAGCATGCTGAGAACGAATGCGAGGATTGTCACGCTTCCAAGGTCGTCGCCGATGAACCCACCCGGATTTTCACGGAGGTCGAGCCCGATTGCGTCGCCTGTCATCGCGAAGACGACCCGCATCGGGGCAATTTCGATGACCGCTGCGACTCCTGCCATAACCCGGTCGCCTGGGACATCTGGACGTTCGATCACGACGTACAGACCGATTTTTCGCTTGAAGGCGCTCACGCCGAAGTTGCCTGCGATGCGTGCCACCGAACCACGCTCAACAGGATCAAAGCGATCGATGGAAGCTGCCGCAGCTGCCATCGCGCCGATGATATTCATGACGGTGAATTTGGCTCGGATTGTGGCCGCTGCCACACGGCCGACTCGTTCAGGGAAGTGAGGTCGCTGCAATGATCGGCACTATTCTTAACCGCCTATTTTGCAAACAGTCCGTCAGACGAAATTTGAGACCGTTGCTGGTAGCTGTCGCTGCCCTGCTCGGTTCCGGGGTCACGTTGGCGCAGGAAACGTTCGACCACTTCAGTACCGGCTTTATCCTCGATGGCGCGCACGTCAATGTTACATGCGACGGTTGTCACGTCGGGGCGACCTTCGGCCCCACGGCATCGAACTGCTCGAGCTGCCACTCACAAGGCAGCGTAGTGCAAGCGTCGTCGAAACCGCCCGACCATGTTCAGACTACGGGCGAGTGCTCGGACTGTCACGTTACGGCAAGCTGGACGGTGATCTCGTTTGTGGATCACTCGTCATTCACCGGCAATTGCGTAAGCTGTCACAACGGTATCCAGGCCACCGGCAAGACACCAACTCACGTGTCGTCCACCGACCAGTGCGATGACTGCCACAATACGGTCGCGTGGCTTCCGGCAATATTCGATCACAGCAATATCTTCGACAACTGTGTCAGCTGCCATAACGGCACGACCGCGACAGGCAAGACGCCAACGCATGTTCAGACGACGAATGTCTGCGAGGATTGCCACAGCAAAACCGCCTGGGCACCGTCGATTCGCGTCGATCACACGCAGGTCCTGGGCGCCTGCGGCTCGTGTCATGACGGCGTCACGGCCACCGGTAAACATCCGACGCACATACCAAGCGGAACCAATTGCGACGATTGTCACTCAACGGTTGCCTGGCTGCCCGCGAATTTCGATCATGTGGATATCACGGGCAGCTGCGTCAGCTGCCACAACGGCACCGAAGCGACTGGAAAGAGCCCCCAGCATATCTTGACGACCGACGCTTGTGAGGACTGCCACGCGACGAATGTTTTCACACCGGTTTTCACGGTCGATCACACACAGGTGCTTGGTGCCTGCGGCTCCTGTCACGACGGCGTCACTGCGACGGGCAAGCACCCGACACACATCACGAGCAACAACAACTGCGATGATTGTCATACTACCCTTGGCTGGGTACCGGCGAATTTCAATCATACGGATATAACCGACAACTGCGTCAGCTGTCACAACGGAACCGAAGCGACCGGCAAGACGCCAACGCATATTCAGACGACCGACATTTGCGAGGACTGTCACACGACGAACGCTTTTGCCCCTGCTGCTATCGTCGACCACACCCAGGTCATCGGGGTCTGCGGATCGTGTCATGACGGCGTCACCGCAACCGGCAAGACGCCGACTCACATCACGAGCGGCGATACCTGCGACGACTGTCACTCGACGGCCGGCTGGCTGCCCGCAAACTTCGATCATCTGGACATAACGGGCAATTGCATTGATTGCCATAACGGCACCGATGCCACCGGCAAAGATCCGCAGCACATTTCGACCAGCGATGTTTGCGAGGACTGCCACACGACGAACATTTTCGCACCGGTATTTACTGTCGATCACACCCAGGTGATCGGTACCTGCAGTTCCTGCCACGACGGCGTAACCGCCGTGGGCAAGCACCCCACACATCTCGACAGCGCCGATACCTGCGACGACTGTCACACGACGGTTGCGTGGCGACCAGCAACGTTCGATCACGCTAATATTACGGGCAACTGCATTAGCTGCCATAACGGCACCGACAGCATCGGCAAAAACTCGCGGCACATATCGACGACGAATGTCTGCGAGGACTGCCACACGACGAATGTGTTCGCGCCTGTTTTCACCGTCGATCACACGCAGGTGATCGGCGCCTGCGGCTCCTGTCACGATGGTTTTACCGCTACAGGCAAAACGCCGACGCATATTCAGAGCAGCAGCAACTGTGATGACTGCCACTCGACGGCCGGCTGGCTACCCGCAAACTTCGACCACGTGAACATCACAGGCAACTGCGTCGATTGTCACAACGGTACCGAGGCCACTGGCAAGACCCCGACGCACATTCAGACGACCGACGTCTGCGAGGATTGCCACACGACGAACGTATTTACGCCAGTATTTACGGTCGATCACACCCAGGTCATCGGCACCTGCGGATCCTGTCACGACGGCATCATCGCTTCCGGCAAGAATCCGACACACATCACGAGCGGCAATAACTGCGACGACTGTCATACGACAGCCGGCTGGCTGCCCGCGACATTCGATCACGCGACTATTACGGGCAACTGCGTCGGTTGCCATAACGGCACTGACGCCACGGGCAAGAATCCGCAACACATCTCGACATCCGACGTGTGCGAGGACTGCCACTCGACGAATGTATTTACACCGGTGGTTACCGTCGATCACACGCAGGTGATCGGCGCGTGCAGCGCCTGTCACGATGGTCTCACGGCGACGGGCAAAACGCCGACGCACATCACGAGTGGCGACACCTGCGACGACTGTCACTCTACAGCCGGCTGGCTGCCCGCGAACTTCGATCATTTGAACATCGCTGGCAACTGCGTGGACTGCCACAACGGCACCGACGCCACGGGCAAGAATCCGCAACACATCGCGACAACCGACGTGTGCGAGGACTGTCACACGACGAACATCTTTGCACCGGTGTTTACCGTCGATCACACCCAGGTGATCGGCGTCTGCAGCTCCTGCCATGACGGCGTCACGGCCACGGGCAAGCACCCGACCCACGTCGCGAGCGGCGATACCTGTGATGACTGTCATACGACCGCCGGCTGGATTCCGGCGACTTTTGATCATGTGGGCATCACCGGTAACTGCGTGAGCTGCCATAACGGCACCGACGCGACGGGCAAGACACTGACGCACATTCAGACCTCAGACGTCTGCGAGGACTGCCACACGACCAATGTGTTCACACCGGTACTCACAGTCGATCACACGCAGGTGATCGGCACCTGCGATTCCTGCCACAATGGCATTGCTGCCACCGGCAAGAACGCGGCGCACATACCGACCAGCAATGGCTGCGACGACTGTCACACGACAGCCGGCTGGCTGCCGGCAACCGTCGACCATTCGGCCATAATGGGCAACTGCGTCAGCTGCCATAACGGCAATAACGCGACGGGCAAGAACCTGCAGCACGTGTCGACGACTGACGTCTGCGAGGACTGCCACGCGACGAATGTGTGGTCACCGGTGTCGACCGTCGACCACACCCAGGTCCTCGGCTCCTGCGGATCCTGTCACAACGGTGTCATCGCAACCGGCAAACACGCGACGCATATTGCGAGCGGCGATAACTGCGATGACTGTCATACGACGGTCGCCTGGCTGCCGGCGAATTTCGACCATGCGAACATCACCGGCAACTGCGTGAGCTGCCATAACGGTACTGATGCAACCGGCAAGAGCGCACAGCACCCACAGACAACGAACGTCTGCGCGGACTGCCACAGCCCAACGGTATGGACGCCAGTATTGACGGTCGATCACACGCAGGTATTGGGATCCTGTTCCTCGTGTCACAACGGCACGACGGCTACAGGCCAGAACCCGAGTCACTTCAATACGGCCCAGGAATGCAGTTTGTGCCACAACACAATTGCGTGGATGCCTGCCGATTACAGTCACACCGGCCTGACGTACGAACCATTGGATCACCGCGGCAACTTTGCCTGCACGCGGTGCCATCAATCCAACACGGAAACCGTTAATTGGCCGTCACCGGGTTACGCGCCCACCTGTGCGGGCTGTCATGCCAGTGATTACAGGACAGGCGTGGATAAGCACAGTGGTCTGGCAAATGATCAAAACTGTGCGGGTAGCTGTCACAGCGGCGCCAGCCCCGAACACCGAATCAGCGCCAGTGATTGGTAGCTGCGAGCGTGGACTATGAGCCAGCACCGGATACGACACTCGAGAATTCCGACGATTCGTTTGCGGCCTGCAAACCGTGCTATGGGCTCTGAACGTCGTCGCAGCATAGGGTGGCGACGATTGGCGGAGATATTTCCGCTGTTCGCTGTGGCGACCGTGTTCGCCGCCCCGGGATTCATCTCCGGATCGCAGATCACGCGCGGTGCGCTGTATACCGAGATCTCGATTCAACTGGCCTGCGTCGTCGAATACCTCGATCACCTGCCTGCAAATCGCGGCGAGCGACTGCGCATCAACTTGCAGGCAACCACGATTTGCAGCGGTGTGTCGCCGACCATCATAGAGGAACCGCAGAGCTACCGGCCTCAGGACGCGGACGCCGCGAATCTCGTCGAGATCGATTATGAAAGCGATACGGCTGCCGGCCAGACGCTGACACTGGTCTTCAGTGAGGCCGTCCGCTATGACGTCGTGCACCAGGACACATCAAATTCCGTGACGGTTCGCGTGTTCCCCAGTGTCCCGAGCGCAGCGGCACCGAAGGAAATATCGGGTACACCCGGAATGAGGGTGCAGAGAGAACCTGAACCCGAATCTTCGTACGTAATCAACCTGTCGTCGAGTCGGCAGCCGCATACGTCACTGGACATACCGGACGTTGTTCTTTCGCCGGGAACCAAACTGTTCGAATCGGAAATCGAGCTTGCAGGCGTGTCCTGGTATCGCCTGCGGTTGGGCCCATTCAAGAACACCAGCGAGGCCGAAGCGCAATTGCCGAAATTACGCGACCGGTTTCCGACCGCGTGGATTGCGCGGGATTCGGAAGCCGCGGACATCACCGATACCAATCTCTCGGCAAGCGGAGACGTTGTGTCACCGTATATTGCGACCAACAGTGCCCTGGCGTCGATCGGGCTGGACCAGGTCGACGTTTTGATGAGCGACGCGCGGCGGGCGATTGTCGCCGGAGAAACATCAAGAGCGGTGCAGATTTACACCAAGGTCCTGCAGGTACCCAATCACGATCGTCACCCGGAAGCGCTGGAATATCTCGCACTGGCGCGCGAAAAGGCTGGCCAGACCGCGCACGCAAAAGCCGAGTATCAACGCTATCTGTCGCTCTACCCTGACGGCGACGGATTTCCCAGGGTCAGTCAGCGACTTGTGGCTCTCGTTGCCGGCGACCGGCAGGCCGCGACCGGTCCTGTCTCGTCCGGCACGGTTGCCGGCGGCGCCCCGGCCCAACCGAGTGCATGGCGATTCCAGACGTTCTTTTCCCAATTTTATCGGCGTGATGCCAACCAACAAAACGACGAGGATCAGATCATCAGCCAGTCGGCGCTGTATTCGGACGTGAACCTCGATGCCAGGCGCCGCGGCGAGCGCTTCGATTTCAGCAGCCGGCTGTCCGCGGGCTACCGCAGCGACATGCTTCCCGAGGAGCAGCGAAGCAACAGTAATGCACTGCGTGTGTCTTACGCGTATGCCGATCTGGCCGACGCGGCTACTGGTCTGCGAGGACGAATCGGCCGCCAGTCGCGCAACACGGGCGGCGTGCTGGGGCGATTCGATGGAGTCAATCTCGGCTATCAGCTCAGCGAGCGTGTGCTTCTGAATACCGTCATCGGCAAGCCGGCTTACTCGGCATCCAGCAGCATCGATTCGTCACGCTCATTCTATGGCGCGAGCATCGACTATGGCCCGGTTCTCGAAAACCTCGAACTCGGCATGTTCTACATCCAGCAGAACATCGAAGGGATAAAGGATCGCCAGGCTGTGGGCGCCGAATTCCGCTACTTCGGAACGAACAAAAGTTTCTGGGGCATGCTTGACTACGACATCTATCATGGCGAACTCGCCAGCGCCTACTTGCAGGGCAGCTGGCGGTTCCCGTCTCGACTGTCGATACACGGTCTCGTCGATCGGCGCGGCAGTCCGTTCCTGAGCACCGGCAACGCCCTCATCGGCCAGCCCGTATTCACGTTTGCCGAACTCGCCGAGATCTTCAGCGAAGACGAGCTGCGTCAACTCGGTCTCGACCGAACCTCGGTATCCACAACGGTTACCGCCGGTCTGTCTTATCCCCTCACGCCGAGGCTGCAGATCAATATCGATGCGAGCCAGTCGACAATGGACGGGACGACGGCGTCGGGCGGCATCCTTGCAACGCCGGGTATGACCTACAGCTACTACTCCGGCAGCGTGGTCGCCAGCAGTCTGCTCAAAGAAGGCGACGTATCAATCGTCAGCTTACGATACTCGGATTCGGATACGTCGAATGTCGTTTCAATGACATTCGACAGCCGCTATCCGATCGGTAGGAAGTGGCGTATCAATCCACGGATCCGAGTCGACCGACGCCAGAATGCGGCGGACCTGAGCGACGAATGGCTTTACACCCCTGGATTGCGCATCTACTATCGCCACAGCCAAAAATTCCGTATCGAACTGGAAGCCGGCAAGCAGTTTTCACAGCGAGAAACGATCGTTACGGATATTGATCGCGAATCCTACTTCATCAGTATCGGATACCAGGCGTTCTTCTAAGTCAAATGCGCGGTCTAGAAAACAAAGTAGCGGCTGGCTACCCTTTGACGCTGATCTTGCTGCTCAGTTTCGTTGCCTGTGCATCGTCGTCACAGCTGATTGATGAGGTATTCGATCCGGTTACAGCCGTCACGGTGACGATCAGCAAAACGCCGCTGTTGTTTTACCGGGACAACCCGTCACGCGCTGCCTACGCCAGAAATTACCTGCACCTGGGCCCGATCGAAGTCAACCGTAGCGGGAGCTACGAATACTTTTTCTGGATCGGAGCCTGGACCACGCTGCAAACCGTCGATCCTGTGGAGCAGCGAGACGGTCTGGAGTCGGTCATCGTATTTGCCGACGGTGAGCCACTGAATCTCGAACTGGCCGGCTGGTCACCGGAGACGATCGGCACGAGCGAACACGTCTACGTGCGGCCGGTCGCCGACGCGATTGATGCGTATTACCAGGTTACCGCCGATCAGATCCGACTCATCGCCGCCGCCACGGACATCCGCCTCCGGACAACAGGCACGCCGCCTAGGACCTACGAACTCTGGGACGACCAGCAGTCGGCCCATCGCAGTCTGGACGAGTTTGTCTTAAATAGCGTGTTTTAGGCACCCAAACCGATTTTATTTACCGGCAGGCCGACGGCAGATGCTTGGCCTCGATAACGCCCGCACTCGCGCAGGTCCAAAGAAAGCTGCCGCCGAACCCGGTCGTGACGGTCAGCGTTATGTGCTGCCCATTGATCACCGCATGCGCCTGATTGCCGTACTGTATATCGATGACATTGTCCTGGATTGCAACTGACTGGACGTAATGCCCGACGATCTCGGTCGAATCGGATATACCGGCTTCGGCGTTGTCCGTCGGCCAGAGCCCTTTATCGACGTAGTATTCGGTGATCGCCGATTTCGCCGTTGACGACAGTCGCAGCCCTTCCGACACCTGGGTCCGAATCGTGTAGTCCTGATAGGCCGGAATCGCAATCGACGCCAGGACGCCGATAATCGCGACGACGATCATGAGCTCAATGAGCGTAAAGCCCTGCTGAGCGCGGTGCATACCCCCTCCTCGACACCTCTAATCGGGTGTTTCCTGTGTATAACGGGATTATGACAAATATGAAGCCGATTGCCATCACCAGCAGTGGGTTCGGTCCAATCCGATCCGACCGCACGACCCGCCGACCTCGACCAGACTGCTTTCCGTACCTGCGATCGGCAGCCCGTTGTTACAATGGCTGGGGTTGGTCCATGGCTTACTGGGGGAGTCTTCACGTGCGGAACGGAATGCGTATTTCGAGGCTTGCGCAGGGTCTCCGTTATGCACCCGCCCGGCTGATCGGCGCTGCGCTCGTGATTTTCCACTCCGGCAACGCGTTCGCGCAGCGACAACCGGTGCTCGCTCAGATTGATGTACCGCATGACTACTACTTTCGGGAGATGTATCTGCCGCAGCTGACGACGGGGCCCAGTTCCCTGAGCTGGTCGCCCGACGGCAGTACACTCGTTTACTCGATGCACGGCAGCCTGTGGCGGCAATCGGTCGATTCGGATGCCGCCGTGCAGTTGACCGCAGGCCCGGGCTATGACTTTCAGCCGGATTGGTCGCCCGATGGGAAACGCATTGCGTTCGTACGCTACCTCGCGGATGCAGTGGAGCTGTACACGCTGGATGTCGAGACCGGCGAGCTCGCGGCCCTGACTCAGGACGGCGCCGTCAATACGGAGCCGCGCTGGTCACCGGACGGCAGCCGGCTCGCATTCGTTTCAACGCGCGGCACCGGGCGCTTCCATGTTTTCGTGGCAGACTTCGCCGACGGCGAGTTCGGTGCCACGCAACTCGTCGAAGAACGCGAGTCGCCGATACCTCGCTACTACTATAGCCCCTACGATCACGAGCTCAGTCCCGTATGGACGCCCGACGGGACCGCACTGATCTATGTCAGCAATCGCGACGTGCCCTACGGCACGGGCAATATCTGGAAGCTCTCGTTCGAGGACCGCAGCAAGCCCATACTCGTGCGCCGGGAAGAAACCACGTGGAAAGCCAGGCCGGACATTGCCCCGGACGGAAAACGCATCGCCTACGCATCCTACCTTGGCCGCCAGTGGCATCAGCTGTGGGTTGTATCGGCTGGTGGCGTCGCCGATCCGTTCCCGCTGACTTACGGCGAATTCGACGTGACGGGCCCGCGATGGTCGCCCGACGGCAGCAGGATTGCTTACATTTCGAACGAGACCGGTAATACCGAAATTCGCATTCAGGACTTCGTCGGCGGACGTACCGTCGCGCTTGCCAATCCGCAACGCGAGTACCTGAAACCGATGTTCGACTTCGATCTGAGAATCGTCGATGTCTACGGCCGCCCGATTGCGGCGCGGGTTGCCATTCTCGCGGCCGACGGCCGCGCCTACGCGCCCGACGACATCTGGATGCATGGCGACGACGCCTATGATCGCGACCTCGCCGGCTTCGAGACGAAATACTTCCACACGACTGGCGCCGCACAGCTGAAACTGCCCGTGGGCGCGACCAACGTGTCCGTCTGGCGCGGACCCGAGCACGAAATCGAACGGCGCCTGATCAATATCTCGGGCGAACGCGACAACCGGCTTACGGTACGCGTCCGCCCGCTCAATCTTCCCGAAGACTGGGCGAACTGGGTCAGCGGTGACGTGCACGTGCACATGAACTACGGCGGCACGTATCGCAACACGCCGCCAATCCTCGCCGCGCAGGCGCGTGCCGAGGATCTCGATGTCGTATTCAATCTGATCGTCAACAAGGAACAGCGGGTTCCCGACATCGCCTATTTTTCGCAAGATCCCGACGCCGCATCCGATGACGAAGTTCTGCTGCTGCATTCGCAGGAGTTTCACACAGGCTTCTGGGGCCATCTGGGTCTGCTCGGCTTGAACAGCCACCTGCTGCTGCCCGACTATTCGGCCTATCCCGGCACAGCCGCGGCCAGTATCTATCCCGACAATGCGACGGTCGCAAGGCTCGCGCGAGAGCAGAACGCAACCGTCGGTTATGTGCACCCGTTCCTGTCGCCGGCACCGAACCCGGAGACCGACGAATCCCTGACGAACGCGCTACCTGTCGACGCCGCGCTCGGTCTCGTTGACTATTACGAAGTGGTCGGCTTCGCCGACCACCGCGCCTCGGCAGAGGTTTGGTACGGGCTATTGAACTGCGGCACGCGCATTGCCGCGGCCGGCGGCACGGACGCGATGGCGAATTACGCGTCGCTGCGTGGGCCGGTTGGCCTCAACCGCACCTACGTGCACATTCCGGGAATTGCTCGAAAGCCGGCCGAACGGCGCGACGCATGGCTCGACGGGCTCCGGACCGGTGCGACGATGGCCACCAACGGTCCGTTGATCATGCTCAGCGTCGACGACCACTATCCGGGTGGCGAAATCAACGCAGCCGACAAAAATCAGGTCGTGAAGTACGCCGGTTTTCTGCGCTCGGCCGTGCCGGTCGATCACCTCGAACTCGTTTACAACGGCGTTGTCATCCGGTCATTCGACCTCGACGCCAAGCAGACGTCGGCCGACGTCGGCGGCACCGTCACGCTCGAGAAGAGCGGCTGGCTGCTGCTCCGCGCGTGGAACGAATCCTCACACCCATTGATTTTTGACATTTACCCGTATGCCACGACGAGTCCCGTTTTCGTGACGGTCGACGGCAAACGACCGCAGTCACGCGATGATGCCGACTATTTCCTGGCGTGGATCGAACGTATCCGCAGTTCTGC
>Ga0224497_10001241_pt1 | contig 16503 bp, 14 predicted proteins | sample SF_Jul11_sed_USG_4_FD_167970 | JGI IMG/M metagenome (GOLD analysis project Ga0224497, IMG submission 167970) | Sediment microbial communities from San Francisco Bay, California, United States - SF_Jul11_sed_USGS_13 | ecosystem: Environmental > Aquatic > Marine > Sediment | place: USA... | reverse complement strand
CCGCAGCCCCGCCTTTTAAGCAGTATTACGGCGGTGGACCGCAGTCGGTACGTGGTTTCCGCGAGTCCTATCTGGGACCGCGCGACAGTTTTGGCCGTCCTTACGGCGGCAATGTGTTGGTTGCAAGTCAGCTAGAGCTTATACTTCCGATGCCGGCCAAGTTCGCGAGCCAGGCACGAGCCAGCCTTTTTTATGACATTGGCAACGTGTTCAATACGGGTGAGGTCAGTTTTACGGATAAACTCGGGTCACCCATCGAATACAAGCCGGAATTCGACGAACTGCGTACCTCCGTCGGTATTGGCGTACAATGGCTGGCTCCGCTGGGGCTGTTTCGCTTCAGTTACGCATACCCGCTGAATGAGTACGTCGGCAACGATAGATTTTATGGAGATGAACTGGAACGGTTCCAGTTCTCAATTGGTCAGGCGTTTTAAGGATTGAATTGTTTATGAGTCTTGTAAAGCAACAGATAGTTAGAGTGGCCTTCGGCATCGCGCTTGTTTGCGCTTTTGCACTGCCTGTCAACGCGCAGCAACTAAAGATTGGCGTAGTTAATATTCCGGCATTGATGGAGCGGTCGCCACAGACGAAAGCCGCTATGGATGCTTTGCAGGAAGAATTTGCGCCAAGGCAACGTGAGTTTCTGGCAAAGCAAAAAGAATTCGAAGAGTTGTCGGCCAAAGTGCAAAAGGATGTCGCTGTGATGGGCGAGACCGAACGTCGCAATGCAGAAAAAAACCTGCGCGATCTGCAGCGTGAAGTCACCCGCTTGCAAACCGAGTTCCGCGAAGATCTTAACCTGCGCCAAAACGAAGAACTGGGTCTCCTGCAGCGTTCAGTACTCAAAGAGGTACAGGACTATGCTGCAGAGCAAGGCTACGACCTCGTTGTTGGCGACGGTGTGTTGTTCGCGAGTAGCGCGGTGAACATCACAGAGGAAGTTCTTCGAGCCGTCGAAGCCAGCTTCCAGGCAACAGGCGCCAGGTAAAGTCAGGCGTTGTCCGGCGGATGCCGATCAGCCTCGGAGAACTGGCGACACGATTCAGCTGTGAACTGATCGGCGATCCCGACATTACTGTTGATGACGTTGCGCCGCTGTCGAACGCCGGTTCGAGCTCGCTCAGCTTTCTTTCCAATTCCGCATTTAAGAAGCAGCTGTCTTCGACGAAGGCAGCTGCGGTTATTTTGAGTGCGGACGATGCACCGGATTCTCCCACTGCAGCGCTCGTTCACGACAATCCCTATGCGTGTTACGCGAGAATCGCTGCGTTCATCCGGCCACGTCCGATGCTCGCGGCGGGCGTGCATGCGACAGCGGTTGTTGCAGAAACAGCAAGGGTTGCGAACACGTCTCATGTTGCTGCCAATGCGGTAATCGAAGACCGCTCGGTTATTGGCGAAAATAGTTATATCGGGCCGGGTGCAGTAGTCGGCCCTGATTGCGTTGTTGGTGACGACTGTCGCTTAAACGCCAACGTAACTTTCGTTCGTAATGTCGCTACTGGAGACCGTTGTGTCTTCCATTCCGGGTCTGTCGTTGGTGCTGATGGCTTTGGCAATGCCATGACGGACGAAGGCTGGGTTTCAGTTCCTCAATTCGGCGGCGTGCGTATCGGCAATGACGTCGAAGTCGGGGCGAGCACGACTATTGACTGCGGGGCGATCGAGGACACAGTCATTGAGAATGGCGTTCGTCTCGATAACCAGATTCAGATAGGGCACAACGTGCATGTCGGCGAGCATACGGCGATGGCGTCCTCGGTCGCTGTCGCTGGCAGTGCGCATATCGGCAAGCGCTGCTTGCTGGCCGGTATGGTTGGCGTGGCTGGCCATATCACGATTTGTGATGACGTGATCATCAACGGTAAAGGCATGGTCAGCAAAAATATTACCGAGCCGGGTGGCTACGCGTCGAATTTTCCAGTTGAGGGTGTGCGCACCTGGAATCGGAGGGTTGCGATATTTCGCCGTATCGACAAGTTGCTGGCACGTGTAAGCAAATTGGAGAAGGACAACAAGTGACAAATTATTCCTATCCCCTTGATGTGGCCGCTTTAAACGAAATTTTGCCGCATCGTGAACCATTTCTGATGCTTGATGAGATTGTCGCTTGCACGCCGCACGAATCAGTTACCGCGATAAAAAATATCACCGCCGACGAGCCGCATTTTGCAGGACATTTTCCCGGTAACCCGGTTATGCCCGGCGTACTTATTATTGAAGCGATGGCACAGGCAGGCGGCGTCTTATCGCATATCAGTAATGGCGACCTGTTTCCAAAGCCGCTTTATTTTCTCGCCCGCGTTGAAGATGCTCGATTTCGACGTCCGGTAGTCCCCGGCGAGCGATTGCTGATTCGTGTTGATGCCGACAAGGTCAAGCGAGGGATGTGGTGGTATCGGTGCGAGGCGAGAGTTGACGATGCCGTGGTTGCGTCCGCAATGATAATTTGTGCGCCTGGAGAAACAGATTGATTCACTCCACAGCAATTGTTTCCAGCACTGCGAAAATCGCGGACGATGTGCAGATCGGTCCGTACTCGATCGTCGGAGATGAGGTCGAAATAAGTAGTGGCACACGTGTGGAAAGTCATGTCGTGATTAACGGCCCCACCGTTATCGGCAATGACAATCACATTTACCAGTTCGCATCGATCGGTGACGATCCGCAGGACAAGAAATATGCCGACGAGCCCACGCGCCTGATCATAGGCGATCGCAACACGATTCGTGAGTACTGCACAATCAGTCGCGGTACGACTCAGGACAAGTGGGAAACGGTCCTGGGCGATGACAACTGGATCATGGCGTATGTGCATATTGCCCATGATTGCATCATCGGCAATAAGACAATCATGGCAAACAACGCGACGTTGGCAGGTCACGTACATGTGGGTGACTGGGCAATTTTTGGCGGCTTTTCCGGAGTACATCAGTTTTGCCATATTGGTGCACATGCTTTCGTGGGTATGTACGCCGGTATTAATCGTGACGTCCCGGCATACACAACAGCTGCAGGCAGTCCCGCCATTCCACGTGGGATCAACAGTGAGGGACTTAAGCGCCGTGGTTTCGATTCAGATCAGATTCGCAATATCAAAGAGGCTTACCGGCTCGTTTATCGAAAAGGCCTGAAGCTCGCTGACGCCATCGACGAGATTTCCGGGCGCACAAGTGAACAGCCTGAACTGCAGCTGTTTCTCGAATCCCTGCGTTCTTCGGAACGCGGCCTGATCCGTTAGGTCACCGGAAATGCGATTTGGACTGGTCGCGGGCGAGGCATCCGGTGACCTGTTGGGTGCAGGACTGATCCGCGCAATACGTAAGCAGCTGCCTGATGCCACCTTCGAGGGCATTGCCGGACCAGAGATGCTTTCGGCTGGCTGCGATCAATGGGAAGACTCAGACACGCTCGCCGTGTTCGGTCTCATTGAACCCCTGGCACACATTCCACGCTTGTTGAAGTTGCGACGTTCACTGGTCGAGCGCTGGCGTGAGTCCCCACCCGATGTATTTGTCGGCATCGATGCGCCTGACTTCAACCTGGGTCTTGAGAGGGCGCTGCGCAAGGCGGGCATTCGAACCGTTCACTACGTAAGTCCGTCGATCTGGGTTTGGCGCGCGGGTCGTATCAAGACCATCCGTGAGGCGGCAGATCGAGTCTTGTGCATTCTGCCGTTTGAGAAATCGCTTTACGCGGATCAGGGCGTCGACGCTGTTTTCGTAGGGCATCCGAAGGCTGACAGCCTGCAGTGCATCAGCGACATGTCGTCGATCCGCGATGCCCTCGGCCTGGATGCCGGTTTGCTTGTCGCAGTTCTGCCCGGCAGCCGTGCCGGCGAAGTCCAGCGCCTCGGTCCACTGTTTGCGGCGGCAGCGGCGCAACTCGCACAACGCCACGAGGATCTGCGCTTCGTTACGGCAATCGCGTCTCCCAAACTACGACCGATGTTCGAGGCGCATCTGGCTGAAGCGGGCGTGGCAGAGAGGTTTACGCTAGTTGATGGCAGGTCGATTGACGTCATGTCTGCAGCAGATGTCGTATTGCTCGCATCGGGTACGGCAGCGCTTGAATCGGCACTGCTCGGGAAGCCTACGGTTGCGGCATATCAGATCGCTAAATTGTCGGGCATGATCCTGAGGGCATTCAGATTGCTAAAAACTGACTATTTCACGATACCGAATTTGCTGACAGAAAAACCGCTGATTCCTGAGTTTATTCAGGAAGATGTGACGCCAGAGGCCATGGCGGAGGCCATTAGCCGGTTGCTTGAAGACCCGGCAAGGCGTGAGGAGATCACCAGGCGATTTGCTACACTGCGAACAGAACTGGCGCTCGGTGCGGATGATCGTTCCGCCGATGCTGTCATATCGCTCGCAAACTCGACAAACTAGAAAGAGATTCAAGACTCTTCCGCTGCCAATGCAACAAGTCACTTTGTTTCAATTTTCAGGGCCTGTCGCCGGTATCGATGAGGCCGGGTGCGGGCCGTTGGCCGGCCCGGTCGTCGCGGCAGCCGTGATACTGGACCCGGATCGCCCGATTGAAGGTCTCGACGACTCCAAGAAACTCAGTGCCGCCCGCCGCGAGACGTTACGCGAAGAAATCATGCACAACGCAATGTCGTGGTCGGTCGCCTGGGCGGATCCTGCGGAAATTGACGCGATTAATATTCTCGCGGCAACCATGCTGGCTATGCGGCGCGCGATCCTGGGGCTGTCGGTGACACCGGGGGCTGTGCAGGTCGACGGCAATCGATTGCCGAACCTTCGCTTTCACGGCCGCCAACTCGCCGGTGAAGCAGTAGTCGGCGGTGATTCCAGCGTGCCAGCTATCAGTGCAGCATCGATCATTGCCAAAACGACTCGTGACCGCATCATGATCAAGATGGATGCACTCTATCCCGAGTACGAGTTCGCGCGACACAAGGGGTACGGTACCGAGATACATCGGGCGCGACTGCGCGAGCATGGACCGTGCGAGCAACATCGGCAGAGCTTTGCGCCGGTCAGGTTAACCGGATGACCACTACGGCTTTCTCTCATCTGCACGTCCACACCGAGTATTCGCTCGTCGACAGCACAGTGCGTATCGATGCATTAATGAACCGCTGCGCCAAAGACGGCATGCCAGCTGTCGCGCTGACCGACCAGAACAACCTGTTCGGCATGGTCAAGTTTTACAAAAAAGCCGTGGCGGCCGGGGTCAAGCCAATCATCGGTGCAGACCTGCGCATTGCGAATGATGATGACGATGAACGACCGTTTTCGCTGGTGCTGCTGTGCCAGAGTGAAGGCGGCTACCGAAGCCTTTCAACGCTGCTGACCAAAGGGTTTCTCGAAGGAAGGGTTCGCGGCGAGCCGATGGTGCGTCGCGAATGGCTCACTGAATCGTCCTGCAGCGGCCTCATTGCATTGTCCGGTGGCCTGCATGGAGACATCGGGCATGCGCTCTTCAATGGCCACGCCGACGAGGCGAAGACCCTGTTGCATGGTTGGCAAGAAATCTTTGGCAACCGTTTCTACCTGGAGCTGATTCGAACTACGCGCGCCGGCGAGGAAGAGGTGCTGCAATCGAGCCTGAATCTTGCGAGTGTCATGGGTGTGCCGGTTGTTGCCAGTAACGATGTTCGTTTTCTGGACAGCGGCGATTTCAATGCGCATGAAGCTCGCGTCTGCATTCAGCAGGGTCGAGGGCTTGCCGATCCTGATCGGCCGAAGATTTACAGCGAACAGCAGTACCTTCGTAGCTCCGCCGAGATGAGCGAGTTGTTCGCCGACATTCCGTCAGCGCTGGAGAACGTGAATGAAATCGTTCGCCGCTGTAACTTCGAGCTGAAAATGGGCCACAGCGTGTTGCCGGCATTTCCGGTGCCAAAGGGCCAGACGGAGGCGGAATTCCTCGAGGCTGAAGCACGCAAGGGACTCGCAGCGAAACTCGAAATTAAGTTTGATGTCGAGACGGTTGCAAGCAATGAGCGCAGTGCTAAAAGTGCACCGTATTTCGAGCGGCTGAGTACAGAACTCGAAGTTATCAGCAGCATGGGGTTCCCGGGCTACTTCCTGATTGTTGCTGACTTCATTCGCTGGGCACGTGAAAACGGTGTGCCGGTTGGACCGGGTCGCGGATCTGGCGCCGGGTCGCTGGTAGCCTGGGTGCTGGGTATTACAGATCTTGACCCGCTGCAACACGTGCTGCTGTTCGAGCGTTTCCTCAACCCCGAACGTGTGTCGATGCCCGACTTCGATATCGATTTCTGCATGGAAGGTCGCGACCGGGTCATCGAATACGTGGCCGAGGCGTACGGGCGAGATCGTGTTGCCCAGATCATTACGTTCGGCACCATGGCCGCCAAAGCTGTCATCCGCGATACGGGGAGAGTACTCGGCCAGCCGTATGGCTTTGTCGATCGAATCGCCAAACAAGTGCCGTTCGAGATCGGCATGACGCTCGAAAAAGCACTCGAGCAGTCAGAAGAACTGGCGTCCATGTACCGCGATGATGAAGAGGTCAGCGCGATCATCGACTTGGCTCGCTCACTCGAAGGCCTGGCACGTAACGCCGGTAAGCACGCCGGTGGTGTGGTTATCGCGCCTGGCAGATTGACCGATTTCACGCCACTCTACTGCGAGGACGGCGGTACGAGCACGATCACGCAACTGGACAAGGACGACGTAGAGGCCGTTGGGCTCGTCAAGTTCGACTTTCTTGGCCTCAAAACGCTGACGATTATCGACTGGGCAGTGAAGATCGTCAGGGCGACGACCGATGAGGTCGATTTCGACATTACGCGCATTCCGGATCGCGACAAAAAAACGTTCGAGTTGCTGCGCAGTACGCAAACGGCAGCGGTATTCCAGCTGGAATCAAGTGGTATGCGCGACCTCATCGGCCGCATGCGCCCGGATCAATTCGACGATCTGGTGGCCCTGGTGGCCCTGTTCCGTCCGGGTCCGTTGCAGTCCGGCATGGTCGATGACTTCATAACGCGCAAGCACTCAACCAATCAGTCAGATATTGACTACCTGCACCCCGATCTCAAGCCCGTTCTTGAAGAAACATACGGGGTCATCCTGTATCAGGAACAGGTCATGCAGATTGCTCAGGTGCTCGCCGGCTACACGCTCGGCGGCGCGGATTTGCTGCGCCGGGCGATGGGTAAGAAAAAGGCCGAGGAGATGGCTGAGCAGCGCGAGATATTTGTTGCGGGAGCCACCGAACGTGGTGTCGCTGAGCGAACGGCAACGCGAATCTTCGATTTGATGGAGAAGTTCGCGGGGTACGGGTTCAACAAGTCACATTCTGCTGCGTATGCTGTCCTCGCTTACCAAACCGCATACCTCAAGGCGCACTATCCGGCGGCGTTTATGGCAGCAGTAATGAGCGCAGACCTCGATAACACGGATCGACTTGTGACGCTCAAAGATGATTGTCGCAAGCTGTCGCTGCGACTCGATGCACCGAACATTAACTATTCGAGATATGCATTCAGTGTTTCCGATGACGCGACAATCTTGTACGGCCTTGGCGCGATCAAGGGTGTTGGCCATGCAGCGGTCGATTCCCTCATCGCGGAGCGCAAGGCAAACGGGCCGTTCGTCTCGCTGGGTGAGTTTTGCCGCCGGATTGATCACGACAAGATCAATCGGCGGGCCCTCGAGGCGATGATCAAAGCTGGAGCGATGAGTGATTTCGGGCAATCACGTCGCAGCCTGATGCACCAGGTTCCCGAAGCGCTGCGAAGCGCTGATCAACAAGCGAAAGCCGCTGCCGCAGGGCAGAATGACATGTTCGGCATTGACGAGGCTGCTGTTGTCACAGAAACGGTGGAACCGGTAGATCTCGTGGAATGGCCGGAACGCATTCTGCTGAGCAGCGAAAAAGAAGCATTGGGGCTGTATCTGAGCGGACACCCTTTTCATGCGGTTCGCGCCGACGCAATGGCGTTTGTCGACGGCACGCTGGGCGAACTGGTCGCGGAACCGGCGCCACAAACGACAAAAGGTGAACGCGACTATGCGCGAAGGGGGCGCGAGGTAAACGTCTCCGGCCTGATCGTCGATCTGCGCAAAAGAGGTAACCGCGTCAGTGTCGTGTTGGACGATGACACGGCACGCATGGAGGTTAGCCTGTTTAGTGAGGCTTTCCAGCAGTTTCAGCACCTACTGGTCAAGGACGAGATTGTCGTTATAACCGGGGCGCTGCGCTACGACGATTTCCTCGCCAGTTGGACGGTCAATGTCAGCAACGTATTGCATATCGACCGCGTCATCGAGAGCCGTGCGAAGAGCATGGTGCTTAGCCTGACCGCAAACGGCCAGGGCGATCAATTGCTGGTCAAACTCCACGATTTACTTTTGCCGCATCGCCAGGGTAGCTGCGACGTTTCGGTACAATATGTCGGCGCTACGGCCAAAGCCCGGCTCAGCCTGGGGTCTGATTGGGCTGTGCGCCCAAGCCGTGAATTGCGCGACAAACTGACTGAATTATTGGGCAGCAAGAATGTTCGAATGCTGTACGCACCCGGCCGCGAAATAATGTAGAGTTTGATCGTATGGACCTGAAGTTCCTCGAATTTGAGCAACCGATCGCCGAACTTGAAGCGAAGATCGAAGAGTTGCGCTTCGTCGGTGACGATGCCGAGATCAACATCAATGAAGAAGTGGCGCGCTTACGTGCCAAGAGCGAGTCGCTGACCAAGAGCATCTTTGCCAAATTGAGTGCGTGGCAGATTGCGCAAGTGGCCCGGCATCCGATGCGCCCATATACGCTCGACTACCTCGAAATGATCTCACCTGACTTTCAGGAATTGCATGGCGATCGTATGTACGCTGATGACGCCGCGATAATCGGTGGTATTGGCCGTATTGACGGCAAAGCGGTCATGTTTATCGGGCATCAAAAGGGGCGCGATACCAAAGAACGTGTGCGCCGCAATTACGGTATGCCCAAACCGGAGGGCTACCGCAAGGCGCAGCGCCTGATGCGTATGGCCGAAAAGTTTTCACTGCCTGTCGTAACTCTGATCGATACGCCAGGAGCCTATCCGGGTGTGGGCGCCGAGGAACGTGGTCAAAGTGAGGCTATCGCCTACAGCCTGTACCTGATGTCCGGTCTCAAGACTCCTATTATCAGTGTCGTAATCGGCGAGGGTGGCTCTGGCGGCGCGTTGGCAATCGGCGTTGGCGATCGCTTGCTGATGCTGCAATACGGAATTTACTCGGTGATCTCGCCAGAAGGTTGCGCGTCGATTTTGTGGAAGAGCGCCGATAAGGCTGAAGATGCGGCCGATGCAATGCGAATTACGGCCAAAGACCTGAGCGGGTTCGGTCTCGTTGACGAAGTACTCGAAGAGCCGTTGGGCGGTGCCCATCGAGACCCTAAGCAGGCGGCAGAAGTACTGCGAAATGCCCTGTTGAAAAATATCGAGGAACTCGAAGCATTACCGGTCGAGCAACTGCTCGAGAACCGCCACCGACGCCTCGCCAGCTTCGGTCAATTCAAAGAGGCGTGAGCTTCACCTCCGATGTTTTGCTCCGACAGCTCAAGGAGCTTTCGGCAGTTTCAGCATCGCCAGCCCGGTACGTGATTGCATTCTCCGGCGGTCTCGATTCTGCTGTTTTGTTACATGTACTGGCTGACAGCCAAACTGCGCAGCAGATGCCGGTCATCGCTGTACATGTCGATCACGGCCTGCACGCGGAGTCAGCCGTCTGGGCGGATCATTGTAAGGAGTTCGCCGCTGGGCTCGGGCTTGAGTTTCATGGGCTGAAAGTCAACATCGACCGGCAATCCGGAATGGGTCTGGAGGCTGCGGCACGCAAAGCCCGTTATGCCGCGCTTGGAGATATGCTCGAGCCGAATGACTGGTTGTTAAGCGCGCATCACAAGGACGATCAGGCAGAAACCCTGTTGCTTAATCTGATGCGCGGCAGCGGGCCTGCTGGTCTCGCCGGTATTGCTTCGATTCGACCATTCGCCCGTGGCTGGTTGGCGCGACCGCTGCTTGAGGTATCGCGAAGCGAACTCGAAAAATACGCTGCCGAGAATGGTCTGGCCTGGGTGGACGATCCATCAAACACCGATCAGCAATTCGACCGCAACTTTCTGCGTCACGAGATATTGCCGCGGCTTGAAACGCGTTGGCCCGATGCCGCCGGCCGTATTCGGCGCAGCGCGGCGCTGGCACGTGAAGCGACGTCGTTGCTGACTGAGCTTGCTGCAACGGATCGCGCGCAGGTGGGCGACAGACCTGATCGTTTGCGGATCAACGAACTGAAGGGACTGTCGTCAGCACGCCAGCGCAACCTTTTGCGGCATGTCGTTTTTAGCCTTGGCATGCCGATGCCGGGAGCTGTTCACCTGCAACAAATCCAATCTCATTTGCTGGAGGCGCGAGACGATGCGCAGCCCCTCGTCAGCTGGCCGGGGGTCCGTGTGCGACGCTACCGCGAGCACCTGTATTTGCTGCCGGACATTGTTGAGGATTCGCAGTGGCCAGAGACTACGGCCGTCATTGGCGATCATGTAGATTTGCCGGGCAGGCTTGGCACATTACGGCTGGTCCAGAATGCGGAAGAGGGGCTCTCGGACGCGGTCATTGGCAAAGGCCTCGAGGTGAGATATCGAGTTGGCGGTGAGGAATTTAAGCCGGCAGGTCAATCACATACGCGTAAACTCAAGAAACTACTTCAAGATGAGGGCGTTGTTCCCTGGATGCGAGAACGCCTGCCATTGCTGTATTCAGGCGGAGAACTTGTTGCGGTTGCTGACCTGTGGATTGCGGCTTCGGCAATGAGTGCGGCAGGTACGGCAATTGAATGGCGAAATAGACCCTCAATTCACTAGTCTTTGATTGTTTCGTTAGGGGTGTTCTGTTAACGTTTAAAACCGTCTTATCTCCAACGACGGCGTGTATTCCCAAGGGTTGGAAAAGAGTTCTAAGCGAGAGTCTTAGATGCTTTTATTCCAGCCCTTCTTTGTTTGCGTCAGTGACTAACTTAGGTTCGCATATGACATCGTATGTTTTCATTACAGGCGGCGTGGTTTCTTCGCTCGGCAAAGGGATTACCTCAGCATGCCTTGGCGCAATTCTTGAGGCACGTGGGCTTTCGATCAGCATGATCAAGCTCGATCCGTACATCAACGTCGATCCAGGTACGATGAGTCCGTTCCAGCATGGCGAGGTATTCGTTACGCATGATGGCACCGAGACCGATCTTGACCTCGGCCACTACGAACGATTTGTGCGCACGGCCAAAGGTGGCCGTCACAGCAACTACACCACGGGTCGTATTTACGAGAGTGTTATTGCCAAGGAGCGCCGCGGCGACTACCTCGGCGCTACGGTACAGGTAATCCCGCATATCACGGACGAGATCAAGGAAGGCGTCAAGAAAGGCGCCGGCGATGCTGATATCTGCCTCGTCGAGATTGGCGGCACGGTCGGTGATATCGAGTCTCTTCCGTTTCTCGAAGCGATTCGTCAGATGGGTATCGAACTCGGACACGATCGAGTCGTATATGTGCACCTGACGCTCGTGCCCTTTATTTCGACATCTTCGGAGATCAAGACGAAACCGACGCAGCACTCGGTCAAAGAGCTGCGTTCAATCGGCATACAACCTGACATCCTCGTCTGTCGGTCGGAAGATCCGTTGCCAATGGAGCAGCGGCGTAAGATCGCGCTGTTCACCAATGTTCAGGAAAAGGCCGTTATTTCTGCGTATGACGCGGACGATCTTTACAAGATTCCGGCGATGATGCACGAGCAGGGTCTCGACAGCATTGTGGTGCAGCAACTCGGGCTCGATTTGCCTGAAGCAAACCTTTCCGAATGGGATGAAATAGTAGACGCCAAGCAACACCCGGAGGCCGAGGTCAAAATAGCGATGGTTGGCAAATATATGGGTCTCAAGGACTCATACATTTCACTCGTTGAAGCGCTGAACCACGGCGGAATTCACAACCGCACCAAGGTCAAGATCCGGTTCATTGAATCCAGAGATGTCGAAGAAGAAGGCGTCGACTGTCTCAAAGGTATGGATGGCATTGTCGTGCCTGGAGGTTTCGGCGACAGGGGTATAGAAGGCAAGATCGAAACAGTGCGTTTTGCCCGCGAAAACGGCATTCCTTACCTCGGCATCTGCCTCGGGATGCAGGTGGCCGTCATCGAGGCGGCACGCAATCTGGCCGGGTTGGAAGGGGCGATGAGCACAGAGTTCGAGAAGAAAACCCCACATCCGGTGGTCGCCTTGATAACAGAATGGCAAACGGAGACGGGCGACGTCGAACAACGTGATGAAGCCTCGGAATTGGGTGGCACCATGCGCCTCGGTGCGCAGCAAGTCAGCCTCACGGAGGGCTCGCTAGCGGCGACCAGCTATGGCGCAACGAGTATCGAAGAGCGCCATCGGCATCGCTATGAAGTGAACAATAATTATCGCGACGTGCTTGAGGAAGCGGGTTTGCGTTTCTCAGGCCTGTCAGTTGACGACCTCGTCGAGATGGTCGAGATCCCGGATCATCCCTGGTTTCTCGCGAGCCAGTTTCACCCCGAGTTCACGTCGAACCCACGTGATGGACATCCGCTGTTTACAGGCTTTGTTGCCGCAACACGAAAGCACAGTGAGGGTTCATTGCCAAAGGTAGCCCAGGCATGAAGCTGTGCGGTTTTGATGCTGGCAATAACCAGCCAATTTTCCTTATAGCGGGCACCTGTGTCGTCGAAAGCGAAGCGATGGCATTGGACACGGCTGGAGCGCTCAAGGAAATATGCGCGGATCTTGGTGTAGCGTTTATTTACAAGTCGTCGTTCGACAAAGCCAACAGAAGTTCCAGCAGCAGTTTTCGTGGTCCTGGAATGGAAGAGGGGCTGCGGATTCTCGCCGAGGTCAAGAGACAGATTGAAGTTCCGATACTGACCGATGTGCATGAAGACACGGCCATGGACGAAGTTGCCGATGTGGTCGACGTGCTGCAAACACCAGCATTCCTCTGTCGGCAAACCAATTTCATTTTGCGTGCAGCAGGCGCAGGAAAACCCGTCAACATCAAGAAAGGCCAGTTCCTGTCACCGTGGGAAATGCAAAACGTTGTCGATAAGGCCAAATCGACGGGTAATGAAGACATCATGGTCTGCGAGCGCGGCTTCTCGTTCGGCTATAACAACCTGGTGTCCGACATGCGCAGTCTCGCAGTCTTGCGCGGTACGGGTTGCCCGGTTGTGTTCGATGCTACGCATTCGGTGCAATTGCCTGGTGGCAAAGGCGACGCGTCGGGTGGACAACGCGAGTTCATCCCGGTACTGGCACGCGCGGCAACAGCCGTTGGCATCGCCGGGCTGTTCATGGAGACACACCCGGACCCGAATAAGGCGCTCAGCGACGGCCCCAACGCCTGGCCGCTGGATAAGATGCGTGCACTGCTTGAGACGCTTGTCTCAATCGACACCAATATTAAGAAACACGACTACCTGGAAGACCAATGATTAAGATCACAAAAATTCAAGGCCGCGAGATTCTGGATTCACGCGGCAACCCTACCGTTGAGGCGGATGTTTCTCTGACGGACGGCACGACCGCTCGTGCAGCCGTGCCATCGGGTGCGTCTACGGGCACTCGCGAGGCCGTCGAACTTAGAGACGGCGACAAGTCACGATACCTTGGCAAAGGCGTGCAGAAAGCCGTTGCCAATGTTAACGGCGCCCTGCGAGATGCATTACTCGGCAAGGAATTCGAAAACCAGCGGGCGCTCGATCAATGCATGATCGATCTTGATGGCAGCGAGAACAAAGGCAATTTGGGCGCCAATGCGCTGCTGGCAATATCGCTAGCAGCCAGCAAAGCGGAGGCGGCCTCCAAGAGTGTTTCGTTTTTCCGCCACCTGGGTAGCAGTACGGAAATGCCGGTGCCAATGATGAACATCATTAACGGCGGCGCGCACGCGGACAACAGCGTCGATATCCAGGAATTTATGATTCTGCCGGTTGGTGCGCCGAACTTCACTGAAGCGCTTCGCTACGGCGCGGAGATTTTTCATTCGCTAAAAAGTGTTTTGCGTGAGCAGGGCATGAATACGGCGGTTGGGGATGAGGGCGGCTTCGCACCGAACCTGCCATCAAATCGTGCCGCGCTCGATACCATCATGGTTGCGATTGAACGAGCCGGATTTTCGCCGGGGGCTGAAATCTTGCTTGGTCTCGACGTTGCGAGCTCGGAGTTCTATTCGGATGGTGTGTACAACCTCGAGTCCGAGGGTAAAACCTATGATTCGGCCGGTTTTAGCGCGTTTCTGGCAGAGCTTGCGGATGCCTACCCGATTATTTCGATCGAGGACGGTATGGACGAAAGCGACTGGGAGGGCTGGAAGTTGCACACCGAGGCCATTGGAGACCGCATCCAGCTGGTTGGCGACGATTTGTTCGTTACGAACACGTCGATCCTGCAGCGCGGTATCGACGAAAAAATTACCAATTCAATATTGATAAAACCCAACCAAATCGGTACCTTAAGCGAAACTCTTGATGCAATTACTATGGCGGTGGACGCAGGCTATTCGGCAGTGATCTCGCACCGGTCCGGAGAAACATCGGACAGCACAATCGCAGATATCGCGGTCGGAACCCGGGCAACGCAAATCAAGACGGGCTCTCTGTCCCGATCTGATCGCATTGCCAAGTACAACCAACTGCTGCGCATCGAAGAGGAATTGGGTGGCGAAGCGACGTATGCCGCTCGCGAGGCGTTTTCAGTTAAGGCGCCATAAGGCGCTGTTTTAGGGAACAGATCGTGAATGCACGCTGGATGCTGGTGATCCTGGGAATCGTGGGGCTGACTTTGCAGGGTCAGCTCTGGTTCTCTGCCGAGGGCTTTGGTAAGACGCGCGATTTGCGCGCGGCCGTTGTCGAGCAACGTGAGCAAAACGAGCTATTGGGCGAACGCAATCAAGCGCTCGATGCTGAGGTTATCAATCTCAAACAAAGCAAAGAAGCCGCGGAAGAACGCGCCCGTACCGACCTCGGCATGATTGGTTCCGACGAGACCTTCTACCAGGTCGTACCCGTCGCCAGCACGGCGTACTGAGTCACACTTTGTCACCGCTCCCGGATTGGGCTCGTGCGCTCGGCCCGGCGCTGTCTACTGGTCGCATCCGTACCTCGCCGAGCGATTTCATCGTTACTGAAGTGCTGAACTTTGAATTCAGCGACGACGGCGAGCACGACTGGCTTTGGATCGAAAAGGTTGGTGCGAACACTGTGTGGGTTGCCGAACAATTGGCATTGCACGCGTCAATTCCGGTACGGGATGTTGGCTACGCGGGCCTCAAGGATCGACATGCTGTTACGCGGCAGTGGTTCAGTGTGCGGCGGCCCGGCGCGGAGGGCACGGATTGGACGACGCTGAAAGCCGACGGTGTCAGAATCCTCGACAAGAAGCTGCACCGGCGAAAGCTCAAGCGCGGAGCGCACAAAGGCAACACGTTTCGAATCGCAGTTCGCGGAAGTGAAATCGCGTCGCTTGGCGGAAGAATCGATGGGCGCCTGGAGGCAATTCGTACCCTCGGTGTGCCGAATTATTTCGGCGAGCAGCGTTTTGGACGCGACGGTGGAAATATCGAGTTGGGCCGCGCCGTAATAGCGGGTCGACGCCTGTCGCGAAGCAAACGCAGCATCGGCATCTCGGCGATACGCTCCCTGGAATTCAACGACAACCTCGATCTTCGGGTTCGAGACAACACCTGGAACCGCATCCTGCCCGGTGATATTGTCAATCTCGATGGTACGCGTAGCGTGTTCACGGTCGATGAACTAACGCCAGAACTCGAACAGCGATGTTCGGAAATGGATATTCACCCCAGCGGTTGCTTACCGGGAATAAGCGAAATAGGTGTTGAGCCGTCCAGTCGGCCGCTGAGGTTGCGCGTACAGGATTTAAATTGGGAGATAGACGGCGACGCGCTTTGGCTGGACTTCGCGCTGGGCCGCGGTAGCTACGCGACTGCCGTACTGCGAGAGATTGCACAGGTGTCGTAGGAGCGGCTTTTCCCCTCTGCGGGGGATAATAAGCCGCGACGTTTATCGCACGGCCGTCTAGCCTGGCATCATTTTTTTCCGGAATGGCTCGCTGCGCTGCGCTTTATTTCCGGAAAAAAAGATCCCACGCTCCCGGCCCTACGACCATCATCGCAGGGCCAGCGGGCGGGGCGTTTATCGAGGGAAGTAAAGCGCAGCATCGCGAGCCATGACCGAGAGAAATGCGCCGTCTGCTGGCCGTGTAGCTGCCATGAGCATCGCGGATGCAGGCCGTCTGACCGGCTGCCACGCTAGACGGCCGTGTGCTTTTCCGTATCGTGGCCATGGGCCGCTCCTACAGGCCGCTCCTACGGCTCGCGGAGCAGGACGTATACCGCGCCGGTACCACCGTCGACCTGGCGTGCCGATACGAAGGCCAGCACCGAGCTCCACTTGCGCAACCAGTGATTCACACTGTTCTTGAGTAC
>Ga0224497_10001240_pt1 | contig 16504 bp, 19 predicted proteins | sample SF_Jul11_sed_USG_4_FD_167970 | JGI IMG/M metagenome (GOLD analysis project Ga0224497, IMG submission 167970) | Sediment microbial communities from San Francisco Bay, California, United States - SF_Jul11_sed_USGS_13 | ecosystem: Environmental > Aquatic > Marine > Sediment | place: USA... | reverse complement strand
CTGCCAACATCCATACCCAATTTCGGGTTTTCGGCCAGTCGCTTCAAGCACTCCTCAAGTGACTCGAAATAGGCGTCCGCGCGATTTTCACCAAATTCCATGAAGGAATAGGCATAGATTGCCGAGAGGTCTTCATCCGCGGTGTTGGTGAGCTCATATCTAGGCACGCTTCAATCGGCGCCTGGCGTTTCGAGCAATGTCAGTCACCGAGCGCCTGCTGACCCCACTCTTCTCGCCTTCGATAAGCGCGAGACGCAGCGCGTCACGGTGGCGTTGGTCATGCCGAATAAGATCCCTGATATAGTCGCTGGCATTCGCATACTCGCCCGCTTCGATCTGTGCATCGATCCACTCGCGCATCGTCTTTGGCATAGATATATTTAGCGTTGCCATAGCCGGACTCCATTGATTCAATCTATGACAAATATTAGCAAACTTTGCCAAAATATCCATCGACCGCATTGGCAAATAGACCAAGTAAAGCGCCGCTATACAACATGAGAAACTCAACGAACAGCTCAACAATATCCGTTGCGCCCATGATGGACTGGACCGATCGACACTGCCGGTATTTCATGCGGCAGTTGAGTCCGTCCGTTCTGCTGTACACGGAAATGATCACGGCGCAGGCGATCCACTTCGGAAACGGAGACGAGCTGCTTCGCTATGACGTGGCTGAGCACCCGATTGCATTGCAGCTCGGTGGCAGCGATGCACGATTAATGACCGCAGCAGCCGTGCGCGCTGCCAAGGTCGGATACGACGAAATCAATATCAACGTCGGCTGCCCCAGCGATCGCGTGCAGAGCGGACGGTTTGGTGCCTGCCTGATGGCCAGTCCGGACATCGTCGCGGCCTGTTTCTCGTCAATGCAGGACGCGGTTGATGTGCCGGTAACGGTGAAAACACGGATCGGTATTGACGACGATGACAACTATGAATTTGTAGAGCAATTTGTCGAAACCGTGGCTGCCGCCGGATGCCGAAAATTCATCGTGCACGCACGCATTGCGGTCCTAGACGGGCTGAGCCCGAAACAGAATCGCACGGTGCCGCCGCTCAACTATGAGCGTGTTTTTCGGCTCAAAGAGGCTCATCCGGACCTGAACATCGTCCTGAATGGCGGTATCACCGAGATCGGGCAGGTCGAGGCACTACTCGGCAAAGTTGACGGCGTCATGATCGGTCGACAGGCATACCACCGGCCGTACTTCCTCGCCGAACTCGAGCGGCATTTCAATCCGGACCGGCCGTTGCCGGATCGGCGCAAGATCGTTGAAGACATGATCCCATACATAGAAACAGAGCTGGCTGGGGGTGAGCGCCTCGGCTGGATTACGCGACACATGCTGGGACTGTTTGCAGGACAGCCCGGCGCCCGCAGCTGGCGGCGCCATGTCAGCGAGCACGCGTATCGGGAGGGTGCCGGCGTCGAAGTCCTGCTCGATGCACTGCAGGCCACGCCAGCCGCGGCTTAATAAACGAAATCCTGGTTTGGCGAAATTAACCGGCGTGCACTCGATTCGGCTACGCCGAAGCGCCATAAGCACTTGCCACAGTTGACCTGATTGTTTGCGCCGACCTATGCTGATTATCTGTCGTTAATCCGGTTTGTAGTCCGCAGGGTCTTCGGTTGGCCAGTCGATCGACAAAAGTCGTGCGCCCCATACCGAGATTTCTGTGCCTGGCGGTTGTCGATAATGCGGGCACCGCCGCGGCGGTAATGCGCCAATCGGACGAATCGCAGGGTCCGCTGTACGGACTTCTCGCCGACAGTTTTGTGTTCTTGGTAATCGACGCTCGATCGGCCGAGCAGTTTTCCGCGTGCGCACTTTCCGACGCCGTCGATGTGGCGCGCTCTACAGACCACGACAGCGCTTGCCGGCGATCGCAGGTTAGCGAGTTGCCTTACGTCGTGTCGTACACGTCCGCCAAGCCCGCCGCGTTGTTGCAAGAGAAACTGTCTGCGAATGGTCATGCCGGCCTCAGCCTGTTGCGACCCGAGAGATCGTCCGGTTCGAGGGCTCAGCCGCAATCAATTGCGGAGTCATGCCGCGAACATGTCTGTAAACGAATTTGACAAATCGATTATTGACGGCAAAAGGGAGTAGAAACGGTGCAAAAACTCATTCGAATTGTAGTTTTTCTGACCATCGCCGGTCTCGCCTCCGCACAAACGCCGCTGGGGTTGCCCGAGGTTCCGGTACCGGCGGACAACACGCAGACGCCGGAGAAGATTGCGCTGGGTAGCCGTCTGTTCAACGACGTGCGCTTCAGTGCGACGGGTGATGTCAGCTGTGCAACCTGCCACGCGGCCGACAAAGTCTTCACCGACAGCCCGCTATCGGTCTCGGAAGGGATCAATAAGCTGACCGGCACGCGAAATGCGCCGACCGTCGTCAATGCTGCTTTCAATAAGACCCAGTTTTGGGACGGCCGCTCACCGAGTCTCGAGGACCAGGCGCTGCATCCGTTCCTGAATCCCGTCGAGATGGCACTGCCGAGCCACGAGCCTATCCTGGCGACGATTCGCGGCGACGTTGCTTACGTGAAAGCATTTCGGGATGTGTTTGATGTCCGCCCCCGGAATATCACGATGAAAGAAGTCACGATGGCGATTGCCGCGTTCGAGCGCAACCAGATTTCAGGTGATTCGCCGTTCGACCGCTGGTATTTCGGCGGCGAGCAAAACGCCATTAGCGAGCAGGCGAAGCGTGGTTTCGCCGCGTTCCTCGGCAACGGCCGCTGCATTTCCTGCCATACGGTCGAACAGGACCATGCGCTGTTCACCGACCATCTGTTTCACAATATCGGCGTCGGAATTAATGATATCCAGGACAAAGTTCCCGACCTTGCACGGGCCTTCCAGGTGGCAAAGAACCAGGGAGTCGACGTCGATGTTGCCGTGCTCGGTGATGCCGATACGTCACACCTTGGACGGTTCGCCGTCGATGATCAGTTCAGTTCGATGGGCGCGTTCAAGACCTCAACACTCAGAAACATCGCGGTGACCGCGCCGTACATGCACGACGGCAGCCTTGCTACGCTGCGTGAGGTCGTCGACCACTACAACAATGGCGGCGTCACGAATCCCGACGATCCGGTCAACCCGTTCCTGAGCGGCGGCATTCGTCCCCTAAAGCTGACCGAGCAGGAGATCGATGACCTCGTTCTGTTCATGGAGGCGCTGACGAGCCCGCAATTTCAATTACTTGCACCCGCGTCCGAAGCGCAGGCCAGCACCATGGGAGGTGGACAATGACCGCACTCATCAACAGCCGGAGGAATTTCCTGAAAACCTCCGTATCGGGCGTCATTGCCGGCATGCTGCCGGTTAGTCTCGTGCGCCTGTCCAGCGCCGCTGGCGGCGAGCCTGACTTCACGTTTGCCTATATTTCCGATGCGCATATCCAGCACATTAGGGGAAGCCAATTCGTCAGGAACTGGGACCGGGGATTGATTCGCGCGGTTGCCGAGGCGAACCTCCTGGAACCGAAACCCGACTTCGTCGTGTTCGGCGGCGATTTGGCGCAGCTCGGTACCAAAGCCGAACTCGATCACGGCGCCGAAATTCTGTCCGGGCTCGACTACAAGTCGCATATCGTGATGGGCGAGCACGACTACTACCTCGATCTCGGTAAATACTGGAGCGATCTGTATGGTGATCACTATTACAGCTGGGATCACAAAGGCGTGCATTTCATCACGCTGAACAGCATCCTGACCTATGACGACTGGACCTTTAATCGCTGGGAGTCAGACGAGCGTCGCATGAACGAAATGGCCGGCCTCGACAACCCGAACGGTTCGCCGTTCATGGTCGGCGAGACGCAGATGAAATGGCTCAGAGACGACCTCAGGAAAGTCGACAAGGACACTCCGATCGTTGTCTTCTCACATTCGCCGCTGCAGAAGATATACAAGGGCTGGAACTTCTGGACTGAAGAGGCCGAAGACATTCAGGCGCTGTTAAAGCCGTTCGATACGGTCAACGTGATCTACGGGCATGTGCATCAGATCCAGTACAATCAGATCGAAAATATCGCGTTCACGTCGGTGATGTCGACCGCGTGGCCGTGGCCATACCCTGAGAGCTATGCGCAGGCCGACAGTCATCTGCCGATTCTGACGGTGCCGATGAATCGCGCTGACCCGTTCAACGAACGCGATGCCACCGGCTGGCAATTCATGAATCTGCATACGGGTCGCGTCGATCTCGAATTCAACCTGTACAACAATTCGAATCGCACGGTTGCGTTTAATGCGGCGAAGGGTCACCCGGAAGACGTCTCTTTTACTGATCCGGGCAATCGCAAACCGTCACAGCGGCATTACTAGGAGGGCGCGGCGTGAAAAAACTGATCGTGGCAGCATTGTTTTCCTTCCTGGCTATGCCAGGTTTTGCCGACGAGTTCGGACAGGACGACGTCGATCGCTGGACGGCGCAGTTCGAGCAGGTCGCGGCCGAGGGCCGCCGCCTTTGGACGAGTCCGGAGATTGGCACCAATGGCGTTGCCTGCGCGCAATGCCATCCGAATGCGGCGAACACGCACCCGGAAACTTACCCGAAGTTCCAGAAGCAGCTCGGGCGAGTCATACAGCTCTGGGAGATGTTCAACTGGTGTCTGCGCAACCCCCTCGAAGGCGAGGAGCTTGCGGCCGACGATCCGCGAATGATCGCGATGTTGGCGTATGTTCACAAGGAACGCAGGGGCGTAAAGCTCGATCCGGGCAAGCACTGACGCAACTGTACGGTCAAATTGTCTGGGAGACCCAGGGTGCACTTCGTGCACCCGGGATGACGGTGCGTGAAACGCACCCTACGATTTAATTCACATGCTTATCAAACAACGTAGGGCGCTCTTCGTGCGCCATGAATTACGGTGCATGAGCGGCACTGTGCGATGCGCATAGCCATCTCTAGCATTGTCCGAATATCCTGCCCGTTCGAAAGTGGATGCAGCAGTTCACGAAACGTCGATAGCGCCGCAAGGATATGGCGGCTAAAATGCGGCGCTTACGAATTACTTTCAGCATTACGGAGTGACGCCGCCGATGAGCGCAAAACCAGCACAGCGAAGCACGACGCGGACTATGGCCGAGCAGGCCGACATTCATGAGCTGTACGAGAAATCGGTTCAAAATGTCGAAAACGAGATCGAGTTCCTGCAGACGACGTTTAAGTCACTGACGGGGCGCACCGGCTACCTGTTTCGGGAAGATTTTTGCGGCACCGCCAGCGCATCGTGTCAATGGGTGCGGCAGGGCAAGAAATTTCAGGCTATCGGTGTCGACATCGATCCATCAGTGCTTGACTGGGGCCGCCAACACCGTGTCTCGCGCCTGTCTGCCGAAGACCAGGCTCGCGTCAGCCTGGTCGAGTCCGATGTTATGACTGTCGATACGCCCAAAGTCGACCTGTTGGCTGCGTTCAATTTCAGCTACTTTATTTTTGATACGCGCGACAAGCTGCGGGCCTATTTTCGTCGTGCCTATGAATCGCTGAAAGACGATGGCGTGTTCTTTGTTGACTTGTTCGGTGGGCCGGAGGCACAGGAAGAGACCAAGGAGAAAACCAAATACAAGGGCTTTACCTATATCTGGCACCAAGCGGAGTTTCATCCGGTGACGAACTTCATTCGTTGCCACATCCATTTCAAATTTCGCGACGGCTCGCGTATCAAGAAGGCGTTTACCTACGAGTGGCGGCTGTGGAGCGCCCCGGAAATACGCGAGGTGCTCGAAGAAGCCGGGTTCCGCAAGGCGACCGTTTATTGGGAAGGCGAGGACGAGGATGGCGAAGGCAATGGCGAGTTCACGCCGGAGGATAAAGGGGAGGCGGATCTTGCCTGGATAGCGTATATTGTCGCTGAAAAATAGCTGGGATTTGAGTGAGTTGCCTTGGGTAGCAAAAACTCATCTTAGCTAATACCGCTTGACATAATATTCGCCGCGGACTGGCCACTGTGCTTATAATCCCGGGGTTACGTGTGGGCGCTTACATCGGGATAAGGTAGCTGCCGGATGGCGAAGGACCTGGAAGTCGCAATACTGTTTGCCGATGTCGTCGGCAGCACGCAGCTATATGACAAGTTTGGCGATGCGAAAGCCAGTGAGACCGTTGCCGCGTGCCTCGACATCATGAAAGAGGCGACGCTACAGTTCGACGGTACAGTCATTAAGACCATCGGCGATGAGGTCATGGCCACCTTCCCAACCGTCGACGACGCGATGAGCGCGGCCGTGATGATGCAATCGAAAATCACGGTCGACAACAAGGTTGAGGGCCGCATTCCCGTGTCGATCCGCATCGGCTGCCATTATGGCCCGGTCGTGCAGGAGCAAAACGACATTTTCGGGGCCGCGGTGCATACAGCAAATCGCATGACCTCGCAGGCAAAAGCGCGGCAGATCATCCTGTCGGGTTTTTCGGTCGAAAAGATGAGTCCGGAATTTCGCAAGCAGACCCGGCAGATCGATGTTGCCACCGTTCGCGGCCGTATTGACGAGGTTGCGCTATATGAGTTGCTTTGGCAGCCCGATGAAGCCACGAGCATGCTGCCCACAATCGAGTGGGAAGACAAGGACTTGCGAACCTCGAAGCTCGAGCTGAGCTTTCGTAACCAGAAGGTCGAGCTCAGCGATCAGCGCAAAAGCATCAATATCGGTCGCGCTGAAGACAATGATCTGGTCGTCAAGGGCAACCTGATCTCGCGCATTCATGCCAAGGTCGAAATGCGGCGCGGCAAGTTTGTGCTCGTGGACCAGAGTACGAACGGCACGTTCTTACAAAACCTGCAGGGCGAAGAGACGTTCGTGCGGCGCGACTGGACCGTGCTCAACGGCGAGGGGATTATTGGCCTGGGTCGCGCCGAACAACCGGGATCGTCGCTCGCGATTCATTACAGGACCCTGTAATTATTGGCTATATGCCTGTCGAAGCGCCGCTTGCGGCGCATCCGCAGTAGCGCGTCTACCGGTCCGCCAACGCGGCCGCGACGCGGCTTTGCTCGTCGAGAAGAGCCTGCGGCACACGCTCGCCGAAGCTCAGCAGATATTCGCCGAGCGATTTGATCTCAGACTGCCACCGTACCTTGTCGAATGATGTGAGTAATTCCATCGTGTCCGGGCTAATGTCCAGATCGGTAATGTCGATGTCAGCCGGATGCGGGAGGTAACCAATCGCTGTCTCCCTCGCGCCAATGCGTCCTTCGGCACGATCGATGATCCAGCGCAGCACGCGAAGATTATCGCCAAAACCCGGCCAAAGAAAATGACCGTCCTCATCCTGACGGAACCAGTTAACATGAAAGATCTTCGGCAGCTTGTCGGTACGTTGGGCAATCGACAGCCAGTGCGTCCAGTAATCCGCGAAGTTGTAGCCGCAAAACGGTTTCATCGCCATCGGGTCCCGGCGTAGAACGCCGACCTCACCGACGGCAGCGGCCGTTGTCTCGGATCCCACTCCGGCGGCGACAAGCACGCCGTGTGTCCAGTCCCTGGCCTCATAGACCAGCGGAACGACCCGCCGGCGGCGGCCGCCGAACAGGATCGCCGATATCGGTACACCTTCCGGCGCGTCGGCGAGCTGCGAATAACTCGGGTTGTTGGATGCATGCACCGTAAATCGCGAATTCGGGTGCGCGGCGGGCCCGTTCGCGGGATCGTATTTGCGGCCCTGCCAATCGAACGCCGGTTTGCCGACGTTCTTGCCTTCCCACCACGGTTCGTTGTCTTCGGTTCGGGCAACGTTCGTGAAAATCGTGTTGTGCCGGATCATGTCGAAAGCGTTCTGGTTGGTTCTTGTATTGGTGCCGGGCACGACACCGAAATACCCGGATTCGGGGTTGATCGCCCGCAGCCGACCATCTCCGTCAAGGTGCAGCCACGCAATGTCGTCTCCGAGTGACCAAATCTTCCAGCCCGGCATGGACCCGGGCGGAATGAGCATCGCGAGATTGGTTTTGCCACAAGCCGAAGGCAGCGCGCAGGCGAGGTAGTGTATGTCGCCATCGGGACTCTCGACGCCGACAAGGGCCATGTGCTCGGCGAGCCAGCCCTCCGTGCGTGCCTGGTAACTCGCGATTCTGAGCGCATGACATTTCTTGCCCAGCAGCGCATTGCCGCCGTAGCCCGAACCAAAACTCTGGATCGACAATTCCTCCGGAAAGTGCATGATGAAGCGGCGTTCGGGATCGAGTTCGCCGGTCGAATGCAGGCCTTTGACAAACCTGCCTTCGCGCTCGATGCGCTCGAGCGCCGTCGATCCCATGCGTGTCATGAGTTTCATGTTCGCGACGACATAAGGGCTGTCCGTGACCTCGACACCGCAGCGCGAGTAGGGTGAGTCAATCGGTCCCATGCAGTATGGGATTACGTACATCGTGCGTCCACGCATCGCCCCTTTAAACAATGCATCCATTTTCGCATGAGCTTCGGACGGCTCAATCCAGTTGTTGTTCGGGCCGGCATCGTCTTGTTTTTTCGTGCAAACGAAAGTCAGGTGTTCGACGCGCGCGACGTCGGTCGGATCGGACAAATGCAGGTAGCAATCGGGATGGGTTTCCTGATTCAGAGGCGACAGCGTGCCGGCCTCGATCATCTCCGCAACGAGCTCGGCGTACTCGGCGTCACTACCCGTGCACCAGTGTATGTGTTCAGGCTTCGTGAGGCTCGTGACCTCGTCCAACCAATTCTGGAGCGCAGGCAGTCCTGTTGTCATCGTTGCATCCCGTGTATTTGTGCTTTGATCAAACGTGGCATGACCACGTGGAGGGGCCGGATTATACCGATGTAGAACAGTTGCGGTGGGCGAAAATGGAAATAAGCCGTGACATGCGACGTCGGGTCCAGCAACATGCCGGCGCGCTTTACGTATCGGTGAAGGCACGCCGGGCCAAGAATAAAATTACCTGAAATCTGCAGTTATGACAGTTTGCTCAGGTGCATTCTGATCACTGCAACGGACAGGGGCAGCACCGTGCGCCCAGGAGTATCACTCGCACACTACGGGCTGGTCGTTTTCGAGCTTGGCCTCGAAGGTCGATACCGTATCGAAGCGCTTCGACACCTCGCCACTCGCCTGCCGGGCGCTGAATTGCCATTCAACCAATTCGATCAGATCGCACTCCCCAGTGCCCTGGCTAGTCGCGAACGCGAGTAGCAGCGTCTGCCGGACGGCATCGCTGGTTTCGGTCGAGTAGCTTTCGAGCACCTTCTTGCGGCTGTGCGGGAAAAACGCGAACTGCCAGAGATATTCGGTGAAAACTCGAACGGTCTCCGGGCTCAACGGGCGCGCGTTGATTGTGCCGGCGTAACCACTCAGCAGGGATCGATCGACGCCGTCACGGTTCGTATTGCTGCACTTGAAGATGCGTGCGTAGCCGGGCGACGTGACGTCACCGATGTTGCCGACGTCATTATGATAGGCAAGCTCACGGATGAATTCGAAATAACGTCTATTGTCAACAGATCCCACGTAGTAGCCCTGCACACTGCGTGATGCATTATCGGCATCTTCCCAGGCCAGCGCTACGTCGTAATCGTCAGTGCAAACCTCGTAGGACATGGACGGGTCCAAGACGTGGTGCACGGTGTAGCTGCGTGTCGTGTCGGCAGCGCGCTCGTCAATGAAAAAGCTGTCGGGGACGCTATAGGCGTTGTCATAGACGCGGGCAAGCACTTCGGCAACGGGCGGCAGCGACGGGGCTGACTGGCTGGCGTTATGCGGCGATTCGGTGGACACTGAGGAACCGGCACCGCCGCAAGCGGTCGTCACGACCATGAGCGGTATCAGCAAATAGGTGGAGACCCTCATCCGTGCTCCCGGCGTCCGTTCCGCGCCCCCGGGCCAAGGTTCGTAAGCTTCCCGGAGTGGCTCGTCCCTGGAACAGACGAAAAAAGTTTATGCGGCGGCTTGCTTGCGCCAGATTGACAGCTGTTCAGGTGCCTGCACGCCCATCTTCACGCGTTTGCCGTTCGATGAGAAAATCGTAATCTCGATCGGGCCGGATTTGAACAGATCGGCCAGTGTCATGTTTGGATCAATGCCTTCACCCGGCCTGATCAAAATGGATTCGGCGTCTCGTCGGCTTACAATCAACATAGCTCTTTGTCCTCGTGCACGCGGTGTTTTCAGGCCTCGGCCAGGGATCGCTGGCTCATGCTGTTCGATCCCGTACCGTCGCGACCATAAATTTCGGTCCCCGGAGCGCCGCCCCGTAGAACCGAAAGACTCGATTCGATTTGCTCTTTGCGGACGCGGATGATCGCGCCGTTTGTCATGTTCAGCGTGCTGCACTCGGTCGCAATTACCATTAATTGTTCCCAGCTGTTCGCTACGACTGAATCTTCATCACACCAGGCCATCATCTGCTGCATGTGATCGATTGCCTCGTCATGACCGGAGATCGAGCAAAGTCGTCGACGATCCTGTTCGAGCGTTTGCAGCGTTGCGACGCAACGACTTTTGTTGTCGATCGCTCTGTTGAGCGCATCAATGTCCTGCGCTGCCAGCGCCTTGCGTTCATCTTCGAGCGATTCCTTGAGTCCCAGTGCGTGATAAACGCTGCTGCCAATGATCTCGACGATACGCTGACGTGCTTCACCGGGCGTTGGACGCGCCATGATTAGTCACCGAGTAACTGTTCGAACCGGATCATGGCTTCGGCGATCGCGTCGGCATCGATCTGGTACTGGCCATTTTCTATCGCGGTCTTGACCTCCGCGACCCGGGTGCTGTCGACCGCCGGCAGAGATGCCAGCGACTTGTCCAGGCGCTCGAGGAGCTTGGCGCTAGAGGTCAGCTCGACAGTGTCATTCGTCGAGACAGGGTCTTTAACCAGGCCGCCCGTCGACCCCGAGTCGCGGGATACCTTGCGGTTCACGCTCGTCTCGTCGACCTTGTTGCCTACCTTGCCAATCAACCCCTGATCCATCGGACCAATCCTGTTTGTCATAATAAAAAACCCTCAACGATCATTGTTGCTAAGCCGGATATCGGCCGTCTGCGGCGATACTTTAGCGTTAGCGTTACTGGAAACTATCACCTCGACGTGCTCCGGTGATCGGACGATACCCTCGATGATCCGGCCCGAACTCAGATTCTCGACCCGGATACGCTGGTTTTTTGCCCCGTCCATCAGGGCCTTACCGGCCATCGTGATGTGAACGTCTCCGCTCGTCGCGGTGAGAGTTACGCTCTGTCCCCGCCGGATGACCCGATCGGCCTCGAGCATCGCGGGCGTCAGCACACGCCCTGCGATGAGCGGGTGCTTGAGCCGCAGACCGATGAGGTCACTCGGGTCCGAGTAGTAGCCGGAAATCATGCGCGACACGTCGCGGAAGTCGGTGGAGAAATCGTCTGCCGTCAGCAAATGGCCGCTCGGCAGCGTCCTTGACGCGGTGAGCACGGGTGCCGTGACGATAACATCGACGGGCACGTAGACTTTCCAGGGCTTGCTGCCGCTGCAGCGCACACCGACGATCGTTCGCGCGTCAATCCGCGCGCCCCGGCGCATGAACGGCTCGAGCTCACGGTCGCAGCGGGGCAGGCGGTGACGCGCGTCGAGCGTGCCGGCCCTGACTGACGTGCGGCGTGCCGCACTGCCGGTTCGGGTCCGTAAGTAGTCCTCGGCTGCCGCCTGGATCTCGGCCGGGGATTGCCAGGCGACCTCGGCGGTCGCGGGATCCGCGGTGCACAGTGTCGACACCAGTATTGCGATGATGCCGCAACCCGTGCGCAGAACGCCGGATAGCCGGCACCGGACCCGCCGCGGCGTCAATTTCCTGACATTCGTTACTTTGTCGTGTTGCATGATATTTGTCCGCAGCTCCGGAAGCGCCCGGCCTTCAACGGCTGATCCTCACGAGCCGCCAATGATGAGGAGCGCGCCCGGGATTCCCAAGGAACGGAATGCAATTGTTGTGCCAGTGATTGAGCGCACTGCACGTGTGGCGGTGCAGCGATGCTGCAATGGCTTGCCGCGATGTGGCAATGGATTGCCGGCAAGCAACCCAATGGTTATCGGCGATTGCCCAAATCTCTTGAATTCGTACATGTTCGAGAATTGGCATAGCAGTTGCATAGCGCATTGCAGGTCCACTGAATACGAATTGGCACGATGGAATTTCAATCACTCGGCATCCACGAACAGGCACTGAAATTTCGAGCGCTTCGCAATCAAGTGCTGTCGTCGAATATCGCGAACGCGGACACACCCAACTACAAGGCGCGCGACCTTGAATTCAAAGACGCACTCATCGGCGCACAGAGCGGGCAGCTCAGCCTCAAGACCACGAGTGAACTGCATCAACAGGCCTGGAGTACGGTTCGCGGAAGCGGTCGCATGATGTATCGCGTGCCGAGTCAGCCGACACTCGACGGTAATACTGTCGAGACGGACGTCGAGCAGGCTGCGTTTGCCGAAAACGCGCTGCAGTATCGCGCAAGCCTGGCATTTCTCGATGGCAAATTGCGCACGCTGCGCTACGCCCTAAAAGGAACCGACTAATGTCGTTATTCAAAGTCTTTGATGTTGCCGGCAGCGCCATGAACGCACAGTCCGTGCGTCTAAATGTCACCGCAAGCAATCTCGCCAATGCGGGCAGCGTGAGCGGTGATCCCGAGCGCGTGTATCGCGCGCGGCAACCGATTTTCTCTTCGTTCCAGGAAACGCTCGCCGATCACTCGGGCATCTCGGGCGTGCGCCTCGACGGCATCGTCGAGAGTTCGGCGCCAGTCGAGCTGCGCTACCAGCCGGAGCATCCCGAGGCGGACGAGCATGGCAACGTTTACGTTTCCAACGTGAACACGATCGAGGAGATGGTCAATATGATCTCGGCCTCTCGCTCATACCGAAACAACGTCGAGATCATCAATACGACGAAGGATTTGCTGCTGCAAACCCTGTCGCTCGGACGCTAATTGAGAGAGGCAACGCATGACCACAATGAGCCCAATCGACGACGCGCGCCAGTTTGCGCCACCGCCGCCACCTGAAACCAGATCGCGAAGCGAACTGGGTCAGAACGATTTTCTGACTCTCATGATCACGCAATTCCGGAATCAGGATCCGTTCGAACCGATGGATAACGGCGAGTTCCTGGGTCAGCTGGCACAGTTCAGTACTGTCAGCGGTATCGATTCGCTGAACACGGCGTTTGCCGGCCTCGCGGGAGCCATTCAGGACGAGCAGGCGCTGCAGGCCGCAAACCTCGTCGGCCGCTCGGTGCTCGCAACAACCGATTTCGGTTATCTCGGCGAGGCGGGTCCGCTGAACGCTGCGGTTGAACTCGATTCGGCCGCCAGCAATGTGCAGGTCGATATCAACGACACGTCGGGACAACTGGTACAGCGTCTCGACCTCGGCGAACAGCAGTCCGGCATCGCGCGATTCTCGTGGGACGGCCTCGACGCGTCGGGCGAGCGGGCTGGGCCAGGCCATTACCAGATCAGCGCGCGAGTCGTTCGCGGCAACATTGTCGAGAGCACGGCAACGCTGATCGAAGCCGCCATCGAGAGCGTGACCCTGGGCCAGTTCGGCTCCGGGATGACGCTCAATCTGCTCGGCGGCGACGCACTGTCGCTCGGGCAGGTCCGCCAGATTATCTAGTTACCGATTACAGCCAGGAGATTTCGTCATGCCTTTTGCCATCGCCCTCAGTGGTCTCAACGCCGCATCAGCCGATCTCGGTGTCACGGCCAACAATGTCGCCAATGTAAACACGACGGGATTCAAGTTGTCGCGCGCACAATTCTCCGAGGTATTTGCTATCGGCACGCAAAGCGTCAGCTCCAGTGCAGCCGGAAGCGGTGTGCGGCTATCGGAAATTGCGCAGCAATTTACACAAGGCAACATCGATTTTACGGACAACGCGCTCGATCTCGCGATCGGCGGCGAGGGATTCTTCGTACTCAGCGACGGCGGCGCACGCAGCTACACGCGCGCAGGTGCATTCGGCGTCGACAACCAGGGCTACATCGTCAATGCGCAGGGAGCCCGGCTACAGGCTTATCCGTTTGCAGGCGCCGGCCTGTTCAACACGGGCACGCCGCAGGATCTGCAGCTGACGATTGGTGCGAATCCGCCGTCCGCAACAACGCGCGCGGCGCTCGGTATCAACCTGCCCGCGAACGCACCCGTGCCGGCGAATCCGGTCTTCGATCCTCTCGATCCGAGCAGCTTCAACCATACGACCTCGGTCACCGTGTACGATTCGCTGGGATCGGCGCACACCGCAACGATCTACTTCATCAAAGACGCTGCGGCGAATACCTGGAACACGGATGTGCGTATTGACGGCACGCCTGTCGCCGGAGCGACGCCGATCGTGTTCAATCCGGACGGCAGTCTGGCGTCGCCACCAGGTGGGCTCATGCCGCTTGCGGCGTATACGCCTGGCACCGGTGCTTCCGATATCACGATGGGCCTCGACTTCGGTCTTGCAACGCAATTCGGTGAAAACTTCGGCGTGAACTCGCTTTCCCAGGACGGTTTTACGACCGGCCGCCTGACGGGCGTCAGCGTCGATCCCGAAGGCGTCGTGTTCGCGCGGTTCACGAACGGACAGTCGACGTCTCTCGGCAAACTCGCGCTCGCGAATTTCGTCAACCCGCAGGGTCTGCAGCAGCTCGGCGATACCGCCTGGGGTGAATCATTCCAGTCCGGCGATGCGCTGCTCGGCGAAGCCGGCACGGCATCCTTCGGCAATATCCAGTCCGGCGCACTCGAGGCGTCGAACGTGGACCTTACGGCGCAACTCGTGCAGATGATTACGGCGCAACGCAACTTCCAGGCGAACGCACAAATGATTTCAACGGCCGACACGATCACGCAGACCGTCATCAATATCCGTTAATGACCAGCCGCAGGAATCGCTGAGACACGATCATGGATGAACTGATTTACGTTGCGATGACCGGCGCGAAGCAGGTCGAGTATGCGCAAACGATCAACAGCAACAACCTGGCGAATATCTCGACGACGGGATTTCGTGCGGACCTGCACTCATTCAGCTCGATACCGATCGAGGGCCCGGGCGTCGATAGCCGCGTGAACGCCGTCGTCGATTCCTACGGAACCGATTTTTCCAAGGGGCCGATCGCCAATACCGGGCGCAGCCTCGACGTCGCCATTCAGGGCGATGGCTTCATCGCCGTGCAGGCGCCGGACGGCAGCGAGGCCTATACGCGTTCGGGCGACCTGCGCGTCGAGCCCGGTGGACTGCTCTCGACGGGGGCCGGGCATCTCGTTATGGGTGACGGCGGACCTGTCGCGCTGCCGCCAAGCGTGAGCCTGTTGATCGGCGGCGACGGAACGATCTCGGTTCAGCCGCTCGGCGCCGGACCCGAGACGCTCACGATTGCGGATCGTATCAAGCTCGTGAACCCGGACACGTCGCTGCTCGAGAAAGGTTCTGACGGCTTGTTCTACATGGCGGATGGCACGATTGCGGACGCGGATGCAAGCGTAAAGGTAACCGGAGGCGCGCTGGAGCAAAGCAACGTCAACGTCGCGAAAACGCTTGTCAACATGATCGAGCTCGCGCGCCTGTATGAGATGCAGATCAACGTGATCAAGACAGCTCAGGAAAACGCTGACACAGCTGCACAGGTAATGAGCCTCGGCTGACGCCGGGGCACAAGCAGGAGATGTAAATGAGCCAGGCATTATGGGTTGCAAAAACAGGGTTGGATGCGCAGCAAACGCGCATGGCGGTGGTTTCGAATAACCTCGCCAACGTCAACACGACGGGCTTCAAGCAGGGCAGAGCGGTGTTCGAAGACCTGCTGTATCAAAACGTCCGGCAGTCGGGCGGGTCGAGTTCCCAGGACACGATCCTGCCGACCGGCATGAACCTCGGTACGGGCGTGCGCGTCGTTGCGACCGAAAAACTGTTCACTCAGGGCAGCGTGCTCAACACCGAGAACTCGCTCGACGTCGCGATAAACGGCCGCGGGTTTCTGCAGATTCTGAAGCCCGATGGTGAACTCGCGTACACGCGCGACGGCGCGATGCGGCTCAACGATCAGGGCGAACTCGTGACGTCGAGCGGTTATATCGTGCAGCCCGGCATCTCGATACCTGAAGGCGCGCAGAGCATCACGATCGGCAGCGACGGCATCGTGTCCGTCAAGCTGGCCGGACAAACCACACCGTCGCAGGTCGGGGTACTCGAAACCGCCGATTTCATCAATCCGGTCGGGCTGCAGGCGATCGGCGAAAACCTGTATGTCGAGACCGCTGCCAGTGGCCCGGCGCAGTCGGGAACGCCGGGTCTCAATGGCCTCGGCACGATCGTACAAGGTGCGCTGGAGGGCTCGAACGTCAACGTCGTCGCCGAGCTGGTCAACATGATCGAGACACAGCGCGCCTACGAGATGAACTCGAAGGCGATTTCCACGAATGATCAGATGATGCAATACATCAACAACAATCTGTAACAGGCGCGATCATGAGAACGAAACTGAGGCAACTTTATCCGGTCGCGCCGCTTATGGTCG
>Ga0224497_10001239_pt1 | contig 16504 bp, 17 predicted proteins | sample SF_Jul11_sed_USG_4_FD_167970 | JGI IMG/M metagenome (GOLD analysis project Ga0224497, IMG submission 167970) | Sediment microbial communities from San Francisco Bay, California, United States - SF_Jul11_sed_USGS_13 | ecosystem: Environmental > Aquatic > Marine > Sediment | place: USA... | reverse complement strand
CTGCGCTGACGGCCAAACGGCGGCTGGCCACGCCAATAGCGGATCATCAGGTAGCCGCCGAGCATTCCGCCAAGGTGGGCGAAATGTGCTACGCCAGCCTGCGTACCGGTGACGCCAAGTATCAATTCCAAGCCGCCGTACAGCGCGACAAAGGTCTTGGCCTTCATGGGTATAGGAGGGAACAGCGGCATGATGGTGCGGTTGGGAAACATCATGGCGTAAGCCAGCAGCAGGCCAAACAGCCCGCCCGACGCACCCACGGTGGGGAAGGGAGAACCCATCCATGCATTGACGATCAGTTGCATCGCCGCAGCCGTCAGCACACTCGCGGCGAAGAATTGAACGAAGCGCTTAGGTCCCCAGATTCGTTCGAGCTCGGCACCGAACATCCACAGCCCGAGCATGTTGAAGAACAGGTGTGCCATGCTGCCGTGCAGGAAAGCGTATGTACCCACCTGCCAGGGCAGAAAACCGCCGCTCAATGGCCACAGCGCAAGCAGCCGCGTAAACCATGGGCCAATGAACAAACCTATGCAAAACATCGCCACGTTGGCGATCAACAAGGCCTGAGTGACGGGGGGCATCGGTGGCATGCGCGAGAGTTCCTTCAGTTTCTAGGTGGCGAAGCGTCCTGCGGGTCGTGGCCTATTGTTCACGAATGCCTTGATCTCCGTCGCAAATGGCGCTAGGTGCGTTGAAGGAGCGGAGCCGTACGACCTGTACGGCGAGCACCGCAGGACGCAGATCGTGTCGCGCAGCAGTTGAGCAGGGTGTTCGTGGTGCCTCGAGTCGGAATCGAACCGACACTCCTTGCGGAACGGGATTTTGAGTCCCGCGCGTCTACCAATTCCGCCACCGAGGCAGGGTGTTGGGCGGGCTCCTGGCCCTGGGCAATTATGTCATGCACGCCTGACACAATACGCGCTGGAGAACATCATGATTTTCAAGACGCTGGAAGCTGCGATTGGCAATACTCCGCTGGTGCGTTTGGTGCGGGTGCCCGGTGCTGACAACTTGGCGCGCGGCAATGTGCTTTTGGGCAAGCTCGAAGGCAACAACCCGGCCGGCTCGGTCAAGGATAGACCCGCCATCAGCATGATCCGCTGTGCCGAAGAGCGCGGTGACATCAAGCCCGGGGATACCCTGATCGAGGCGACTTCGGGCAACACCGGTATCGCCCTGGCCATGGCCGCCGCTGTTCGCGGCTACCGCATGCTGCTGATCATGCCCGAGGATCTGAGTGTAGAACGTGTGCAAACGATGAAGGCCTTCGGCGCTGAGTTGATTCTCACGCCCAAGTCGGGCGGTATGGAGCATGCGCGCGACTTAGCGCTGCAAATGCAGCGTGATGGCAAAGGCCATGTACTCGATCAATTCGCCAACGAGGACAACTCGCGCGCGCACTTCGAGACCACGGGCCCTGAGATCTGGCAGGATACTGATGGGCGCATCACACATTTTGTGAGCGCCATGGGTACCACCGGAACCATCACCGGCGTGTCGCGCTACCTGAAGTCCAAGAACAAGACCGTGCGTATCGTCGGCGCGCAACCGTCGGAAGGATCGCGCATTCCAGGCATACGCAAGTGGTCGCCGGAATACCTGCCAAAGATCTACGACCCGAGCGGCGTCGACGAGATAGTCTACGTGAGCCAGCCCGACGCTGAAAAGATGGCGCAGCGCATGGCGCGCGAAGAAGGCATTTTTGCCGGCATCTCTTCGGGTGGAGCCTGTTGGGTAGCGCTGCAAATCGCCCAGCAGGTGGACCATGCCGTCATCGTGTTCATCGTTTGCGATCGGGGCGACCGCTACCTTTCGACAGGGGTGTTTCCGGCATAGATCGTCAATTTATGCACCGAAGCGCCAGGTGCTTCTCGAATATGTCGAAGTCACGGTCACTGTGAAGCAGGGTGTACCCGCTCAGGATGCAGCGGGTCGCAATCACGGTGTCTATCGTCTTGCGAACCGTGATGCCCAACGCACGGAGCTTGCGGTAGTTCCTAGCAGCCGCCAGCGCGACATCGACGCCACCCAGGATCACGAAATCCAGGGCAGCGAGCAGCCTGCGTGCGTTGTTGAACTCGCGCTCAGTCGCAAACCCTTGAAGTACCTGGGTGAGTATCAGGTCACCCATCGCAAGCGGCTCGTTTCCGAGCAGAGAGTCGAGCCGGTTGGTCTGCGGGGTTGCCGAGCCTCGGAAATAGTCGATCCAGACGCTCGAATCCACAAGAATCACTGATGATCTCGCCTCATGGCGTCAAGGTCGCCTTGCCACGACAACTTACCTCTCAACCGCCGAATCTCTGCTTGCTTCTTTAGCTGAAGCAAGGTGCGTAGCCCAAGTTCTACTGCTTCGCGCTTGCTCCTGAGCCCGGTTGCACGCAGAGTGTCGCGCATGAGTTTGTCGTCAATCACAATGTTGGTTCGCATGATGTGTACGATATCAATGTTGTATGAACGTTCTACTGCGCGACGGGCAATTTGTTTCAATGCAAACTTACATAGGCCAGACACTACACTTGCCACTCGCGTGCGGATCAGACCTATTGAACCTACGCCAACCCAGTAAGGACAACGCACCATGGGACTTCCGATTCAGAAATTGTCGCTAGCTGAGTACCTCGCGTGGGAGAACGAACAGCCCGATCGCAATGAATACTGGCGAGGCGAAATCTTCGCCATGGTCGGCGCTCGGCGTGGGCATGGGCGTGTCGTCGCCAACCTTGTGCGCCACATAGGCAATCATCTTGCCAATAGCCCCTGCCAAGTTTTCAGTGAAGCGATGAAAGTACAGATCGGTAACGACGCCGTGCTCTATCCTGATGTGTTCGTTACCTGTGATCATGCAGACCTTGCCACCGACATGATTTTTAGATCGCCTAGCTTGGTCGTAGAGGTTTTGTCGCCAACAACGCAGGCCTACGACCGAAGTCAGAAATTTTCGCTCTACCGTCGAATCGAGGCGTTGCGCGAGTACGTCCTGATCGACTCGGACAGTCGCCGCGTCGAGGTCTTCCGCCTCGGTGCTGATGGCTTGTGGGATCTGCATGACATGAGCGATGGCACAGCGCTCGTCTTGGGGAGTATCGAGTGCCGAATCGCTTTCAGCGACTTGTTCGACGGCATCGACAGCGCTGCGCAACCGCAGTAAATATGGCCGGGTTTAACGCTACCCATAGGTGTGCGTAGTTTGATGCCTGTTCTGGCGCGCACGTTTGAGGCCGAATCGAGATAGCGCAGAGCCCGCAATCAAACGCCATTTTTTCGGTAATCCTCGCGCCGTCTCGATGATCGGCGGCCCGCCCTGTCGGTTTCTTCCAGAGTCCCAGAGTCCATTGCAATCCCGGAGATTCGTCATGAACCAGAAGAAGTCGTTTCGCTCCTCGATCCCGTCCATGCTGGTTATCAGCTTGGCCGTCGTTGCCGTCTATCCTCGTCCAGCGCATGCGGACGACGACGTTGTCTGGGACCGGGTTGGTGGCACCAACAACTGGTCCAACGGCAGCAACTGGAATCCTGATATCGATGGGCTGTTATTTCCCAACGGCCCCATCAACGGCAACGGTGTTCACTACAACGTCACCATACCTTCGAATTTCACTGTCAACTTCGATGTTGCATCCTTCTCCACTGTCACGACTTTCCAGCTCAATAGCAACGCCACCCTGAACGTCCTTCCGGGCACCGACCTGTCGGTTACGAACACCGCCGTCATTTCGGGACTGATCAGCGCCAATGGCGGTAACTTCTTCGCTCTCAACTCTGGTACCGTCTCCTTCGGCGGCAACAGCGCTCGACTTTCTGCTATCAATGTTGGCACCATACAGCTCAGCGCGACAGCATACTCTTCCACCGGCTGATGATCGGGTTCGGGTGACGCCTAAAATAGCGCCTCTCGTAAGGTCGCACTATCGCTCTATGGACGCCAACAAAGAACTCGACACTTGCGGACTCAACTGCCCGTTGCCGTTACTCAAAGCCAAGAAAGCATTGGCCGACATGCGCAGCGGCGAGGTGCTCAAAGTCGTGGCGACCGATCCTGGTTCAACGCGCGACTTTCAGGCCTTTGCCCGCCAAACTGGTAACGAACTGATAGAGCAAAGCACGATTGGCGACAAGTTCGTGCACTTTTTGCGGCGGCGTTAGTCGTTAGCGCGGTCGAATATATCTAGGCCACGCAGGAATTCGCGGAAACCCGGACCGAGTTCCGGGTGGGCCAGTGCCAGTTCCACATTGGCTTGTAGAAAGCCTTCTTTGCTGCCGCAGTCGTAGCGCTTGCCTTCGTAGCGGTAGGCGAAAACTTTCTCGCGCCGCAGCAGTGCAGAGATGCCATCGGTGAGTTGGATCTCGCCGCCCACGCCGCGCGGCTGGCTTTCGATTTCGTCGAACACTCCCGGCGTGAGGATGTAGCGGCCCGCCACACCCAAGCGCGATGGTGCATCCTCAGGCGCAGGTTTTTCGATGATGCCGGTCATGTCGATCAGGCGGTCGCTGACAGGTGTGCCGACAACGATACCGTAGCGTCTGGTTTGCTCTGCAGGAACTTCCTGCACTGCAACGATCGATGCGCGTCGCTGCTCGAACTGATCGACCATTTGCTTGAGTACCGGTGGATCGCCCACCATCAGGTCATCGGCCAACAGTACCGCAAACGGTTGGCTGCCCACCAGGCGCTTTGCGCACAGCACTGCGTGGCCAAGTCCCAGGGCCTGGGGTTGGCGAACATAGATGCATTCCATATCGTCAGGTTTGACACTGCGCACTACTTTGAGCAGATCGTCCTTGCCGGCCTGCTCAAGCGCGACTTCGAGCTCCAAGGTCATGTCGAAGTGATCTTCAATGGGCCGTTTGTGACGACCCGTGACAAAGATCATTTCGCGCATCCCCGCCGCATAGGCCTCAGCGACAGCGTATTGAATCAGTGGTTCGTCCACCACTGGCAGCATTTCTTTGGGTTGCGCCTTGGTGGCGGGGAGAAACCGGGTACCGAGGCCGGCCACGGGGAAAATCGCTTTGTTGACCAGCATCTTTACTCGCTCTGGAATTGACAGCAAAGGGGCTTAGTGTAGTGTCAAGTGTTTCGGGATCGGCTCGCTCAGCGGCACATCATTGCACGCAGCGTGACGTATTACGCATCGGCCCGGCCTAGACGAGCCGATTGGTCTTGCAGCCGAGCCAGCGATGCCGAGAATTCGGCCATGCGCTGCGTTTCTTGCGCCACCACGGCGGCGGGCGCGCGCGCTACGAAGCGCTCATTGGCCAGTTTTGCGCTCGCCTTGGCGACTTCGCCTTGCAGGCGCGCTATCTCCTTGGCTAATCGCTCTCGTTCTGCGTTCACGTCGATCTCGATGTGAAGCGACAATCGCGCACCACCATGCACAGCGACCGGCGAGCTGTGTGTGGCAGTGTTGTAGGCAACTTCGTCGGTGAACAGTGTCAGCTCTGACAGCTTGGCCAACGCTTTGAGCAGTGGAGCCGCTGGTTCAAAGAATTCAGCATCGCCCAACACGAAAAGCGGCACGCGTGCAGCCGGTGAGAGCATCATTTCGCTGCGCAGGCTGCGGCATACACCAACGACGCCCTTGAGGCGGGCGATCCAGGCGTCGGCTTGTTCGTCCACCCGCTCCATTTCAGCGCTGGGGTACGCGGCCAGCACGATGGCGTCTTTCGATGCCTCCGCTTTTCGGCCCGATACCACCGCTACCGTTTCCCACAACTCGGCGGTGATGAACGGCGTAATGGGGTGCAACAAACGCAGCACCGCCTCCAGAACGCGCAGCAGGGTGCGCCGAGTGGCTCTTTGTTGCGCTTGGCCGCCCGTGTGCAACTGCGTCTTGGCGATTTCTAGGTACCAATCGCAATACTCGTCCCATACGAACGAATAAATGGCAGTCGCCACGTTGTCTAGCCGATATTCGGCAAAACCTTTTTCAACCGCGGCTTCGACGCGTTGCAGCTCGCCGACAATCCAGCGGTCGGCGGCACTAAAGCTCAAATAGCCGTCAGCAGGCTCGCCGAGTCCGCAGTCGTGCTCCTGGCAGTTCATCAACACGAAACGCGTGGCGTTCCAGAGTTTGTTGCAAAAGTTGCGGTAACCCTCGCAACGTTTGGCGTCGAAGTTGATGTTGCGGCCCAGGCTCGCCAACGAGGCAAAGGTAAAGCGCAGCGCGTCGGCGCCGAAGCCCGGTATGCCGTCCGGGAACTCTTTTTCGGTATCCCTGCGCACGCGGTTCGCTGTCTCCGGTTTGCGCAGGCCGGTGCAGCGCTTGTCGAGCAAAGGATCCAGTGCGATGCCGTCGATCAAGTCCACCGGGTCCAGCACATTGCCCTCGCTCTTGCTCATCTTGCGGCCGTGCGAGTCGCGCACCAGGCCGTGGATATAGACGTGGTGAAAGGGCACCTGGCCGGTGAAGTGGGTCGTCATCATGATCATCCTGGCGACCCAGAAGAAGATGATGTCGAATCCCGTGACCAAGACAGACGACGGTAGGAATAGCGCGAGCTCTTTCGTTTGCGCAGGCCAGCCCAGGGTCGAGAAGGGCACCAGGGCCGAGGAGTACCAAGTGTCGAGCACGTCTTCGTCGCGGGTGAGTGCACCGCCATAGCCGGAGGCTTGAGCCAACGCGTGCGCGTCTTCTTCACTGCGAGCGACAAAAAGCTCACCACCGGTGCCGTACCAGGCTGGAATTTGGTGCCCCCACCACAACTGGCGCGAGATGCACCAGTCGGTAATGTTGTTCATCCACTGGTTGTAGGTATTGACCCACTGGTCGGGTACGAAGTTAACCTCGCCGCGCTCGACGACCTCAATCGCTTTTTGCGCAATGCTCTTGCCGTCGGCCCCGGGCCTGGTGGTCGCGACGAACCACTGGTCGGTCAACATTGGCTCGACGATCTGGCCGGTGCGCGTGCAGCGCGGCACCATCAACTTGTGCGGTTTGACTTCGACGAGATAGCCCTTGGATTCGAGGTCGGTGACGACTTGTCTGCGTGCGTCGAAACGGTCCAGCTCGCGGTAGGCCTCGGGCGCGTTGTCGTTGATTCGCGCATCGAGCGTCAGGACTTGGACCATAGGCAGGCTATGACGCTGACCCACCGCGTAGTCGTTGAAGTCATGCGCGGGTGTGACCTTGACCACGCCGGTGCCAAACTCGCGGTCGACGTACTCGTCGGCGATCACGGGAATGCGGCGGTTGCACAGCGGCAGCGTGACTTGCTTGCCTATCAGTGAGCTGTAGCGCTCGTCTGCTGGATGCACCATCACGGCCGTGTCGCCGAGCATGGTCTCTGGCCGCGTGGTTGCAACAACCACAGCACCCGTGCCGTCGGCCAGCGGGTAGCTGATGTGCCAAAGGAATCCGTCTTCCTCTTGGCTTTCCACTTCGAGGTCGGAGACGGCGGACTTGAGCACCGGGTCCCAGTTCACGAGCCGCTTGCCGCGGTATATCAAACCCTCCTCGTACAAACGAACGAAGGTCTCGGTCACCACCTTGGACAGCTTCTCGTCCATGGTGAAGTACTCGTGTGCCCAGCTCACACTGGCGCCCATGCGTCGCATCTGGCGCGTGATCGTGTCGCCCGATTGTTGTTTCCACTCCCATACCTTGGCGACGAATTCTTCTCGGCCCAAGTCGTGACGCGAACGGCCCTGCTCTTGCAACTGGCGCTCGACCACGATCTGCGTGGCAATACCCGCATGGTCGGTGCCGGGCAACCACAGGGTGTTGAAGCCGCGCATGCGGTGATAGCGCGTCAACGCATCCATGATGGTCTGGTTGAACGCGTGCCCCATGTGCAAGGTGCCGGTCACATTGGGCGGTGGCAACTGGATGCAAAAAGACGGCTTGCCCGCGTCCAGCGTTGGCGCGTACAGGCCGGTTTGCTCCCACAGCGGCGCCCAGCGTGCTTCTATCGTGGACGGTTCGAAAGACTTGGCTAGTTCGGTCATAAGTGAGGTGAGCGGGCGCCGGCTCATGCGCCAACGAAGGTGCATGTCGCAGCCACTGCAATTGTAGGTTGCGCCTCGCGCGGTTTAGGGCGCCCACGCTTGCGCTGACAAGGTGACCTCGGTCGCCGCTGCGGCGAGCGGCGGGGCCCTACATGGGGTAGGAGTTTTCCTGACAGCTTGATTGGGGCTCCGCCCACTTGCAGCTGCCAATGGCAGGGATACAGTTGTTTGCATCGACACGCAACCCCGATTGGAGAACGTCATGACCCAGCAGCAACCCGCTTCCGATCCCTTCGCGTTCATGATGAACCCGGCCGCGGTCATTCAGGCGATGGAAAAATCTGAACGCCTGAATACGCTCAAGCGACGCATCTGCCGCCCGCTCGACAAGCCCTTGATCGCTCGGACAGCGCCCACCGTGGAGGTCGATGACTGTGACGACGAACTGGAAGCCAGTTCAGATACAGACGATTTCGACAACGAGTTCGACGCATCCCCGGAGTCCGACGACCTGGGTAGTGCCATCGACGCGATGCGCGCCTCTGACGAAGGCTGACAGACTGCCGCAGTAACGTCCGGCGCGGCCTTGTTGGCGTCGCCGGCCTGCGCTTGGCGATGCGACCGGTGTCACAACACTTTCATGCTCATGCGTATCGGCGCAGCTGAAATCATCGCTGACGGCCTACCACCGACCGTCAAGGCCTAACCACCCGTCGCAATTCAAAATGCTAACGGGCTTGTGACAAACTTCACGGCCGGGGGATATCCACACCACACTGCTGCCGAAGTGCGCTTCGGACGTGAAAGAATTGGCCGCTTCGCGCGACTAATCGTTACCATGTCCTCGAGGAGCCGTACCGTGACCCGACGCAATTTGCTCGCCTTGTTATCCGCCTTTGGCCTTGCGCCTTATATCAGTGCCTTCGAAGGGGGGGGCGCGGCAACTTCAGTTGAACCGTTAAAACTCTCTGACGCGGAGTGGAAGAAGCGCTTGACCCCCGCGCAATTCGACGTGTTGCGGCTCGCGGGTACAGAGCGCCCACACACCAGCCCGCTCAACGGCGAGAAACGCAATGGCCGCTACCACTGCGCTGGCTGCGACCTGGCGCTGTTCACCGCCGACATGAAGTTCGACAGCGGCACCGGATGGCCGAGCTTTCACTCGACGCTGCCGGGTGTGTTCGTCACCAGCACCGACTTCAAGCTGATATGGCCGCGTACCGAGTACCACTGCGCGCGCTGCGGAGGCCACCATGGACACATATTCGACGATGGCCCCGCGCCCACCGGCAAGCGCTACTGCAACAACGGGGTGGCTTTGACATTCAAGGCGGTGGCGTGATGGTTGTGCGCCGAGTTCGCCGAACCGCGGCGGCGCTGTTTTGTGGGCTCTTGTTGGGTGGATGGGTTCAGGCACAGACGGCAGCAACCGCCAAGGCCATCTTCGCGGGCGGTTGTTTTTGGTGTACTGAATCTGATTTCGACAAAGTCCCTGGGGTCATTTCTACCACCAGCGGCTACACGGGTGGCAGCCTCCCGAATCCGAGTTACGAGCAGGTGTCGGGCAAGCACACGGGGCACGCGGAAGCTGTCGCAGTGGTTTACGACCCCAGCAAGGTGAGCTACGAGCAGCTACTTGACTACTACTGGCGCAGCATCGACCCAACAACCAAAGACCGCCAGTTCTGTGACCGTGGCTCGCCGTACCGTACCGCCATTTTCGCCAACGATGCCGCGCAGTTAAAGGCGGCCCAGGCTTCCAAGGCGGCGCTGGAGAAATCAAAACCCTTCAAGGAGACCATCGTCACCGAGATCGTTGCAGCCGGTGCCTTCTACCCGGCCGAACCCTACCATCAAGACTACTACAAGAAAAACCCCATCCGCTATCACTACTACCGCGCGACTTGTGGGCGCGATGCGCGACTGAAACAGTTATGGGGCAGTCAAGCTCTGCATTGAATCCAGCCGCACCCGGTGTCGCTGGACTTGCGTGAGCACCTGCGCGGGCGCTGTGCCGCCCAAGCCGTTGCGTGCGTTGAGCGAGCCGGCCAGCGTGAGTACCTGGTAGACATCTTCGCCCACTGCGGCGCTGAAGCTCTGCAATGACGCTAGCGGCAACTCGCTCAGATCGACGTCGCGCTGCATTGCGAACTTGACCGCTTTGGCGACCACCTCGTGTGCATCGCGAAAGGGCAGGCCTTTTTTCACCAGGTAGTCGGCCAGGTCTGTTGCTGTGGCATAGCCCCGGCGGGCGGCGCGCTCCATGGCATCGGGCTTGACCCTGATCGCGCTGACCAACTCGCAAAATACTCGCAACGTGTCCCGCAGCGTGTCCACGGTATCGAAGAGGGGTTCTTTATCTTCCTGGTTGTCCTTGTTGTAAGCCAACGGCTGGCTTTTCATCAGCATGAGCAGGCCCATCAGGTGCCCGACCACACGGCCTGTCTTGCCGCGGGCGAGTTCGGGGACATCTGGGTTCTTCTTCTGCGGCATGATGGACGAGCCGGTGCAGTAGCGATCGGCCAGTTCTATGAAGCCGAAGTTCTGGTTCATCCACAACACCAGCTCTTCGGCCAGGCGCGATACGTGCACCATGCACAGGCTGGCGGCCGCAGTGAACTCGATCGCAAAGTCGCGATCACTCACGGCATCCAGCGAGTTCTGGCACACGTCCTCCATTCCCAACTTGCGCGCGACGCGGTCACGGTCCAAAGGGTAGCTGGTGCCGGCCAAAGCAGCGGCGCCTAAGGGCAAGCGATTAGTGCGGTGGCGCACCTCGGTCAAGCGTTGCGCATCACGCGAAAACATTTCCACGTAAGCCAGCATATGGTGGCCAAAGCTGACGGGCTGCGCCACTTGTAAATGCGTCAAGCCAGGCAGAACAGTCGCGGCGTGAGCCTCAGCAATGTCGACCAACGCCACTTGAAGCGCACCGAGCAGTCTGCTAAGGGTGTCGATTTCGTCGCGCAACCACAGCCGCAAATCGGTGGCGACCTGGTCGTTGCGCGAGCGGCCGGTGTGCAGCCGCTTACCGGCGTCGCCGACCAGTTGGGTGAGGCGCGATTCGATATTGAGGTGCACGTCCTCGAGCTCGATTTTCCAATCGAAAGTACCGGCCTCGATCTCGGCGCCGATTTCGGCCAGGCCGCGCTCTATCGAGGCGAGGTCCTGGCTGCTCAGGATGTCTTGCGCGCACAGCATTTCGGCATGTGCCAACGACCCCGCAATATCGGCTTTCCAAAGCCTCTTGTCAAAACTTATACTGGACGTGTAGCGATTGACCATGACATCGGTCGGTTCGGAGAACAGCGCCGACCAGGCGGTGGACTTGGTATCAAGTTGGTTGGTGGACATGGTTGTTGTGAATCACGCAACAGGTTTTTTGGCGTGAACGCCCGAGTTGGCGACAATGCCCGGACCCCTGGCAGCCTGTCGGACTTTGGGAACGTCGGCTACAAATCGGCCGCAGCGGTCCATTTTTTACCGGCTTCTCGCCCCGTAGCACCCACTATGGGGCTGCGAATCCGGCAAAAAACTGTCCTCGCTGGGGCCAATTCTCGCCTCGATGCCCAAAGTACGACAGGCTGCTAGACGGTCGATTCTATCGGTGCCCCTATTTCATGCCCAATAGCTCATGCCCCATAGCGCTCCCCCACGTTTCAGGTCATCCGACAGCCACCCTGCGAGCAGGTGGCTGGAATCTGCTCCGTCGGGCGCGTCGCTCAGAGGCGGCTTCGTGAACGCCGGCAATGTAGAGCCGGCAACGCACCGCACTAACGTGTCGACCCCGGGTACCGACTTGTGCCACGGCGGCTTGGTCTTGCGTGCGGTGCTGTTCGTGCACGCTGTGCTTGCAGTGGGCATCGTTTTCGCCGCGGGTAGTTTTGAGGAGTGGCTGGCCAAGCTGGGGATGGCCGCCAGCGTCGCCATGCCCGCCGCGCTGCTGTGGCTGGTGGTCGCGTGCTTGTTGAAAAGGAATCTGGCGCGGCTGCCTGAGATTGCTCAATGGTCCGCCGTCGTGGCATTGGGTACCGGTGGTGCAGTCGGCTGCTGGGCCTTGCAAACGTATGTCGGGCTGGGCCTGTGGGTCGATAGCCGCTGGCTCGCACCGGGCCGCTGGCTGGGCCCGGCTCTGGCTGGGGCAGCGTTCTCGATGATGTTGTTTTACTGGTTTGGCTTGCGCGCAAGGGTGCAGGGGCCGGCCGACAGCAGCGCACGGCTGGCCGAACTGCAGTCGCGCATTCATCCGCATTTCTTGTTCAATACGCTCAATACCGCCATTACGCTGGCCCGGGTGGACCCTGCGCGTACCGAGCGCCTGCTAGAAGACCTCGCTGAGTTGTTCCGGGTCGCGCTGGCCAACACCGATAACGCCGTCACGCTCGGTTCGGAGGTTGAACTGGCCCGGCGCTACCTGGCCATCGAGAAGTTGCGATTTGGTGACCGCCTGCGTGTGAGCTGGGAAATTGACCCGGCGGCAGCCAGTGCTCGCGTGCCCTTCCTGCTATTGCAGCCCTTGGTCGAAAATGCTGTGCGCCATGGTGTGGAGCCATCGCCCGGGGGCGGTGAGGTCCGTATTTTGACGAACCTGAGGCGCGGTCATGCGCAGATCGTAATCACCAACAGCGTGCCCCTTGACCCGTCGCGCCCGGGTGCTGGGATGGCGCTGCGTAACTTGCGCGAGCGCGTGCAACTGATGTACGACGTAGCAGCGCAGTTCGATGTCGGGCTAGAGCATGGCCTGTTTCGTGTACAAATCACGGTTCCCTTCGTGTCCTGAATTCCGCCCCCAAGGTCATGCAAAAGTCTTTGCGCGTGTTGGTGGTCGACGACGAAGAGATGGCCCGAATGCGTCTGCGCGGGCTGGTGGGTGAGAACCCCGACCCAATGGCTGAAGTGGTCGGCGAGGCCGCGAACGCGATGCAAGCGCTGAATTGGCTGGCGCACAACGAGTGCGATGTACTGCTGCTCGATATCCACATGCCGGGTCACGATGGCTTGCAACTCGCTGCTGAGATCAAACAACGTGCGCGCCCGCCGGAGGTGATATTCGTCACCGCGTACGCTGAGCATGCTGTGACCGCCTTCGATTTGAATGCCGCCGATTACCTTACCAAGCCCGTGCGACGTGAGCGGCTACAGGCGGCATTGCAGCGTGTGGCACAACGTCAAGCGCAACGGCCGGCACTGACGGTACCGAATGCCGGGGGTGAGCCGGTGATTGTGGTCAGCGAACTCGGTCGCGTGGTGAGGGTGCCAGTGTCTGAGGTGCTGTACCTGAAGGCTGAGCTGAAATACGTGACACTGCGCACCACCGAACGCACGTATGTTTTGGACGATGCGCTCAGCGACTTAGAGCAGCGTTTGGGCGAACATTTTCTGCGCATACACCGCAACACGTTGGTGGCGCGGCGCGCGCTGCGCGCGCTCGAACGGCGCAAGCTGGCTGTTGCGGCCGACGACGATGGCACCGAAGGTTGGGCTGTGTGCGTACGCCCGCTGGATGAATGGCTGGCTGTGTCGAGGCGACAGTTGGCGGCTGTGCGTGAAGCAATGACGGGCTCCAGTTCTGGGCCTTAAAACGCTGTCCGTGAGTTATGAAGACGGTCCTGCGTTGCGACGACAATGCGATGGGTGCTCGCATGTGCCCAATGAGGCACCGGCGCAGCGCCGCCTTATTCACGGATAGGTTCTAAGCCGAGTCAGACCATGCCCGAGCCCGCCAACCGTAGCGCAGAGAAATTTCCGATCACCGACCGCGTGCGCGAGGCGCTGGCCGTTACGCTGCGCGGGTGCGATGAGCTGTTACCCGAAGCGGACTGGCTCGCTAGGCTGGCCCGTTCGCAGGCAACCGGCGTGCCACTGCGCATCAAGCTCGGCTTGGACCCCACGGCACCTGACATACACCTCGGTCACACTGTAGTTCTCAACAAGCTGCGCCAGTTGCAAGACCTGGGCCACACCGTCATTTTTTTGATTGGTGACTTTACGGCCACGATCGGAGACCCCTCGGGCCGCAACGTCACTCGCCCACCGCTCACGCGCGAGGAGATCGAAACCAACGCGCAAACATACTATCGGCAGGCCGGCCTCGTGCTCGACTTGGAAAAGACCGAAATTGCGTACAACTCGAAGTGGAGCGACCCGCTCGGCGCGCGCGGCATGATTGAGCTGGCCTCACGCTACACGGTGGCAAGAATCATGGAGCGCGACGATTTCACCAAGCGTTTTAAAGCGGGTACGCCGATCTCGGTGCACGAGTTGCTCTACCCGCTTATGCAGGGCTACGACTCAGTGGTCTTGAAAAGCGATTTGGAGATTGGCGGCACCGATCAGAAGTTCAACCTGTTGGTGGGACGGGCTTTGCAGAGCGAATATGGGCAGCAACCGCAGTGCGTTCTGACCATGCCTTTGCTCGAAGGTCTGGACGGTGTTGAGAAGATGTCCAAAAGCAAGGGCAACTATGTCGGTATCAGTGAAGCGCCTAACAGCATGTTCGGCAAGCTGATGAGCATAGACGATCCTTTGATGTGGCGTTACTTCGATCTGATCAGCTTGCGCCCGGCCGACGAGGTCGACGACATGAAACATAAGTGCTCACTCGACATGTCGCAAGCTGGCATGAACCCGCGAGACGCAAAGTTGTTGTTGGCCAGCGAAATCGTTGCCCGCTTCCACGGCGTGCCAGCAGCAGAACTGGCCATGGACGAGTTCAATCGACGCAGAACGGGCGCCGCCCCGGCAGACATTGAAAGCGTCAGTTGGAAACACGAAGGACAGCCGCTGAAGCTGGCTTTTCTGTTGAGCAAGTTCGGGCTGTGTGTTTCGATGGCCGAGGCGCGGCGCGTTATCGCCTCCGGCGGCGTAAAGATAAACGGCGAGAAGATCAGCGACCCTGAGTTTGCGTTCACCCTGCCGTCGGAATTCTTGCTGCAGAAGGGAAAGATCGAGTTCAGACGCGTTTGTCTCGTGGCGGCTTCCTGAACTGGCGGACTGGCCCCTCCATGCCCTTGGGTGAATTCGATCTGATTGGCCGCTATTTCACCCGGCCGGCGCGGCGCGCTGTGCTGGGTGTCGGCGACGACTGCGCGTTGCTCGCGCCCACCGTTGGCATGCAGCTCGCTGTCAGTTGCGACATGCTCGTGCAGGGGCGGCACTTTCTGCCCAACGTTGCGCCGCAGAGCCTCGGACATAAGGCGCTTGCCGTGAACCTGAGCGACCTGGCCGCTTGCGGCGCGCAACCCCTTGCTTTCATGCTGGCGTTGGCACTGCCACGTGCAGACGAAGCTTGGCTCACGGACTTTTCTCGTGGACTGTTTACGTTGGCAGACGCGCATGGGTGTGAATTGATCGGTGGCGACACCACGCAGGGCCCGCTCAATATTTGTATCAGTGTTTTTGGCGACGTACCGAACGGCAGGGTGCTGCTGCGTAGCGCCGCGCGGGCGGGAGACGACTTGTACGTGAGCGGCACGCTGGGCGACGCGCGATTGGCGTTGGAAAGCGTTCGCGGCGCGGTGGCGCTGCAACGCGACGCGTTCGAGGCCGTGCGCGTCGCGATGGAGCAGCCACAGCCGCGCGTGTCGCTCGGTTTGGCGCTACGCGGTGTGGCTAGCAGTGCCATCGACGTTTCCGACGGAATGCTCGGTGACCTCGGCCACGTACTGCAAAGTTCCCACGTGGGCGCCACGCTCGATGTGGACGCCGTGCCGCGCAGTGCTGTGCTGGCCGCCCAGCAGCTGACTTGGCAGCTTCAGTGCACTCTGGCCGGTGGCGACGACTACGAGTTGCTCTTCACCGCGCCACCTTCACTCGCCGCTGCAGTGCACGCCGCTGCGGAGCAAGCGCGGGTGGCGGTTACGCGCATCGGCGGCATCGACGCGCAGCCCGGTCTGCGTTTGATCGACGCCGCAGGACAGGCCGTGCCCAACACGTACGGCTCATTCGACCATTTCTGTTCATGAGCGGACAACTTACACCGATCTCCGGGCCGCGTCGCGACGCGCCGCCAAGCAAACCCACATGGCGCTTCGTATACTCGCGCCCGGCGCATGCGCTCGCACTGGGCTTTGGCAGCGGTTTGTCGCCGATTGCGCCGGGCACCGTGGGTACCTTGTTGGCCTGGCTCTCGTTCGCAGCGTTGCAACCGTACTTGAGCGATGCGCATTGGGCAGGCTTGCTGGTCTTGGGCCTGTTCACGGGTTGGTGGGCTTGCACCGTGACAGCGCGTCGTTTAGGCGCCGCCGACCCCAGTTGTATCGTCTGGGATGAAGTGCTCGCCTTTTGGCTGGTCTTGTGGTTGGTGACGCCGGCAGACATCTTGACGCAGTGTTCGGCCTTTGCACTGTTTCGCTTTTTCGACGCTGCCAAGCCGGGCCCCGTCGCTTGGGCCGACGCTTTTTTCAAGGCAAGGCACGGCGCCGACAGCGCTTTGGAAATTGGCTGGCCGCAGGGATGGGGCATTCTTTTCGACGACCTGGTTGCCGCCTTGTGTACGTTGCTGGTGATCGCGCTGTGGAGGTTCATTTGAGCACTGTTTTTGACGCCCAGGTCACT